>ERZ1027032.69-NODE-69-length-34898-cov-12.947852_pt1 | contig 34898 bp, 36 predicted proteins | sample MGYA00519445_ERZ1027032 | MGnify/ENA primary metagenome ERZ1027032 (study PRJEB26926, sample SAMN06164888) | human gut metagenome | biome: ENVO:00009003; feature: ENVO:2100002; material: ENVO:00002003 | host: Homo sapiens | place: USA | collected 2012 ... | reverse complement strand
GGCAGCGTCAGATGTGTATAAGAGACAGCAAAAAAGGCGCGCTCGTGACGAAAAAAGTCGTGTTCGACGCCCACAGAAAAAACCGCCTTATCGCCCTTACCCTTGCAACATGTCGCTGATTTTCGTTTTTTTTCCTTGAAAAATCCGCGCGCTTGCAATATACTTATATCGAAGTAATCATCACGGCGGAATTTATGGAAAACAAACAAATTCTCATTTGTCCCGACAGTTTCAAGGGGACGCTTACGGCGGAAGAAGTCGCCGACACCATCGAAAAAGCGATAAAAGACGTCTCACCTGCGGCAAACACGCGCGTTTTGCCGATTGCCGACGGCGGCGAAGGCACGCTTGAATGTTTCCGTCGCGCGCTCACCGGCAGACTTATCAGCGTCCGCACGAGAAACAGCAACTTCCGTCCCTGCACGGCGGAATACCTTTTGTCGCCCGTTTGCGCGATCGTCGAAAGCGCGAAAGCAATCGGACTTGCCGCAACGGAATTCAAAAATCCTGCAAAAACGACGTCGTACGGCGTAGGCGTTATCATCGACGACGCATTGATGCGCACGAAAGATATCGTCCTTGCACTTGGCGGCAGTTCAACCAACGACGGCGGCGCGGGGATTGCGGCTGCCCTTGGCGTGAAATTTTTCGATAAAAGCGGCGAAACCTTTATCCCGACGGGCGGCACGCTTAAAAACATTGAAAAAATCGACGTGAAAAACGCCCAAAAGTTCAACCTTACCTGTATGTGCGACGTCGACAACCCGTTGTGCGGCGAAACCGGCGCGTCGTACGTCTTTGCCCCGCAAAAAGGCGCGGATTATATGATGGTGAAAGACCTTGACGACGGACTGAAACATTATGCGTCCGTTATAAAACGCGACGTCGGCGTCGACGTCGAAAACCTGAAAGGCGGCGGCGCGGCAGGCGGTATCGCGGCGGGAATGGTTGCCTTTTTCAACGCAAAACTCACGTCGGGCATCGACGTAATGCTTGACGGCACGGGATTCGATTCCCTTTTGAAAGACGCCGCTTTCGTCGTTACCGGCGAAGGAAAACTCGACAACCAGACTCTTGACGGAAAAGCAATCAGCGGGCTCACGAGACACGCGAAAAAGTTCGGCGTGCCGGTGATTGCGATATGCGGACAAATCGCACTTGGGTTCGACCTTGAAAAATCGGGACTTGCCCTTGCGACGGCGACCTCGCCCGAAAACACGCCGCTTCTTCCGTCCAGAAATTATAAACAGGAACTTTACGACGCCGCGGTAAAACTTTTCAAAAACCTTCTTGAAAAGAAATCATAAGACTGTTTCAATTTGAAACAAACGAAAAATGCCTGCAAAAATTGCAGGCAATTTCTCGTTTTTAGGGGGATTGGAAATTATGTTAAGTTGACTTATTCAATCGTGATTGTGCGCGATTTCTCGGGTTTATCTTCCTTTTTGGGCACATAAACCGTCAATACGCCGTTATCATACTTTGCTTTGACGTTGTCTTCGTCAATGTCGCCGACGTAATAGTTACGGCTGCAACTTGCCGTCCTTTCCTGACGGATATAGCCGTGTTTTACGTCCTCGCTCTTTTCTTCTTTCTTTGCGGAAACGGTAAGGTATCCGTCGTTGACGTCAACCGAAATATCCTTCTTGTCGTAGCCGGGCACTTCGATTTCCAAAACGTATTCCTTGTCGCTTTCTTTGACGTCGGTACGCATCATATCCCCGTCGTACATCGGGCGGAAGAAGTTATCGAATGCGGCGTTGAAAGAATTGCCGAAGTTGTCAAGTCCTTTTTCAAATTTGTCCCATCTTGTAAGATTGTTTTTCATAATATGCACTTCCTTATTTTTTAAGATTGTTAGCAATCATCGTTTGCGACTGTTAGCACTCGCTTTCCTTGATTGCTAACTATATTATACACCCGTTTTCGGGTTTGTCAATACCTATTATGAAATTTTTTTAATTTTTTTATGCAAAAAAAAGAAAGACTTTGTCGAATTTTCTTGAAAGTTAATATTGATATGATGTAAAATAAAATTATTATATGAATTTCGTGCGCGTGTACGCGTAAAAACAAGGAGAATTATGGACGAAAAAATTTTGACGCTTGTGAAAAATTGCGATTTATCGAAGCCGATGTTTCGTGCTCGTTCCTCGGAAGTTTTCGACCTTGGCGACGAAAAGGTGCTGAAACTTTACTTCGATTCCGTATCGAAAGAAAACGTCGATATCGAACTTCTGAACACGACCGTCGCGTTTGAAACAGGCTGCACTCCGATGGAATGTTTCGGCAAAGTCGAAGTAAACGGAAGACAAGGGCTCGTTTTCAAAAAACTTTACGGCGAATCCCTGACGAACATGCCGATGAAAAACCCCGCGATTTTGTTCAAAGCAGGGAAAATCATCGCCGCGCTTCACACTCATGTTCATTCCGCGCACTCCGACAAACTCCGCGACGTCCGACAAGTCGCGCTCGAAACCCTTGACAACGGGCTTTTTACTTTTCTTTCGGCAGAAGAATCCGAAAAACTTAAAAACTATATTTCCGCCCTGCCCGAAGCCGACAACATAATCCACCTCGATTTCCACACCGACAACATTATGTGCGACGGCAACAAATATCAGGTTATCGACTGGATGACCGCCTGCAAAGGCCGTCCCGAGGCGGAACTTGCAATGATGCACTTTTTGTTCCACGACGCGGAACTTTTCCCCGGCAGCTCCAAACTAAAAATATTCTTTATGAGCGCCGTCCGCGTGTTCATTTACAACGGATTTATCAAAAACTACGTAAAAATGAACAAAGGCATCACAAAGGACAGTCATAAGCCGTGGGACGTCGTCGCGTACGTTCTGCGTTTGGGCATTTGGGACATCGCGTCCGAACGCGAACTTTTGCAAAATAAAATAAAAGCGGAAATCAAAAACATAAAATGAGCGATTTTGAGAAAAAAGTCAAAAAACTGAAAGAACTTGACGACAGAATTACCGCCGAAGAGAAAAACGGCTGCATTTACCTTTCGGGCGAAGTCGACGACTGGAACACCGTCGTGAAGGCGGGTCGCATCGCCGTCGACAAAAAATATATCGGCGTCGTCAACGACGTGAAACTGAAAGGCTTTGTACAAAAGCAATACGTTCCCCCGATTACCGACAACGCTCTGGACGGACTTTCCCCCGACGTTCTAATTATCGGCGCGGGGCTTGTCGGCGCGGCAACCGCAAGGGAACTTTCAAAATACGACCTTGACGTACTTGTCGTCGAAAAAGGCGCGGACGTCGCGGCGGGACAGTCCTCACGAAATGGCGGCGCGGTGCACGTCGGCATAAACTATTCCCCGTCGTCGCAAAAACACAAGTATAACTACGTCGGAAACCGAATGTACACCGACCTTGCGCGCGACCTTGACGTCCCGTTTGAAAGGCTCGGTCATCTTTTGCTCATCGCAAAAAAGTGGGAGCAACTTCTTCCCCGCCTTCTTGTGCTTAACTCCAAGCGGCTGAAAATACCCGGCGTCAGATACGTCGACAGAAAAGGACTGCTGAAAATCGAGCCTTACGCCCCGTCGTGGGCAACGGGCGCGCTGTATATGCCCACGGGCGGATTCACGTCGCCTTATAAAATGTGCGTCGCTCTTATGGAAAACGCCCTTGAAAACGGCGCAAAAATCGCGCTGAACACGATGGTTTCGGGCATGGACGTCGAAAACGGCAAAATCACCGCCGTAAAAACCAACCGCGGCACGCTGCACCCGACGATCGTCGTAAACTGCGCCGGCGTTTATACCGACGTCATCGCCGATATGGCGGGCGACAGAACCTTTACCATTCACCCGAGAAAAGGCACGGACATAATCCTTGACAAAAAGGTCGGAAAATACATCAACACGACGGAAGTCAAGTCGCCGATAACCGTTTTGTCCGACGAAAAACTGTCGCTGAAAAAACGCATCGATATGACGAAATTCGCCCTGTCGCACGAAAACACGAGCAAGGGTATCGCCGTCATTCACACAGTCGACAAAAATATGATAATAGGACCGAACGTCCTTGAAACGCCCGACCGCGAAGACGTCACAACCGACAAAGAAACCATGGACTTTATCATAAACGAGCAAATGAAAGTCGCCGAAAATATAAAGCCGTCCGACGTCATCGCATACTTTTCGGGGGTGCGCTCGCCGACCTACGAAGAAGATTTTCAGGTAAGAAAAGGTATTTTCACCGAAAATATTCTGGAAGCGGCGGGGGTACAATCGCCCGGCGCGACCGCCGCGCCCGCAATCGCCGTCGACCTTGCGAAATGGGCGGTCGAATACGTGTCGAAATTCAAGGCGGTTGAAAAGAACGCTTCCTTCAACCCGGTAAGAAAAAAGCACCCGCACCCGAAAGAAATGTCGGAAAGCGAGCGCGACGCTCTGATAAAACAAAACCCTGCGTACGGCGAAATCGTCTGCCGCTGCGAAGAAGTGTCGAAAGGCGAAATTCTGGACGCGCTGGACAGTCCGCTGCCCGTATATACCCTTGACGCGATTAAGCGCAGGTGCCGCCCCGGTATGGGCAGATGTCAGGGCGGCTTTTGTAGCCCGACGGTCGTGAAAATCCTGGCGGAGGCGAAAGGCGTCAGTCCCGAAGAAATCAAAAAATCGTCGGAACGCGCCGTCATACTTTTCGGAAAAACCAAACGCGCGCCGCGCGAATAATGGCAAAAAACCTTGCTTTTTTCACGCGCGTGTGATAACATCAATATACTAAATTACGGATAAAATATACAAAATCTTTTTTGATAAGGAGTTTTATTATGAGTAACTTTGCAAAAAACATCGGCGAAAAACGCACGCCCGTCACGACGCCCGCGCATATCGTTGAAAACGGCGTCGCGCATTACGGCACGTTCAGCGAGCCTTTTCAGGACTTAAACCTTCTGGATTGCAAAAAACCTTTCTTTATGAAGACGCCGTCTTTCATCAAACGCATGCGCCTTATCGAGTGGGAAGCGTTTGAAGTCAACATGGACGAAGGCTCTCTCATCAGCGCGTGCTACAACATGGGCCCCATCGGTTTTTCCATTTTCGTATGGCACAACAACGCCGACAACAAAATTTATGCCTGGCGCAATCTCGTGCCCGTGAAACGCGCGAAGGTCGCAAAACAACTTTTGTCCGACAACTGCTACTGCAAAACCAAAAAGAGCGAATATAAGATTATCAACGATTTCGCAAACGGCAAAGCGCAATGCGTCGGTCATACCAAAGGCAAATCCGGCGAGTTTGCAATCGACATTTCGTTTGAACGTCTTTCGCCCCTTGCCAACGGCGTTATGCCCCTTATGAAAAACAAGGACGGCTCGTTCAGAAACCCCCTTTACAGCGAAAAAGATTTCTTCAAGGCGACGGGTACGATTACGTTAAACGGCAAAACCTATACAACCAACGAGCGCTCGGTCGGTATCATCGACGACCACAAAGGATATTATCCCTTCTTCTCGCACTACGACTGGCTCACCACGATGGGCAAGACCGAAATCGACGGCGAACAGAAGTTCTTTGCTTTCAACCTGACGAGAAACCAATCGGTCGATCAGGTCAATTACAACGAAAACGTAATCTGGCTGGAAGGCGAATCTTTCCCGATGCCGCCCGTGGTATTCACCCATAAAGACGGCAAAAAGAAAGCAAACGAATGGCATATCCGCGACGAGGCGGGACAAGGGCTTGTCGATATCACTTTCAAAATCGACAACGTGTTTTATATGCCCATTCCCGTGGCTGTTTATTACGCCCTGCCTTACGGCAAGATTTACGGCTACGTCACCGACACGAACGGCAAAAAATACACCGTCGACGGCATGGTCGGTATCGGCGAAGACAAAACCACGCGCATTTAACTTTGAAACTTCAAACAAAAAGCACTTCTTTGCGAAGTGCTTTTTTTTGTGGTAAAAATTTGGTTTTTTACATAAACATTTTCAGTTTGTTCGGCACGACTTTTATGTCAAGGTATCTGTCCTCGATAATCTCGCCGTCAAGCTCAAACCGGCTGTCATCCAGAGCCTCGATAATGACGCGGTCGGTGCGGAATTCTTCAACGGTTTTGTCCTCGACGTGTTTGCCTTTCATAAATTTCAGAAGCATCGGCGGAATCCGTCTTTTTTTCATTTCGTTGACGATAACGACGTCAAGTTTCCCGTCCGACACTTCCGCGTGCGGGCAAATGGGCAATCCGCCGCCGATAAAGCCGCCGTTGCCGATTCCGATCATAAACACGCTTTTATCCATCGTTTTTCCGTCGACAATCAGGCGAAGTTTGTGGAAGCGGGTATGTAACAGGGTGTAAATCAAGGCGTAATTATACGCCGCGCTGCCTTTCAGTTTTTTGACGGAGGCGTATTTCACAAGGACGTCCACGTCCATGCCGCCGCCAGCGACGTTCAAACACCTTGTCGTGCCGAGGTCCATATAGTCGACGTAACCGACGTTACCTTTCAGAATCACGTCAAGGGCTTTTTCGACGTCTTTGGGATGACCGGACTTTTTGATAAAATCGTTGCCGCTGCCGCACGCGATAAGCCCAAGCGTAACGTTTTCAAAGTTTTCAATGCCGCAAAGCACCTCGTGGAAGGAGCCGTCGCCGCCCATTGCGATGATTTTCGTGTCGGGCTCACGCGAAAGTTCCCTTGCGATTTCGGTTGCGTGGTGCGCGTGCTGCGTTTCATGCACGATATACGGCACTTTTTTGGCGTCCAGCAACTTTTTGACCGTTTGCAGCGCTTTTTGGCTTTCGCCCTTGCCGCCGACGGGATTTATAATAATATGATACATAGTCTTCTCCGAAAATATTGTTGTAAATATTTTATCACCCGTGCGGCGCGCTGTCAAGATTTGGCGGCTTTTGCGGGTTTTGTCGGTCGTGCGGCTTAAATCTGTCGCTTTTATAATTATATAATTATTTTTAATCATATACTTGCAAACTTATGCGTGGTGTGCTATATTATCTCTCGAAAATCAAGTTATGGAGCACACTTTATGAAAAAGAAACACGAATTCAAACTTTGGCAGGAATTCAAGGCGTTCATCAATCGTGGCAGCGTCCTTGACCTTGCAGTAGGTATGATTATCGGCAGCGCGTTCACCGCAATCGTAAACTCGCTTGTCAAAGGCATACTTCAACCCCTTATCAATATGATTCCTTTGGGACAAGACGGCAAAAGCCTTCAAGTCGTCCTGAGAGATCCCGTCATCGACGCGACGACAGGCGCTGTCGTAAAAGAAGCGGTCATTATGGACTTCGGCGCGGTAATTTCCGCAATCGTTACTTTCCTGCTCACCGCACTTGTACTCTTCCTTGTCGTGAAAGCAATCAATAAGGCGCGCGAAATCGGCGATAAAGAAAAAGCAAGACTGGAACAACTTACACAAAAAGTAACAAGAAAGAACGGTGACGCCGAAACGACGGAAGCCCCCGCAGAAGTCGCGGTCGCAGAAGAAGCCCCCGCAGAACCCGCTCCCGTTGAAGTCGCACCCGCAGAGCCCGCTCCCGACAAAACGCAGGAACTGCTTTCGGCAATTCTTGACGAACTCAAAGCGCAACGCGCCGACAAGGAATAATCCAAAACAAATGAAAAACCCCGAAGCAATTCGGGGTTTTGTTTTATTGATGCGAAAGCAACGTGGTTTTCGCGGAACACGCGCTTTGTTGACACTCCTCAGAATGGCAATTTGCACGTCATTCCGAGCGTAGCGCGGGAATCTCCCGGAAGGGACACCGCTTAACAAACGTTCTTTGTCAATTGTCTGCGCACTTCTCGACCGTGACTTCGCCGTCGATGCATTTTACTACGATTTCTTTTTTGGGTTTTTCTGCAATGCTCACTTTTGCCCATTCGGCTTTCGTCCCCATATAGCGGAACTCGGTGTTGTAGGAATTGTTTAGAAAACTAATTTTAACGACGCTTGTCGGAATACTCATTATTTGTGCATAGTCGTTGGTAATATTTGCGCTTATTACGGGCAATATGTATCGTATCAAAACAATTTGTCAATAATTTTAAGTTGTTGCGCCTTACAAGACTTTTCGGCTGCCGGGAAAAAATAATACAACCTTGTTCGGCACGCATTGACAACGCCCCGAAAATCGTCGTATAATCTGTTTATCACCTACGAAAAAAAGGCAACATTACTTTATGAAACTCGATCTGAACGGAAAATGGCAATTCAAGTCGTCAAGGGACGCGAGCTTTTTTGACGCGGTTGTCCCCGGCACGAACTTTCTGGATCTTATCCGCCTTGACCGCATGAAAAACCCACTTGTGGACGTTTCGCCCGAAAACACGCGCGATAACGAATGGTTTTTCCGCGCGGGCACGGACGACTGGATTTATCGGAAAACTTTCAACGTGAGCGAGGACTTTTTGAAAGCCGACAAGGTTTTCCTTGTGCTGAACAAAATCGACACGCTGTCTTTCGTCATTCTGAACGACCAGGAGGTTGACCATTCCGAAAACGCGTTCCTGCCTTTCCGTCGCGACGTGAAATCGCTGTTAAAGCCGGGCGAAAACGTGCTGGAAGTCAGAATCTGCGGGCCGGTTGCTTTCGTCGTCGGCGCAACCAAACTCATCAAAACGCCGAAAAATCTCAACGGGCTTACGGGCGACGTGCATATAAGAAAGCCCGCCTTTCACTTCGGCTGGGACTTTGCGCCATTTGCCCCCGCGTCGGGCATCCGCGAAGACGTGTATCTCGAAACGGCGTGCGGCGCGGAAATTTCCGATTTCAGAATATCGCAAAAACACAACTCGGACGGAGCGGTAACGCTGTCGATGACGGCACGCGTCGAAAGATACAATACGACGGACGATTTTTCAACCTTCTTTTCGGTGCTGTCCCCCGATAAGTCGGAGTTCAACGCAAAAGGCATCGAAATCGAAAACGGCTTGTTCAAGGCTGATATCGAAATCAAAAACCCTAAGCTTTGGTGGACAAGAGATTTGTCGGATAAGCCCGAACAACCTTTGTACGAAGTCGTGGTAAGTCTGAGCCGCGGCGACGAAATCGTCGACGGCAAAATCGTGAAAATCGGTCTTCGCGACCTTGTTTTCGACAACAGCCCCGACGAAATCGGCAAAAACTTCCGCTTTACGTTAAACGGCGTGCCCCTTTTCATAAAAGGCGCGAATTACGTCCCGCCCGACGTTACGGACGTTTTCGACAGGGAAAAATGCCGCCGTTTGCTTTCCGACGTCGAATTTATGAATATGAATATGATAAGAATATTCGGCGGGAGCGGATACGAAAACGAGTTTTTCTATGACGAGTGCGACAAGCGCGGTATCCTTGTGTGGCAGGACTTCCCGTTTGCGTGTCAGGGATATCCCCTTTTCCTGCCCGCGTTTATGGAAAACGTAAAAAAGGAAGCGGAATATCAGGTGAAACGTCTGCACTTCCACCCGTCGCTTGCACTGTTCTGCGGCAATAACGAGATTGAGGCGATGTCCGTCAACTGGATGTTTTTCTCGCGCTATATCGACGCGGCGGAACCGTTTTTCTATTACGACCTGAAAAAAATCGTGCAAGAAAATTCCGACGTTGCGTATATCCCCGGCAGCCCGTCGGGCGTGTCGTATATGTTCGGATACGCCGCGGACAACGTCGGCGACGCTCATATATGGGCGGTGTGGCACGGTATGAAGCCCGCGACTTATTTCAAAAAACGTCTGCCGCGCTTTGCAAGCGAGTTCGGCATGATGAGTCTGCCGTCCGAAAACAGCATGAAAAAAATTCTCGGCGACGACGAAAATATAAATTCCAAAAAACTGAAAGCCCGCGACTTTTCACAAGCAGGTGTCGGCAAAATCAAGTATTATACCCTTGAAAGGTTCAACGCGCCGAAAGATATTTCGGGCTGGGTTTACGCCTCGCAAATCGCACAGGCGGAAGGTCTTCGCGAAGGGGTGTCGCATTTCAGGCGCAATAAGCCCACCGTGAACGGCACTATCGTCTGGCAACTCAACGACGTGTTCGAGGGGCTCAGCTGGTCGGTAAGAGATTTTGACGAAAGTATTAAAGCGGCGGGGTATTATTTAAGGCGTTATTATGCGCCCGTCGCAGTCAATATCGACGCCGTGGACGGCGGCTTTTACGTCCACACTTTCAACGACACAAATAAGGATATCTCGGCAAAACTCACGTTTAAGGTGTGCAATTACGACGGTGAAGTGCTTGTTGAGAAACATAGCGACATCACACTTGTCGCCGGAGAAAGCAAAATGCAACTTGCACAAGGTATGGCAATCGTGAGAAATCAGAACAAACGTTTAAGGTGTTTTGCTTATGCGGAACTTGAAACGGAAGACGGAAAATATACCGACACAAGGCTTGTAAGACGGGAAAAATACGCGCGACTTTTGCACCCCGTCATCAAAAGAGAATACGACTTTATCCGCGACGGCGTGCTTAAAATCACACTTTCAACGGACGTGTTTGCGCGCGGCGTGTTCATCAAAAACAACATTAACGGCGCAAATTTTTCGGACAACTTCTTTGACCTTGTCCCCGGCGAAACAAAGGAAATCACGGTAAATCTCGGGCGCACTTGCCCCATAAACGGTCTTGACGAATCGCTGCCGATAACGTCCGCCGCCGACATCGAAATCAAGGGAAATTCCGCCGCCGCGTTCTTCACAAGGCTTTTCGTGTCGCTGCACCCCGTAAACTTCTTTAACAGTATTTATTACAGAAAGATCCCGCGTGACGTAAGGAAACGCATCGTCGCGTTTTTCGACGAACAGGAAAAAGAAAAAGAAGAATAAAAGCACAAAGAAAAACCACCGGGAAAAACACCCGATGGTTTTTTTGATTTTCGCCGCTTATTCCACGACGATTTCTTTTATCATGACTTCGTTGCCCCTTAAAAGATAAGTCCTTTCGCTTTTGCAATACGGGCAGATTTTACCGTATTTGACCGTTTCGTATTCTTTCTTGCAGTCTTCGCAGTACGTCACGGCTTTCACCGGTTCGATTTCCAGCACGCAACCTTTCAGAAGTTCCGTACGGTTTGCGTTCCAGTTCCAGCAATCGATAAGCTGGTCGTTGACGACCGTCGATACTTCGCCAATTTGCATGACGACTTTCTGGACTTTCGTCGCCTTGTTTTCGACCGCGACGTCGCGCACTATGTCCGCGATATGGAAGACCACCCCGAGTTCGTGCATAAATTACTTATCCTTTTTGGCTTGTTTTGCCGCTTTTTTCGCAGCCTTATGGCGTTTTTGCGAAGCCTTTTCTTCGGGCGTTTTCTTGCCGAAAGCGATTTTCATACCGCGTTTTATGGCATACGGTAAAATCTCCTTGAACTTATCTTCGCTTCTGCTCATCTTGGAGCATTCGGGATGTTCGCGATGCAGATGTATTGCGTCGAATTCGCACTTCGTGGTGCAGATACCGCAACCGATACATTTGTTTTCGTCGACGATGCTCGCGCCGCAGCCCAAGCACCTTGACGCTTCGATCCTGACCTGTTCTTCGGTGAGAGTGCCGTGCAGATCGCGGAAGGAGTGCTTGTCGCCGTCGAGTTCTTTCGCTTCCTGTCTGCCTGCCGTATCGTAGCTGTCGATGACGATGTTGTCTTTGTCAAGCTCGACAAACTGTCTTCTGTTGCGGCCGATGGTCATGCTCGTGCCGGGCTGTACGAAACGATGCAGCGATACTGCCGCGTTCTTGCCCGCTTCGATTGCGTCGATTGCGAATTTCGGTCCGCTGTACACGTCGCCGCCGACGAAAATGTCGGGTTCCGCCGTCTGATAAGTCAGAGAATCCGCAACGGGATAATTACCGTGATGGAACTCAACCTTCGTGCCTTTCAGCAAGTCGTTCCAGACAACGGACTGACCGATTGCGAAGATAACGTGTTGCGCCTCGACCGTAATCGTGTCGTTTTCGTCGTATTGCGGGTTGAAACGATTTGTCTTCGGGTCGATGACCGACAGGCATTTCTTGAACACGACCGCTTTGACGTTGCCTTTTTCGTCTTTCAGAATCTCTTTGGGACCCCAACCGTTGTTGATCGAGATGCCGTCTTCCAGCGTTTCTTTGATTTCGTTTACGGACGCGGGCATTGTTTCGCGCGATTCGAGGCAGTACATGCCGACTTCTTCGGAGCCGAATCTGACAGCCGTACGAGCGCAGTCCACCGCAACGTTGCCGCCGCCGATGACAACCGTCTTGCCGACAAGTTTTCTGTCGTGGTTTTCGGTTGCGTCGTGCAGGAACGATACGGCCATATCCGTGCCGATCGCGTCTTCGCCGGGTATGCCGGGGAGTCTGCCGCCCTGGCAGCCGATTGCAACGTAAAACGCCTTATAGCCTTGTTTTCTGAGTTCGTCGATGGTGACGTCGGTGCCGACGTTCACGCCGCATTTAATTTCGACGCCGAGTTCGCGCAGTACGTCGATTTCAGCCTCGATGACGTCCTTTTCGAGTTTATAGGAAGGAATACCGTAAGTGAGCATTCCGCCGGGACGCGCGTTCTTTTCAAACACGGTGGGCTTGTATCCTTTCGTCGCAAGATAGTATGCACAGGAAAGTCCCGCAGGGCCTGCGCCGATAATTGCGATTTTTTCGGACCATTGTTTATCGACGTTCGACGGAATGACGACTTCGGGAACGAATCTCGTTTCCGCGTGCAGGTCTTGTTCCGCGATGAACTTCTTGATGTCGTCGATTGCAACGGCTTCGTCGATAGTGCCCCTTGTGCAGGCGGCTTCGCAACGCTTATTGCAGACGCGTCCGCAGATTGCGGGGAACGGATTGTCCTTTTTGATAAGTTCCAACGCTTCCCTGTACTTGCCTTCTTTGGCTTTTCTTATGTAGCCCTGAACCGCGATGTGAGCGGGACATGCAACCTTACAAGGCGACGTACCCGTTTCGTAACAGTTGATGCGGTTGTTGTCGCGGTAATCTTCGTCCCACTTGTCGGGTCCCCAGCTGAGATTGTCGGGGAGTTCGTGCTTCGGATATTTGATTTCGCCCTGTTTCGTGCAAAGTTTTTGTCCGAGTTTTACCGCGCCGGCGGGGCAGTATTCCACGCACTTGCCGCACGCCACGCATTTGTCTTTTTCAACCCTTGCGACGTACGCGCTTCTGGACATATTAGGCGTGTTGAAAAGTTGCGACGTACGCAGAGCGTTGCAGATATTGACGTTGCAGTTGCAGATTGCGAAAATCTTGTTTTCGCCGTCGATATTCGTGATCTGATGTACGAAACCGTTCTTTTCGGCGTTTTTCAGAATTTGCATTGCCTCGTCGTAAGTGATATCGCGGCCTTTGCCCGTTTCGCGGCAGTAATCCGCCATATCGCCGATACCGATGCACCATTCTTCACAGCTGTCGCCGCAACCTTCGCCCAGTTTCGCCCTGCCGTAACGGCACGAACAAATGCCTACGCCAAGGTGACCTTCGTACTTTTTGAGCCAATACGAAATATGCTCGATATCCATTGTGCCGTTTTCCATCTCGATTGCTTTCTCGACGGGGATAACGTGCATACCGATTCCCGCGCCTCCCGGGGGAACCATAGGCGTGACCATTGTCAGGGGAAGATACGTCATACGCTCGAAGAACATCGCGAGTTCCGGATGATCGTCAAGCTGCTTCTTTATCATGTTCGTGAATTCCGCAGAACCGGGAACGAACATCGGTAACGTATAACGACGGATTTTCTTTGCGCCCTTAATGGGACCGTTGTGGTCGTAATTGTCGCCGTAATCGTATTCCAGAATACCGATTCTGCTCATGTCGTCAAGCAACTTCTGAAGCTTTTCTTTCCCGAGTTCGGGATTCTTTGCAAGAAGGTCTTCAAACGTGTAGTGATGACGCACTTTCATTTTCAGCGCGACGTCCGCCATTTCGTCGGTAACCACGCAGGCAAGTCCCCAGTATTCGGGATCGTTTACCGTGACGCCCAGAATCTTATGGTCGACGCAGTCGGTGATCTTTCTTGCGAGTTTGAGAATTTTTTCACGCGGATTGGGATCGCCCATAAACTCCGGTGTATAAGCTTTACTCATCTCTGCCATTGCTGTTTTCTCCTTTGAAAATTTGTTATATAAATTTCGTTTCGAGCGCGGCTTTTCGTCGCCCTTCCTTGCACATACGATAAATACTGCGCGCGGTAGGGCTTCAAAATTTTCGCGTCATTAAAACCTTTTTTGTAAAATTCGGGTGTTTTTGATACGTACTCTTTTGCAAGAATTATCGGATTTTCCGTCCGAAATTGCCGCATTTTCAATATATCTTTAATATAATATCTTTAATATATTTTTGCTTACACTATGAATAATAATACGGAAATTCGGGAATGTAAAGTATTTGCACGATTTTTTGTGATTGTAAAGATTTGGTAGAAAACCTTAAAAACCTATCACCCGCGCCTTTTTTAACTCGTTTGTTCATTTTCTTCAATAAAAAAAACCGCCCGCATCCGGACGGTTTTGTTTGTTGTTTTTTGACTTTGCGTTTACTTCTTTTTAAGAACGTCGTCGAAGAGTTTCAGGTTGTCGAAAGACGGTTTGTACTTGCCTTCTTCGATGCCGCGGATTATTTCGACCGCCCTGTCGTTGACGGGAGTCGGCACGCCGACCTTTCTTCCGTACTCGCTCACGACGCCATTGATTGCCTCGACCTCGCAAGGTTTGCCCTTTTCGATATCCTGCAACATACTTGCGCGGATAAGGCGGTGTTTTTTGATTGCGACGGGAATTATCGCAAACGAGATTTTTTGTTTGATCGGGTTGTTGTAATCCAGAAGTTTTACGACGTCTTTGCCCTGAATCGGCTCAATATGAATGCCGCCGCGCGGGTTGAGTCGATGATTTCTTTTATGATGCGTTGCGCGCAAAGTCTGCTTTTTTTGTTGTCCGCGACCTCTCCGAAATTGCAGCCGAGCACCGCCGACATTCCGCTGAATGCGGAGTTTACGAGAAGTTTTGACCACCTTACCCCTATGAAATTGTCTTCAACCTCGACCTTACCCATAATGGACAGTATACGGACGATTTCCTTGAAATGCTTGTCTTCCTGCGCTTTTTTGTTGAGTGCGCCGAGCGCGAAAACCAAAGCGTCGGGCTCCGACGTGAGTTCGCTGACGCCGGGAGCGGTCATTTGCGCGCCCCAACCGATTGCACAACCGTACGTCCTGTCTTCGCCGATTATTTCGGACACGCTGTGTTCCGGAAGACCGTTTTGCATCGTACAGATTACGCCGTCGTCCGCCAAAAAGTTTGTGAGCATTTTCACGACTTCTTTGTTGTTGAGTTGCTTTGTCATAAGGAAAATTATGTCGTATTTTTCCTTCATTTCTTCGGGCAGCATCGCGTTGACTTTCACGTTGAAATTCGCTGTCCCCGTGATGGTTGCGCCGTTCTCTTTCAACGCGGCGACGTGCGCTTTGTTCCTGTTGACAAGGTCGATTTCCTCGCCACTTTTCGCGACGTATGCTCCAAGTACCGTTCCGAGCGAACCCGCTCCGTAAATGCAAACTTTCATATAAGCTCCTTAAAATTTTCAATCAAAGATATTTTACCACGAAAAATCCTTATTTACAACGGTTGACAATAATTTATTCTTTTTTCGTGGCATTTTCACGGCAGCGGTCTTTCATAAGTTTCGACGAAATCTCGTTGACAACCGCCCTTTACTTCTATATAATGCAATCAAATGAATAATCTCGCCGCCGGGTGAGCGCGTCAAATTGCATCGTTAGGCCTTTGAAGATGCAACCTGGCGCTTTTTTATTTGTGGAGAAAAATGAAAAACCAGACCTTGAAAGAATTTTTTAAATACGTGTCGGCAAACGTGATTGCCATGATCGGGCTGTCCTGCTATATTCTGGCGGACACGTTTTTCATTTCTTTGAGTCTCGGGAAGACCGGGCTTGCCTCGTTGAATCTGGCAATGCCTTCGTTCAGTATCGTTTTTTCAATCGGTCTTATGTTCGGCATCGGCGGAAGCACGAAATTCGCCATATACAAAGGAGCGGGAGACGTCAAAAGCGCAAACAGAGTGTTCACTCACACCTTTTTTGTCGTCGCGTGTTTTGCGGTCGTATTCGTGCTTCTCGGCGCGTTTTTAAGCGGTCCCGTGGCGTCGCTTCTCGGCGCGGACGGCAAAACGTTTTCGGGGAGCAAAACCTATGTGCAGATTATACTTTGCTTTGCGCCCTTTTTTATGTTCAACAACGTTCTGCAAAACTTCATCCGCAACGACGGCGCGCCCAGACTTGCGATGACCGCGTCGCTTCTCGGCAACCTTTTCAACATCGTTTTCGACTACGTTTTTATTTTCCCATGCAAACTCGGCATGCTCGGCGCCGCCCTTGCGACAGGCATTTCGCCCGTAATCAGCATGCTTATTCTGATGATTTTCTTTTTCCGAAAGAAAAACACGTTCCGTCTTGAAAAGACGAAACTATCTCTGCGCGTGTTCGGCGAGATAATCTCGCTGGGACTTGCTTCGTTCATTGCGGAGTTCGGCTTCGGACTTGTGATGATGCTCATCAATAAGTTGTTCAAGTCGCTTGGCGGGGATACGGCGGTTGCGGCGTTCGCCATCGTCGTCAACGTGTTTTACGTGATAAACGCGATTTTCAACGGGATTTCGGCGGGCACCCAGCCTATAATCAGTTTTTCATACGGACAGCACGATTTCACGAGAATACGACAGGTGCTGAAATATGCCCTGATTACAATCGGCGCGACCGCCGCCGTCCTGTACGTTGCGCTGTTTTTCTCGGCGGACGGCATCGCGGCAATCTTCAACACGGAAAAAGCGGAAGACCTTCAAAAACTTGCCACGACCGGCATAAAACTGTATTTCATTTCTTCGCTGTTTTCGGGATTCAATCTGTTATTTTCGTCATACTTTTCGGCGTCCGACAAAGGCGTATGTTCGCAAATCATCACCCTTCTGCGCGGAGTCGTGCTGATTATTCCGCTTGCTTATCTTTTCGCACATCTTTGGAAAATCACGGGGCTTTGGCTCGCAACGCCCGCCGCCGAAATGCTGACGCTCGTTGCGGCGATTATCATATTCTTTGTCACACGCAAAAAACGCGCCGACACGGAAATCCCCGCCCCCGTTTCGGAACAGGAATAATCCGCCGTACGCGTTCCCGTTTTTTTCTGATTTTATTTTTTCTTTCCTTTTGTTTTCTGTTTTTTGACGGTAACGACAAGTATTATCGTCTCGATAACAATCATCCCGATGCCAGTGAACAATATTATGATGATTTTGGTCACCTTTCCGAGCGGCGGCTTGTACCTTTCGGGATTTTCCGACGCGCAAAGGAAAAGCGTGAGATCGCCGTTGGACAGTTTTTCAAAACGCGCCTCGTAAACCCCGCCTCGGTCTGCGATTCGTCATACGGAACGAATCCGAAGGGAAACCGGCATCTTGTTTCGACAGTCAGATTTGTCGGATTGCGGAAAGTGTATTCGGCTGTAACTATGCCCCGCCTGTCGTATTCCTGCGCAGGGATAAAGCGGTCGGCGGAATAAATATGAAAAGTCAGATCTTCCTTGTCGACGACTATCGGGCTGTTTTCGGTCTTGACGATAACCCCGCTTGAATCGTAGCCTTTCGTTTCTCTCGGCGCGGAATTCGCTTTTGAGACGGCGAGCGGCGAAAGGCGTCCGACGAAAACAACGTCAACGCCATGGTCAGAAGAAGGATTATCGCTTTTTTTCTGTGTTTAATTTTTGTCCTATTTTATTTCGGAAAACAATTCTTTCCCGACGCCGCATACGGGACAGACGAAATCGTCGGGCAAGTCTTCAAACTCGACAAGCGGAATCCCGTTTTCTTTGCAACTGTCTTCGTCGTATACCCAACCGCATACTTCGCAAATGTACTTTTTCATTTTCTTTCTCCTTTTGGTTTATTTGTATTTGATTTATTTCATAAGTTCAAACGCCGACGCGTCGTGCTTGCATATCGGACAAATGAAGTCGGGCGGCAGTTCTTCGCCCTCGAAAACGTAGCCGCACACTTTGCAAACGTACGATTTCTTCTTTGTCGCGACGGGTTTCGGCTTCACGTTTTTCTGATATTCCGTATAAGTCAGCGTGTCGAGATCGGAAAACACCGCCGCTTCTTCAACGGAACAAACGAACATGTCGTGCGTGCCGAGGTCGATTATCTGCTCCGCCGCAAGGGATATGAACGCGTTGCAAAACTCCGGCATTACGACAAGCCCGTTTTCGCTCCTTTTCGGCGTTTCTCCGAAAAACTTATCGACGTTTCTGCCGCTTTGGAAACCGAATTTTTTGAAAACGTCAAAGGTAGCGTCGACCGACAAGCAGTTGACGTTCATTTTCAGCGTTTCCAGAATCGTCCCGCACGAGTAATTCTGTTTGTTTACGCACACGGCGACTCTCAGCGGATCGCTTGTGACCTGCATTACGCTGTTTACGATGCAGCCGTTGTCTTTTCTTCCGTCGTTGGTGGTCAGGACGTACAGCCCGTAGCCGATTCTGAACAATGCGGAAAGGTTAATTTTCTCTTTTTCGTCCGTCATATTTATTCTCCTTTGTTTAATTCTCGTTGTTTGTTCGCACCGTATGCAACCGCCGCCGCGCCGCACAGGGACGCATAGTATCCAAGCCCCGAATATTCGATTTTGACAGTTTTATCAATCGGAAGAAACAGTTTATCGTTGATTTCTGCGATAAGGTCGCCTTTGAACAGGTCAAGGCTTTGGGATACTCCGCCGCCAAGATAACATACGTTCACGTCCAGAAGCGTTGCGGCTTGTGCGATGACCGCACCCAGTGCTTTTGATCCTCCGAAGTCGATTGCAAGACACTTTTTCATTTTTCTTCTCCTTTCAGATTCCTGTCAAAAGATAATCCATACTTGCTTTTCAAGGACTTTTTCGGTTTTCCGCAACAAAAAAGCGCAAGGAAATAAAACTTATTCCGATCGTGTTTTAATAATTCTTTTCATAAGCGGTTACCTCCGTCGCGGGGTTAAAACTTCCGATTAAAAATTATTGTCGTTTGCTCCTTCCTGTTTTAGGTATAAATATTTTATCACTAAACTTCGTTTTTGTCAATTTGTCGCGGTATGTCCGTAAGGCGTTGTTTTCGCTTCTCAAAGGTGCTCGCGGTTCTTTTTACCGTTTACGTTTCCGAGCGTTATTTGGACAACCGCCCCGTTTTTCGTCAAACGAAAACCGTTCGCCTTTTTCTTTTCTTCACTTGCGGACATTTTGGCGAGCCGGGGTTCACGCCGCAGGTGGCGCGACGCACCGTGTCGTTTTCTTAACGCTCTCGTTCAAATCCCTGTTGTTAAGTATCGAAAAACAAAACGGACAAGCGAGTTTGCTTGTCCGTTATATCCATCGGAGAAACAGGGATTTGTGAAATAGCGTAGCGAGTGAGTTTACTCACCAAAGCGGAGCGTCTACGCTAAACAAATTGCGCTTGCGCGCTAATGCTTTGCATTTGACACTTTGTGTCCATTTGTTTTCTATGTCCGCTGCGTTCGATTTTCGCAAATGCAAGCGCTTGCTTCTCTCTTCGCTTGCGGTCAGCCTGGCGAGCCAGGGTTCACGCCGCAGGCGGCACGATGCTCCGCGTCGTGCAAAATCCCGTTTCGAAGCATAATAAAAACCCGACAAATATCGTCGGGTTTTTATGGCGGAGAAACAGGGATTTGAACCCTGGCTACGCTCCTCACGTACTACTCCCTTAGCAGGGGAGCCCCTTCGGCCTCTTGGGTATTTCTCCTTAAACCGAAAACGCGTCACAAAAGATGCTTAATTATAATAACATACGAGTTTGCATTTGTCAAAAACATTTCGCAAAAAAATACTCAATATGTGATAAAGGTTGAAAAAACAATTATATTTTATCAATCGAAAGCATTTTGAAAAGGTCGTCCTCGGTGACGGTAAGGACGTTTTTCCCGCGGCGGACTGCGGACTCAATCGCCCTTTCTTCTTCTTTTGAGGGGTTGCCCGCAAATATATCGGCGCGACCGACGTGCGATTCCATAACGCCGCCCCTGTCCCGGACTTTTTCGACGATGAGCAACATCTCGCGGAAGTGATTGTCAAAGTAATTTCTGGACACCGCGACGTGTTTTCCGAACAACGATTTTTCAACCGAAGAATCCGCGATAAAGTCTTCCAGAAAGTGTTTGTATTTGTTTAAATTACTGCCGCGCATTAAATTACTTCCCGACGTACTGTTGCGGTTTATTGCACAAATAAGGCTTTCTGCGCGCGTTTTGTAAAGATAAACCGTGTTATAATCCTTATGAACGCCCATACAGTTTGGATACTGCGCGATAAGTTTATTAAGCGACAGCCCCAGCTTTTCGCAAAAGTTTTTGGTGACGAGCATCGACACTTCGGCGTCGTCGTCGCTCTTATGCGGGACGTATTTGTTGACGTCGAGGTTCAGTTCTTCCACAAGTTTTTCGGTGCTGAACGGGTTTATGAGATTATTGTAATCCTTATGAATTGTCTGCACGTCCACGAAGTCGTAATCTATTGACGGCAGATTGTAACGCTTGCAGGCGTTGTCCAGAAACACGGTGTCGTTTTTGTGCGAAAACCCGATGACGGTCTGATCCTTATATTCGATAAGCGCTTTGATTTTTTCGTACAGCGCGGGGAAAGTCGGGCTTTTCAGAAAAACTTCTTTCGGGTACGCCATTTCGATGCCGGGGTACGCTTCCCTGTTTTTCTTGCTCCAGGCGCCCGTATGGAAAATCGCCTCGGGGTTCATCAGAATATCGTCCTTTTCGAGTATGCGGAATTTTTCGTCGGTCAGAACGTAACCGAAACTGCACATACTTTTACCTTCGCTGCACTCTATGTCGAAAAACAAATATCTCATAACGGCGATTAGTATAACACATCTTTTGATACTTTGAAAGCAAGACCGTATATTTTTTGTAAATTTGCGGATACTTTTTTCGGAGGTATTTATGAAAAATCTGAAAAACAGCAAAACTTACGAAAATCTGGCGCGGGCGTTTGCCGGCGAATGTCAGGCTCACGTCAGATATATGTTCATCGAATACGGCGCGAGAAACGAAGGCTACGTCGCGTTGTCCGAAATCATCGACAAAGTGGTTTACGAAGAATTCAATCATGCACGCATGCTTTATTCATTCCTGCAAACCGCCGACGAAAACGTCATCAAAAACATCGATATTTCCGCGGGCTTCCCTTTCAAACAAAAATGGAATCTCCTTGACAACCTTGCATTTGCCGCGGAAGACGAAAAAAACGAGGCGGAAAAAATCTATCCCGAATTTATGGAAACCGCGAAAAAGGAAGGATTCAATGATATCGCGGGGCTTTTTGAAAACCTTATTCAGGTTGAAACCTGCCACGAAAAACTCTTTCTTGACCTGCACGAGCAGCTGAAAGATTCCACCCTTTATAAACGCCCGAAAGCGGTAAAATGGAAATGCTCGGGCTGCGGCTATGAAACAACCGCCGAATCCGCCCCGAAAGAATGTCCGCTGTGCCACGCAAAGCAAGGCGCGTTCATGCTGAAATTAAACGACGGAAATTAAATCAAATTGATAGATTTATTATCAGGAAAAATCAATTTTAATAATTGCGAAAAAAATTAGCACTCGGCTATTGACACTGCTAATTATCGGTTGTATAATGCAGGCGTAAAGAGGTGAACGATATGAAAAAATCAACTTCAATTTTATGGTTTTTGGCAAGTATTCTGATGATTGCCGCGGGTATCGTGTGCTTTGCGTTGCCCGTTGACACCACGCTTACGACGCTCGCATACGTAATCGGTGCGATCGTACTCGTAATCGGCGTTGTGGAAATCGCAATGTTCTTCACGACGGTCGGGCTTTTCGGCGGCGGAGCGTTTCTTGCGGACGGCATAATCACGACGATTCTCGGCATAATCATGCTTTCAAACGAAAACGTCGTCGCAGGTTTCCTGCCCTTCATTTTCGCAATGTGGTTTATTTACGAAGGCATTTCGGAATTGTCGATGGCGATTGCCGCGGGCAGACTCAGACTGCCGTACTGGTGGGTACTTCTGATAACTTCGATATTTGAAATCGTTTTCGGTATGCTGGCGTTCTTCAATCCCGTCGGCGGCGCGATATATCTCACGGTACTTCTGGGCGTGTTCCTGCTTGTACACGGCATATCGATGCTGGGCGACTGGTGCGTCGCGTTCAGGGTCAAAAACTTTTTCAGAAAGTGGATGGGCGATATGAAAACAAACGCCGACGAAATCGACGGCTGACAAACGAATATCCATTCAGGGGACGGGTTTTTCCGTCCCTTTTCTTTTGCCGAAAACTTAATTTTTTCAAAAAAATTCGCGTCGGGCGGTTAATATCCTTGCTATTATTTTAAGATATGTATATAATACAAAAATCAAACGAGAGATAATAATATGAAAAGAACAGATTTAAGAAACATTGCAATTATCGCCCACGTCGACCACGGCAAAACCACGCTGGTTGACGAAATGCTTAAACAAGGCGGCACCTTCCGCGAGAATCAGCAGGTTGAAGATCGCGTTATGGACAGCAACGCCCTTGAACGCGAACGCGGCATCACCATCCTTGCGAAAAATACCGCAATCCATTACAACGGCGTGAAAATCAACATCATCGACACCCCGGGACACGCGGACTTCGGCGGTGAGGTTGAACGCGTCCTGAAAATGGTCAGCGGCGTGCTTTTGCTTGTCGACGCCGTCGAAGGACCGATGCCCCAGACAAGGTTCGTTTTGTCAAAGGCTTTATCGCTCGGGCTTAAAATAATCATCTGCATAAACAAAATCGACCGTCCCGACGCGCGTATTCACGAGGTCGTGGAAGAAGTTCTGGGACTTTTGATTGACCTTGACGCCACCGACGAACAGCTGGACAGCCCCATCGTCTATTGCAGCGGCAGAAAAGGCACAAGCACCCTTACCGAAGGCGCGGAAGGCGAAAACCTTATCCCGCTATTTGAAACGATTCTGAGCCATATCCCCTGCCCCGAAGGCGACGACCAAAAACCCGCAAAACTGCTGATTTCCGCAATCGACTACAACAACTACGTCGGTCGTATCGGTATCGGCCGCGTCGAACAAGGCGTCATCAGGACAAACTCCGACGTCGTCGTCAGCGACTGGCACAACCGTATTCAACCTTATAAGAGCAAAATCGCCAACCTTTATCAGATCGAAGGCTTAAAGCGCGTTCCCTGCGAATCGGCGGCGGTCGGCGACATCGTATGCGTTTCGGGCATCGAAAACATCAACATCGGCAACACCGTGTCAAGCCCCGAAAACTCCGAACCGTGCGAGTTCGTCAAAATTACCGACCCCACCGTGCAAATGACTTTCTCCGTAAACGACAGTCCCTTTGCCGGCAAGGAAGGTAAATTCGTCACCAGCCAACGCCTGAGAGAAAGGCTTTATTCCGAACTTCTGAAAGACGTTTCCCTGCGCGTCGAAGACACCGACAGCACTGACAGCTTCAAAGTGTCCGGACGCGGCGAAATGCACCTTTCCATTCTTATCGAAACAATGCGCCGCGAAGGCTATGAGTTTGCGGTATCCACGCCCAAAGTCCTTTTCAAAAAGGAAGGCGACACTCTGCTTGAACCTATCGACAGGCTTGTCATCGACGTCCCCGGCGACTGCAACGGCTCGGTCATGGGCGCGGTCGGCGCACGTCGCGGCGATCTCGTACACATGCAGGCAATCGGCGACAGAATGCGCCTTGAATTCGATATTCCGTCGCGCGGACTTTTCGGCTTTAAGAGCGAACTTTTGACGCTTACCCGCGGCGAAGGCGTAATGAGCAGCATATTCCTTGAATATCAGCCGTATAAGGGTGATTTCCCCCGCCGTAAAACGGGAAGCCTTATCGCTTTTGAAACGGGCGAGGCGGTTACTTACGGATTGTTCAACGCGCAAGAAAGGGGCGTCCTTTTCGTCTCCGCAGGCGAACAAGTGTACGAAGGCGAGGTCATCGGCTATCCCCCGACGCTCGGCGATATTACCGTCAACGTCTGCAAGAAAAAACATCTGACGAACACCCGCGCGTCTGGCAGCGACGACGCGTTGCGCCTTATCCCCGTCAAAAAACTTTCCCTTGAAGAGTGTCTTGAATTCATCGCCGACGATGAGTTGTTGGAAGTCACTCCCAAGAGTTTACGCATCAGAAAACGCATCTTAAACCACGAGTTGCGTATGAAAGCGCGTTTCGCAAACGCATAATCAAAAATGGTATATCTCTTTTTCGGCATCTGCATAATCGCGGCGACTTTCTGCCTCGGCTTCCGGTCGCTCAATAAAAACTTCTGGGGGCTCGTCGCAAAATATATCGCGTCGCTGTCCTTTCTGATAATCGGAATTGCCGCATTCGCAAAAAACCCCGCCTGCAACATGAACTACTTCGTTCCGCTGTTTCTCGGGCTTATCTTGTGCCATGCCGGCGACGCTTTCCTTGGCGTTAAGGAACTTACTCCGACGTACAGAAAACGCCTTATCCCCATCGGTTTATTCGCGTTCCTTCTCGGCCACGTCGCCTTTTCAACGGCGTTCAACCTGACAAGCGGTTTTTATTTCGTGACGGCAATCGTAGCGGCGGTCGCGGCAATACTGACGTTTGGCGGCTCGTACGTCTTTAAGTTTGAAATTCCGCTGTGGATGCGCATACTTATCACCCTTTACTCCTTTACGGTAACGTTTACGGCGGTGTCCGCATGTTATCTGTACGCGGTGCAAAAGACCGTCGGCGGGCTACTTGCGATGATCGGCGCGCTTTTCCTGCTGTTCAGCGACACGTGTCTGTCGTTCGTGTACTTCAAAGAATGGCGCGCAAACCGCACTTTGTCCGTTCTGGAACTCGCGACCTATTTCGCAGGACAGGCTTTAATCGCATTGTCGATAATGTATGTGTGAAAAAACAGTTGCAAATTTCAAAAAATATTATATAATATAGCAGTACGGCAAAAACAGCCGTATTACCGGGGTGTAGCGCAGATGGTAGCGCGCATGGTTCGGGACCATGAGGCCATGGGTTCAAATCCCGTCACTCCGACCAAAACCGCAAAATTTCGCAGATTTTGCGGTTTTTTTATGCTCTTTTTTTCTTGTGATAATCGTAAAAACCGGAAAATTGTGTCAAAAAATTGTGTCAGATATCGTCTTCCGTAACGTCGCGCCAATAGGCAGTCTGATAATCGTTTAATTTTTTTGCGTTACTTTTCAAAAATTCGTCCTGCGCTTTGAAATAAATATTTGCCGTCGTCTGATAATCGGCGTGCCCTACCCAGCGTTGGATCGCTTTGATATCGACGCCGTTTTCGCCGGAACGCGTGATAAACGACTTCCGGAGTTCCCGAAGACAATGATTCTGACTGTATTTTTTGAAATTTTTGGTGTACCAATCCGCTGAATGCGTGAAAAAATAACCGTTTTCGTCCGGCGTCATTTCCGAAATAATTGATTTCAGAATATCCGTAAACGGGATCGCCCGTTCCGCGTTTTCGGTTTTTGTGCCGTGAACATATATCAAATTGTTTTCGTAATCCAGACTTGCGACGTTTATCGTCAGCAGTTCGGAACGTCTGACGCCGGAAAACAGATAAAACAAGTAATCGTTTTTGCATTCTTCATTTTCTATGCTTTTGAAAAATGCTTTTTGCTCCGCAAGCGTCAGCGGCATTCCCGACACTTTTCGGTGTCGTGGCGATATCAGACCTTCTGCCGGATTCTTCGAAATGACGTCTTGTTGTTTCGCGACTCTGAACGCTGCGTTTAACATCTGATAGACGTCAACGCGGCTACGCGAATACGGACACGCCGTAATAATCATCTGTAAATCAATCGTCGTAACGTCTTTTAGCGGTTTATCCTTAAATCGTGCCTTGACGTGGTTTTTAATGTGATATTGATACATATCGGTCTTGTTGTACGGCGTCTTAAACGTTCGCCGCCAAAAATCAAGCCACGAATATAGCGTCCATTTCGGTTCCGGCTCCCGGTTTGTTACGCCGTATTTCAAAAATTCGCTGATCTTCTTCTTGACTTCGTCGTCGGTTCGACCATAAATACAAGTCGTATGCCCGTTTTTTGTAATGCGCGCCCACCGACGACCGTCTGTCCTTTCGGTAATCCTGTAACCTTTGTAAACTGTCGATTTTTTATTCATTGTGTCATCTCCTTTCGAAGCGACACAATTTTGATTTAATATTAAATTTTCAAGTTTCGCCGAAAGCCGTTCAAAATACTTTCGTTCCTTCTCTGTCATTATTTTTCCCTCCGTTACACTGTTTATCGTAACGGATAAAATACGACAGTGCTTGTCACTTTTTATGAAAAGAATTCAAAACTTACTTCTGACGTTCGGTCAAAAAATCAACGTACTGATATGCAAGTTCCTTGTTAAGTGGATCCAGACGACGAAGTTTATCAATCAGCGCCGATTCGTCTTTCGATAATTCGTTCCCGGAAACGATAACGACACCGTCTTCCGCTTCCCTGCCGACAAGATAATCAATACTGACACCAAAAAAGTCCGCCAGTTTTTTTAACGATTGAATATCAGGTTCAGATACGCCAACTTCCCAATTTGAATATGTTGTGTTTTTGATATTTAATTCTTTTGCTACGTCTTTTTGAAGAATATTTTTTTCTTTTCTCAACTCTTTTAATGCTTTCATACTTCACCTCAAAGCAATTTTCCAAAAAATTTGGACGAAACGCTTGCAATTCCAACAATCTTGAATTATATTTATATTATAAGTCCAAGATTTTTGGAAAAAAGGAGAAAAATATGAAAAACATTCTGTCCAAATGGAACATCACCCCCGAAGAACTTAACCAAGCAACCGACGAACTTTGCGCGAAAGGCATTGCAAAAGGTTGTTATCAGAACACCAACGCGCTTTTGGCTGCGGTGGAACTTCTCACTGCCGGCGACATCGAAGTCGAAAAAACGCTAATCGACTTTTGCGCATACGTCGCAAAACGTTATAACGTCGTTGAACTTGAAATATCCGCCCCGGCACGTGCGGACGAAGTATCAGAATTTTTGAATGGCAGGAACGTAAAATGACGAAATCTTCTTACAGAACTGCGGACGGCGTTTACGTCGAATTCTGGCACGATTATAAAACCGCGGCGAATCTCAAAAAATATTGCGATCGCACCGCCGCAAAGAACGGCACGACCGTTGTATCAATCAATTATCGAATCGCCGGGGAAAAATTGAAATGACGAAATCGAACAAAAACACCAAAACCAAAAAGAACGCGCAGCAGCACAACCGCAAAATCAATCGTTTTCCGAATCAACGGAAGCCCGACAATACTAAAAATCGCCGGGCGCAACCGCGAAACGAATTCAGAAAATATAAAAAAAGCGGACACCCTGCCTACATATACGAGAAAATCGGCGACGAATTCATATTTCTGGGAATAACGCATAACAGCGTCGGCGAAGGTACGACAAAAATTCGTTTGGAAGCCAGTCCTAACCCAGAAGACAAAAAAACAACGTATATGAAAAAAACTCCCGAAATCGACAAGACTAATCGTTTCGGAAGCGTGAAAAAAGGCTGGAAGTTAAGCGAGAAAGACAAAGAAAAAGTAAAAAAAATAAGAAGTGCGCCCAGATAAACCACAAACGTGATCCCAGCACTGCAACGGGACACATCCCAAAGGGCAGTCCCTAAACACTTCTTGAAACAGATAATAAAGCAATTCAAATCGCTTGTCAAGCGAAAAAGGAAAGGAAAAAGGAAAATGAGATATTTAGTAACTTTCACGGGACGACGTTCCGAAATAATCAAGGCGCACGACGACGAAGAAGCGATCCAGATAGCGCAGGCGCTTGCATTCGACGCCGGAATTGACGTTGACGTCGATTGCGTACAACGTCTTAAACCGATAAAGAGATATAACACGTATAACCCGGACGACGCACCGCGTTATGAATACGTCTGACTTGCTGCATAAAAGCATTCTGGCATAATCACCTCCTTAAAAAAGTGTCCTGGCCGGCGGCGCGCCGCCGGGGAACGGGACGCCCCCAACGACTTATGATTAAAAAAATCTTATACGACACATTAACTTTTATTATCATCGCTGCCGTTCTGATCGCGCTTGCGTATCTTGCTATCGGCGGAGTGTATTCCGCAATTTCCGGACAGACGTTTGAACAGAGTCTGTCCGCAATGTGGACATTCATAACAAAAAGGCGGTGATCACCGGAAAAAACACCTTGTAACAACTCACATAAAACCACCCAAAAATTTAGAGGAACAAATGAAAGTATCAACTTATTGCATTAACAAAGGTCAACCGTCGCAATACTTCGGATTGAAAAACGCCGAAGAAAATCAAGTCCTACACGCCGCACCAAATAACTGGAAAACAGAAAAAGGAGCGTTGAACTGGGCAAAAAAGCACGGTTACGATACATCGAAAGGAGCAATCATGGCACAAAAAAAATCAACTAAACCCAAATCGGCAAAGCCGGCGGCACGCCCGGCGGCGAAACCTTCGAAGCCAAAGCCGGCAACGAAGCCGTCCGGCGGATTTACCCCGGTATCGCAAACAATCAAAACAACCTATCAGAACTCTAACGGCGTCAGACGTACAGTTATTCAAACTACTTCTGCACCCGGCAAAAAAACAACCACAAAACAAGGAGCAAAAAAATGAGTAAAAAACAAAAAAACATCGGCGTAAAGGCGTTATGTTCCGTGCTTATCGTCCTTTTGCTGGCAACAATCGGAATTGCGATCCCCTCAAAGGGATTTACGGATTGGTCTAAATTCAAACACAATAAACCGCAAGTCGAACAACCCGACAAGCCCGGCGAAGAACAAAAGCCCAGCGGCGACGGTATCGACGTCGAACAGATTGAAACGAACGGCGTCCTTCTGTCTATGGCAACGGCAACCGCCGACGACGGCACCGTGTCTAAAATCTTGACTGCAACCGTAACACCGGAAAACGCGGAAAACAAGACCGTGGACTGGTCTATTTACTGGGCAGACGACGCACCGTTAAAAGATAAAGACATCAGCGAATATCTTACGTTGACGCCTACGGCAGACGGCGCTCTGACTGCGACGGTAACTTGTCACAAATCGTTCCGCGGATCTGTCGCATACATCAAAGTCACGACGCGCGTCGGCGGATACGAAGCACTCTGTTCCGTAACGTTCACCGGTATTCCGTCACAACTTAACGTCAACACGACAGCCCTTAAAACCACGTCTGACGGACAGAAATATCTTATCGCCAACACGTCAAGCGGTTTTGCTGTCAACCTTGCAAACGTTTTCGGTGACATCGACGAAAGTTATTACGACAAAATCACCGTTTCCGTCGAAGGCGTCGGCAGTTTTGTTGTTGATACCTTACTCGTTGATAGAAACGGTGACCATTGGAGCGGAAAACCGAGCGTTAGAACCCTTGATAGCCTTAAAGATAATTTCGTTACCGTAAATTATCAAAATAAAAACATCACGATTCAGACTAAAAAAGTCGTCGAAAACTATTATCACGGTGTAACCGGCGGCAGTGCCGGCGGCACGTACACGGACCACTTCAAATCGTGGGAAAATAACGAGGTCGGTTACTTCAAAATCACCGTATCTTGTGCAGAACTGAACCTTCAACAGGTCTTTTCCTTTCGTATTACGTCGTCAATAAGCGGCGTAGGATTGAGCCAATCCACCATTACTTTCTAATCGGTCAATTCGGCATTGTTGCCGTTGACTCATAATTTTTTTCCTTTTATCAGACCGTCCGGGCGGCGCCGTAGCCGCCCCGGCACCGGTCAACCTTAAAACACTATGAAAACGCTTCAAATTCGAAAAATCACGGGCGCAAGCCTGTTAATAATATTACTTTCCGTCATTCTGCTGTTTATCGGAACGAACGGCGCGGCGTTTGCCGTGACAGTTGATTCGGACGTTTATTCCGATTTACTTCAAATGACGATCGACGGAAAGAAATTCGACGTCGCAGACTACCCGGCAGACGCAAACGCCGAAACGCGTATGCTTTCGTTTATCGAATACGGATACAGTTTCGACGACGCAGCGCGCGATAAATTCGCGCTTTTTGCGTATGTGTACAACCCGAAAAAGAACGTCGTTGCGACTTCCGGGCAAAACAAGATCCAACTTGCCAGCGCGTACGACGCCGCAGGGAACGCAACCGAATACACGAAATACCGTCTGCAACTTGTTTCCGCCAGCGCAGACGGACTTTTCCTGAAATACAAAATCGCCGAAAGCGCGGAAATCGTAAAACGCCTGACTAACCGCGACGCGCGACGTTACGACGTTTCCGGCATTGAACTTACGACGCGCGGCGACTACAACGCAACAGAATATGCCGTCGCGAAAACTCTGACGTTTTCCGGATATATGCCGTCCTTCGGCGAAAACCAAAGCGCCGAAAACACGTTGAAATGCGCGGAAAAAGGTATGACCGAAACCGTCGCGCTGGAACTCAACCATACATATTACCGCACCGGACACTCTGATAAAGGCGCAAACCACTTCAACCAGATCAACACCGCTTATTTCTCTATCCCGGGGAAATACATGAATGAATATGAAAAAATCGATTCGATAACGGCAGAATGGTGGGAATATAAGACGCAATATGCTCTTGTTACGTCAAATTACGACTTTTATAATAAAGCAAAATCAAATTCTTATAAGCAACTTAACAACAATAAAAACGTTTATTTTTACGATAAATCAGTCGATTATGCGCTTGTGTATGGATATTTCAACAATTCGCTACCGCTCCGTTATGAATGGGGATACAACAATCATGACAAGATATACGCCAAACCTGCTACATACAGTTATTCTGATACAACAATAGATATGCTTCCTTTCGCGTTCTATTCGCCACAAGTGAAAACAAATTCATTGTTAGACTTATTATACAAGGCGCCTGCCGGGAAAGTGAATAAATCTGTTGTGCAACAGTGGATTTATGAGTATTCAAACGGGCTGAATCACGGAAACATTGACTGCAATGGTCGTCAAATATCTAATGATCTTTTTTGTGATTATATCGACAGAGATCGTCAAGGACAATTTTCACGCGGATATAACAAAAAGAAAGTCAGTTTTGATGATACGTTTGATATTAAAAGTTATAACAGCAATCATAATTGGCTACAAAAACTTGTCACTTTTGGCTGGAAAAGCGGACTTGTCGAAACAGGCGAAGGATATGACGCCGTATTGCCTATTTATATGTTAGAAGGCAACGAATTTAACGGGAATGCTTCTGAAATATCAAAGCGTCTTTTAATTGACGAAGACATGGTAACCGATGTTGAAAACTTTTATAAAACGGAAGCCGCAAAAGGTAATACCGTCGTTTTATTCCGCTTTGCACAAACAGATTATGAATGTTTCCCGGTAATCCGTCAAATGTTAGAAGATAAAACGATAAAAGAATACTCCAACGACTCTTACGTCGCAAGTCAAACAATCTTTCTTGATTTTGACGTAATTCAACTTGACTTTGAAAAAGACGGTGTTATTTACACCGTTCCTGTCGTTGCAAGCCCGATTGATATAATCAACGATTACGACAATCCGAATATCGGAATCAAAGACATATTTAAAAATATCAGTTATAACTTAATAATTCTTATCGTCGCTATCGTCTTGACGGTGATTTTTACGATATTGCTTTTCGTGTTATTCGAAAAACTGATCGTAAAACAATTTAGCAACGTATGGGCAAAAATCGGAATGAGCGCGCTGTGTCTGATCGTCGCGTTTGCAGTGTCCGCTGCTTGTATGTTTTTATGTGCCAGCGCGGTATATGGCGCCGTCTATAAGGTAGATTTCAACAGCGCCGCAAAAGCCTTCTGGAAGTACGTTATATCGAAAAAATGAACTACCGTCAACAAATAAATTTCAATAATCAGTATTTTTCGGAGCAGGCGACGTGGCTTGTGGATACGTTCCAGAATTCGAACGTTATCGTTTTTGGCAAAAAAGGCAGCGGAAAGGACGTACTATTCGCAACCGTTATTCACCTGCTGGACGGATTGCATTATTCTAATATGCCATATAACGAAAAAACACTTGTCCTTAAATCGCTGCGTGCGCTGTCTGTCGGCGGAAACACTTATAAGGATATCGTCAACGGAACAATCACGAAGTACCCGGATCCTTTTATCCCCGGTCTTCCGATATTTATATCAGACGGTGCCGTTTATTTCGGAAGTCAGAACAATTCGGAAATAGATTCCATGTTTCCGGAACTTGCGATCTATGAGGCGTTATCCCGGCAACTGGGACAGCACCAAATCCACGTCAACACGCAGGCGCTGGGCAGGTTATATATCAAAATGCGTGAGCAGGCAGACGTGTTTATAAAATGCCTTGAAACGTACGACTGCGGACGGTTTTTAATCGTTGACGCAATTTCGTACGATAAATACGCCAGCGCGGACGCCGGACTGTCCCCGTATGAAGGCGATAAGAACTCGAAAGAAGCCCGGGACTTCGAAGCGCGATTCGGAGAAGTGGAATACAGAAGTTTCTACGTTAAAAAATCGTGGCTGCACTATGACACATATTACTTTTCCCGTCTGTTTTTGGACGGCAATAAAATTATAGGAGCAAAAAATGGCTAAAAACCCGAAAGTTAATATAAATGTCGGCGCGAAGAATTACGTTTCTTTTACGCAGCGAATGAAAAACGCGTCAACGATCCGCAAAATGTGGAAAATATTACGCGCTATGGACTGCGAAGCGTGCGGTTTTTCCTGCACGAACGGGTGCCAGATGATTCTGAATCAGATTCGAACGCTGGAACTCGAATCCGCCGGCGGAAAGTCTGAATTCGTGAACGGTCTGGACGTATCGGAAAGCGCCGGGAACACCGTTCCGATCGACGTTTATCTTGCGACGTTGCAAATGCTTGCGGACAAGCAGTCCGCACAGCCTGCCCCGGCACCGACGGCGACAGAACCGCCGAAAAAGCCGAAATACAAGGACGCGCCGACGTCTGAATCGACGTCAGACGCGACGTCGACGGAAAAACCGCAAAATTCCCCGGTGAAAATCCCGGGAATTAAACCGAAACAGGACGATGACCGTCCAAGTTTTTTGGACGACGATTGATAATATGAAAGACGAATACAAGAACGATTACAAACAAATATCAGCGATTCTTCCGAACGCAGAAGCGGACGCCGTCAAAGCCCTTATCCGGGATAATAACTTGACGATACCGGACTTTATCCGTGGCGCGTATTATCTACTTCTTAACGGCGATTTTGCGCGCGTGCCGGAGATTGCGGCGCGCCTTAACAAGTAACACTACAAAAGGGAAAAAATATGAAATATAACAACAATATGACAAGGCTTGCGGACGATATCCGCAAGCGCAACCGCATAAAAAACAAACGTATCGAAGACGGATTCACCATGTCAATTTATGACTGGATGTTGAAACTGGATCTAACGCAAAGCGAAATGCTTGTTTACGCTCTGATCTACCAGTTCTCACGCCCGGGCAGCGACACAACGTTCTTCGGAAGTCTGACGTTTATTCAGAATTCATTAAATAAAGACCGCAAAACGATAATTTCCGCGCTTGACACGCTGGAAAAGCGCGGACTGATCCGCAAGGCGGAAACCTTACGAATGACGAACGGCGTCGAACGCGCACGGTATGCCGTTGTGCTGCCGAAAATGCCCGTTTCTCGCTCTCATATCGTCGTCAACGGCTGGATGTTCCGTTGGGTAAGCGCGACGTCTGAATTGCTTGTATATGCCGTTATATACTCATATTCGCAACCGATCCCCGGCTGTGCAACACGCCTTACCTGCAAGGCGTCTTACCTTGCGAAAGAAACAGGACTGTCCGAACGCACGCTGTCGCGCGTTCTGGAAGCGCTGAAAGACAATAACAAGATATTAATACATAAGGCGCCGACGCCGCGTAAACGCGAATATACGGCGTTATATCCGCGCGAAGCGGTTGAATTATACAACGAAAGAAATAAAGATAAGGACGGTTTTCGCCCGGTAAATATAGCGTTTTAACGGGCATTCTGACGACAATTTCAAACAATTTTTAAGGCAAGACAAACGTCTTGTCATTTTGCTTTTGTCTAAACCGCGAAAAAACTATGACAAAATTCCACTATCCGACACGCCAAAATTCCCAAAATAGCAGACAAAATTCCACCACCATTTGATTTAGATTATGATAAAGAAGAAAAAAAGAAGTATCTACGTTACCCATAGTTAAGAGCGCGCACGTGCTTATACGCGCGTAGACGCGCGAAAAGGTGTCGCTTCGCTCCGAAAAATGCCTTTATTCCACGCACCGGCGCCGGAATCGCCCACGGCAACGTCCCCCGGACGACGCAGAAAGCCGAAAAGGAAAGAAAAGCCCGTACGGGTACAGCGATATTATTTTTTAAGAAGAAAACGCGCCGCAGACGATATGTCAAGGCGCGTTACTTCAATAAAAAAACGCCGCGCGAACGCCATATTAAAAAAAGCGTACCTGTACCGCGGCAAAAATATGAAAAAACTCCGAAAATTTTGTGTCAAAATTGTGTCGCTTCCCTATTTTTATTGATTTTTCTAACGTTTTGCGTCGTTCGGGACCATGAGGCCATGGGTTCAAATCCCGTCACTCCGACCAGAAAAAAGACCAACTCGCATGGGTTGGTCTTTTTTCAACGATGTGTTCCGTTGCACGGAACGTGATGTGCCCTGCGGCGCGATGTGTGCCTTCGGCACGTTGAGGATAAAAAATGTCATTGCGAGCGTAGCGTGGCAATCTCCCGGAAGGGCACCATATTACAAAACCCACGCAAGATACTGT
>ERZ1027032.56-NODE-56-length-37070-cov-10.288775_pt1 | contig 37070 bp, 29 predicted proteins | sample MGYA00519445_ERZ1027032 | MGnify/ENA primary metagenome ERZ1027032 (study PRJEB26926, sample SAMN06164888) | human gut metagenome | biome: ENVO:00009003; feature: ENVO:2100002; material: ENVO:00002003 | host: Homo sapiens | place: USA | collected 2012 ... | reverse complement strand
TGTATAAGAGACAGCACATAGCTCTGGATGGAGCAGTTCGGCTTGACGGCGATGAAGCCGTTCTTCGTGCCGAGGCGCTTTTTCTGCGCTTCGATGACGGCAAGGTGATCGGCGTTGATTTCCGGCACGACCATCGGCACATCCTCGATGCCGCGGCAGGCGCTGTTGTTGCTCACGACCGGGATTTCGTGCTTCGCGTAGGCTTCCTCCAGCGCGCGGATTTCGTCCTTCTTCATGTCCACGGCGCAGAAAACGAAGTCCACATGCTTGCTCACTTCGTCAATATCCGCCGCATCGACGACGGTCATGCCCGCCACCTTTTCCGGAATCTCCCACGAGAACGCCCAGCGCTCCCCGACCGCCTCGCGGTACGTCTTTCCGGCACTGCGCGCCGACGCCGCCACACAGTTCACCTCAAACCACGGATGATCCTTCAGCAGCGAAATAAAGCGCTGACCGACCATGCCCGTTGCGCCAACAATGCCTACACGATACTTCTCCATTGGCTGTATCCTCCATCCATGTGTTTCTGCTGATTTTTTTGCGGTATCCTGTCCATTCGGATTCAAAAAAAGCCACCACAAGCCATCCTGCTCGCGGTGCGCCAAAGACCCCGAATTTTCCATGCAGTCGCCCGCATGATGCCCTGCCCATAAGGAACAGGCGGTGTCTCAGTGAATCAGCGCTCCGCCGGGGATTTTTTCACCCCGATGACAGTCACGAACCTGTCCGGCCCGCGCCCAAGCACAGGGTCTGCGGCTTCGTTTGCCCTGCCTTTCGGCGCACCACCCCTTCCCGCGGCCTCTTCGGAAGCCATCCTCCGCCGCGGTACACGATGCGTGCGCACCTCTGATTCCGTTCCTATGCAATTATCGGATACCAATGCTATCATAGCACGCTTTTGCTTATCTGTCAATGACTTATACTATTTCCTGATGAAAATGCGCCAAGATGCGCCGCGAATTTTTGTATTCTGGCTAACACGAATGAAACGCAGCGCAGCAGCGCTACGCTAAGTGGAATGAGTGGACGCCAGAATCAAAAAGGCGCAAGCAGATGGCGCAGGTAAATCAGGAAATAGTATCACGCAGATTTCCGCCGTTTCTTCACCAGAAACCGCACAACCCCGCGCAGGGGCTTCGGCACCTTCACGCACACCATCCGCACCCGCATTTCTGTCACCTCCTCCCCACACAGATCAGCACCAGCCCGGCGATTGCCAGCGCCACGCCAAGCAGCGCCGCCCACGCCCACGCCGGGATGCACAGCAGCAGCACAATCAGCCCCGCCGCCACCAGCACGACGCCCGCAATCATCAGCGCGCGCTGACCCGTGCAGATGACCCATTGCCGCTCGCCGCAGGAGCGTTTGCGCATTCGTCTCCCTCCCCGCTCGGTTGATTCGGTTGAGGGTATGCGGGGAATGCGCCGCTTATGCCAGCAAGCCGAAATCCGCGAACGCCTTCGCCAGCCCGCCCGCCTCCACCGAATCGCAGACCGCGTCCGCGGATTGCTTCGCTGCCTCCCCGCCATTGCCCATGCAGACGGAAAAGCCCGCCGCGGCAAACATCGGCAGGTCGTTCAGGCTGTCGCCGAAGCAAATGCTGTCCGCCGGGTCAACGCCGATTGCCGCGCACACCTGCTTGATGCCGCTGCCCTTGTCATAGCGGCGGTTGGCGGTTTCCGCGTTCACAAGGTCGTGCTGCCGGTCGTCCATCAGTACGAAGTCGAACTCGCTGCATTCCGCCATGGCTTTGTCCAGCTGCGCCCGCGTCGGGGACATGCACACGATGGAATAAACGGGTTCGCCGCCGTAATCGCGCATGGGCTGCATCTGCAATCGCCGCTCGATGGCCTCGCGCCAGCGGAGCAGCTCGCTGCTGCCGTTTTGCACGTCACGGGCGCGGAGAAAATCACGGAAGCCCTCGTCGCAGTACGCGCCCATGCGGGTCTGCACGGTGCGGAACACGCCGTTATCCGACAGCGCCGTCAGCGCATGCGCCTGCTCCTGCGGGGTCATGGGGCAGTCGAAGACGTCGCGGCCGCCGACGACCACCAATCCGCCGGAGGACGCAACGTAGCCGTCAAAATCAGCGCAATGAAGAAGCGGCTTGAGCATGGCTTCGCAGCGGCCGGTGCAGAGGAAAACGCGGCGTCCCAAGCGGCGGGCGGATTCGATGGCAGCGACGGCGGATACGGGCGGCGCGGAATGCCCCGGCTGGGTGAGCGTGCCGTCGATGTCGAGGAAGATGGCGCGGTAATCGTGCATGGTGGATTTTTTCGCTCCTTTGGGGTGCAGTTCTTTCCTTATTATATGAGCGCTTATGTTGCAGGAGGAATCGCGTCCGCGAACGCCCCCTGGACTGCTTCGGCGCGGATTCTCCCGTGCAGCTTGATTTTTATCGGAAGTTTTTTCGGCGGCAATCACCGTTTTTCTTCCTATTGAATAATATTCTCTGTCAACCTTCGTTTTTCCTCTTGCCAGTTTCGTTTTTCCGGTGTATAATCAGCGGCGGAAGATTTCGCAAAGGAGCAAAATCATGGCATCCAAATCGCACGACCTGACGCACGGGCCGCTCGTCCAGCAGATTATCCTGTTTTCCCTGCCGCTGATGGCAACGAACGTGCTGCAAGTGCTGTTCAACATGTCCGACGTGGCGGTGGTTGGGCAGTTTGCAGGCCCGGAAGCGCTGGGCTCAGTCGGGTCTACCTCGATTCTTGTCTCGCTGTTCACCGGCTTCCTGATCGGCATGGGCAGCGGGGTCAACGTCGTCGTCGCCCGGTATATCGGCGCGCGGCACGACCAGGACGTGCACGAGGCGGTGCATACCTCGCTGATTCTCTCGCTGATTGTCGGCGTCATCATCATGGCGCTGGGTTTCCTTTTCACGCCCGCAATGCTCTCCATGCTCGGCACGAAGCCGGTGCTGATGGCGGGCGCGGTCAGCTACCTGCGCATCTACTGCCTCGGTATGCCCGCTATGGCGGTGTTCAACTTTGGCAACGCGGTGCTTTCCGCCGCCGGCGACACGAAAAAGCCGCTCTACTTCCTCTCGATGGCGGGCGTCATCAACATCCTGCTGAACCTGTTCTTCGTCATCGTCTGCCATCTGGCGGCGGCGGGTGTGGCGCTGGCAAGCATCATCTCCCAGTATATTTCGGCGGCGCTGGTGATTTTGTCCCTGCGCCGTTCAGGGAGCGTGGTGCGGCTGGAACGGTCGATGCTGCGGATTGAGCCGCACAAGGCAAAGCAGGTGCTGTCGCTGAGCATTCCCGCCGGTTTGCAGAACGCGATTTTCGCAATAGCGAACCTGTTCATTCAGGCGGGCGTGAACTCCTTTGATGAGCTGATGGTGGAAGGCAACGCCGCCGCCGCGAACGCCGATGCGCTCGTCTATGACGTGATGGCTGCCATTTACACCGCCTGCTCGTCCTTCATGAGCCAAAATTACGGTGCGGGCAAGCGCAAGCGCATCATCCACAGCTACTTCATCTCGATGGTGTTCTCCTTCGGCATTGCCCTTGTCATGAGCGCGCTGCTGGTCATCTTCGGGCGGCAGTTCCTCGGCATTTTCACAAACGTCGAGGAAGTGGCGCAAGCAGGGATGATCCGCCTGCGCATCATGGGCTGCTCCTACGCCTTCTCCGCCTTCATGGACTGCACCATTGCCGCGAACCGCGGGCTGGGCAAGAGCTTTGTGCCGACGGTTATCGTGATTATGGGGTCGTGCGTGTTCCGCATTATCTGGGTATACACGGTGTTCGCGTACTTCCACACCATTGAGAGCTTGTACCTGCTCTACATCGTTTCGTGGGCGATTACGGCGGCGGCGGAGATGATCTGCCTGCGCCGCGTCTACCGCGAGCAAATGCAGAAGCTGCCGCCGGACATTGACGGCGTGAAAGCGACCGCCTGAAAGGAGCGATTTTTCCCGATGACCAGCATTCTGATTAAAGACACGACCCGCGAGGAACGCCAGCAGATTGTCGACGACGCGATTGGCAACATTTCCGCGTCCTGCGACGGCTGCGCGGAGGGCATCATCGAGATGTACCAAGCGTATATCGACGGCGAGATGGAGCTGCGCGAAGTAAACGCGGCGTTTAATGCACGGTATGTGTCGGGCGAGCAGGGCGCGGCACGGCGCAGCTGCTTCGGGCGCGGGTGGTGATTGTGCGCAAAGGAATCCCCCTCGGATGAATGGCATCGGAGGGGGATTTTTGTATGCACCGAAAAGCTGACGCACGAGTTACTTCCTTATGAGTATATTCTTTTGCGGGATGCGCGATTGCGTCACAGCCGATGCGCATCGAGAAATTGCTGGAACTCCTCGTCCGTCATCTTCCCCAAATCCACCTTGGTTCCCGCCTGCGCCAGATATTTGCGCACGTCATCAATCGGCAGATTGTCCATCCGGTGGATTTGCTGGTACTTTGCCCAGTATTTTCTTTCCAAATTCCGAAGATACGCCACATAGCCCGCACCCATCAATATCAGCAGAAAGGCAATCCGCACGATGAAATTGCCAGCCCTCGCGGTGGATTCCCCCTGCGTCGACAGGATGATGCCGACGATAACGGGAATCAGCAGCAGCCACAGCCGAATCGCCCATTGCGTCATGCGCTCCCAAACCGCCTGAATGTCCGCCAGCTCGACGTTTTCCTCGCGTTTTTTCTTCATTATATTCTGCTCCTGTCCAGAAATTGCTGAAACTCCTCGTCCGTCATCTGCTCGAAGTCCACGTCCATCGGCTCGTACCCTTCCTGCGACGCATATTCGCGCACGTCGATAAGCGTCGGGAAAACCTCGTCCTGCTCGTCGTTTTCCCACGCGCCCGTCTTTTCGTCGAGAACGCCCAGCTGCACGCGGTAGCCGCTGCCCTCGCGGTACACCGCCACGCGCGCTTCGGCGCAGAGCCACACGCCGACGAGGTTCGCGCGCAGGAGGTTGTCCATCCGGTGGATTTGCTGGTACTTCGCCCAGTACGCGGGCAGCCGCTTCTCGTCGCCCCTGCCGGAAACGAACCCCAGCACCATCAGCACCATCGAAAGCACAAAGACAATGCCGCCCAGCGTTTCGGTGGATTCCTGCTGGTACAGCGCATAGCCGGCAAACAGCGGAATCAGCAGTGCCACCGTCAGGAGGTTATGCTTTTTGACGCGCGTCTGGATGGCGTGAATGTCCGCCATTTCGACGTTTTCCGGCACGAGCACTTGTTTTCTCATATTCCCTCCAACATTGCAGAAACGCCGCGTCGCTCATTTTGTCCCAATCGGCTTCGGCGGGAACGTAGTCCTTTTCTCGCATATAGTCCCGCAGTTTCAGGCGCGACGCGAAACGCTGTTCCGGCTCTTCCTCGCGCCAGTCGTCCGCCGCCATGTCACAGGCTTCGACCCGCAGGAAGCACACTTCCCCCTGCCGCCGGATGCGGTAGCGCAGAAAGCCGTCCGTCAGCACCATTTCGTTCGGAGCGGCATTTCGTCGGCTGGCACATTTCGCCATGTCCACGCGGCACATCTTCTGCTGGAGGTCGTACTTCACAATCCGCACCGCATTGCCGATAAGACCAATCATCATTGTGATTACAAAGATTCCCAATGCAACCGTTGACCACGGGTCGTCCCACGGCATCAGAAACACCGGCGCCATCCCCCCGACCAAACCGATTGCGAGGGACGCCACACACCAGTGCGCCGCGTTCATCTTCTTTTTTTCCAGCGCCTCAATGGCTGCGTTGCTTTCGACCTTCGGCATCGTCCGCACCTCCCCCCTCATTGTACCACCGCCCGTGCTGCTTGTCAATCGAATCACAATCCCCCTTGCGCGGCGCGAAAATGCGTGATAGAATAGACGGAAAGAAGTCGTTTCATCCCGCAGGAAGGAGGGGGGGACTCCCTTGAAATTGGAGCGGTTCGCGTATTTCCTCGCCGTCGCGCAGACGGGCAGCATCACCCTCGGCGCGCAGAAGAGCTTCATCACCCAGACCGCGATGAGCCAACAGATGGCGGCGCTGGAAGCGGAATTGGGGCTGCCGCTGCTGAAGCGGAGCAAGTCCGGCACGTCGCTGACGGAGGCGGGGCAGGCGCTTGTGCCGATGGCGGATCGGCTGGTTCAGTGCTATCAGGCGATAGAGACGTTTGCGGACGCGCAGCGCCATCAGCCGCGGACGCTGACGATTGCCTACACCGGGCCGATGGAGCAGCAGCTGCTTCTGCGGGCGATTCCGGCGTTTCGGGCGCATCATCCGGAGGTTGAACTGCGCGTGCGGCAGCTGTCGATGGCGCGAATCGGCACGGCGCTGGAGGCGGGCGACTGCGACATTGCGCTGGCGATTCCGGGCGAAATTCCCTTGCAGCAGATGAAGCACGTCACGGTGATGGAGCGCCCCATCTGCGCCGCCGTCGCGTCATCGCACCCGCTGGCGGGGAAAAATTCCGTCACCCTGCCGGAGCTGACGCATTTTCCCGTCATCCTCCTGCAGGCGGGCGCGAATCGCAGGGCGAGCAGCCAAATCGCTCGCTGGCTGATGGGGCTTGGGTGGACAAAGGACGCGCTGCGCTTTGCGGACACCATCGAGGATCAGCTGCTGATGATCAACCTGAATCAGGGCATTTCATTCATGCCGCAGGGCAGCTATCCCGTCGGCATCCGCCTGATTCCCATCGTCAGCGACACGCCGATTCTCCACCACACCGAGGCGGTCATGCGCCAGATGACGCCGCTGCACCTGCAATTCGTCGAGCAGCTTCGTCAGGCGGACATGGCGGAGCGGTATCCATAAGTTTCGCTTATGACGAGAAAGAAAACGCTTGTTTGACATTCCTTTCACAAAGCGGTATGATACAGGCATGAAAGGAGGGATTTTTCCCTATGAAAAAGCGTTTGATTTCCCTGTTTGTGGCGCTGACGATGCTGCTGTGCCTGATTCCGGCGGCATTCGCGGCGACCTTCAACGCGGGAACGTACACTGCCTCCGCCAACGGCATGAACGGCGCGGTGACGGTTGAAGTGACCTTCTCGGACAGCGCCATCACCGATGTGAAGGTGACGGAGCAGGCCGAAACGCCCGCGATTGCGTCCGGCGCGCTGGAGCAGATTCCGGCGGACATCGTGGCGCATCAGACGCTGGCGGTGGACACGGTAACGGGCGCGACCATCACCAGCAAGGCGATTCTGGCGGCGGTCGAGGACTGCGTGAAGCAGGCGGGCGCTGACCCGGATACCCTGCGCACGCCGATCGAAAAGAACACCGCGGACGTCGGCGACCGCACGGCGCACGTTGAGGTGCTGGTCATCGGCGGCGGCGGCACGGGTCTGGCGGCTGCCATGTCCGCGATGGACAACGGCGCGAAGGACGTGATGGTGGTCGAGAAGCTGTCGCGCTTCGGCGGCTCTACGTCCGTATCCGGCGCGGTCGTCGCGGCGGAAAACACCTACTACACGCAGAGCATCGGCTTGAGCCGAACAGCGAAGTCTGGCTGGAAGAGTGGAAAGCATCCTCCGATTCGGACATCGGCGTGCTGGGCAAAGACCCCGGCTATCCGACCTACGAGCGCGTGAGCAACTACTTCACGCAGGTTGGCGAAACGGTCAACTGGCTGGAGGACGAGGGCGTTGCGCACTGGGTGACGTACCCCTTCTTCCCCAACGGGCGCTATCAGGTGCCGGATTACGTCATCGACAGCGAAACCGGCGCGGCTGACCCCGAAGGCGGCTACATGCTGATTGACCACATGGTGGACTGGCTGAAAAATCACGACGCTGACCTTCGCCTGAGCACGACCGGCACGAAGCTGCTGACCAACGACGCGGGCGACGTCATCGGCGCGACCGTGCAGGACGCAAGCGGCTCCTACGACGTGTACGCCTCCCGCGGCGTTGTGCTGGCGACCGGCGGCTTCGCGGCGAGCGAACCCATGATGCGCGAGTACCTGCCCCAGTTCGCCGACTGGATTGACCTGACCACCGCGGGTGCGGGCGACACTGGCGACGGGATGCAGATGGCGCTTGACGTCGGCGGCGTGTTCTACAACGACCCCTATGTCATCACCCTTGGATCGACCAGCCGCAACGGCAGCATCGCGGGCTTCTGCATGTCCGTGAATCTGTGGGGGCGCATGGTTGTCAACAGCAAGGCGCAGCGCTTCTTCAACGAGGGCTACATGCCTTATCAGGCGACCGTCGCGCTGAGCCGCACGGAAGACGGCATCGCGTGGGCGCTGGGCGACAGCAAGTTCGCGGGCGCTGCGCTGCTGGATGCGGCGGTGGACGGCACCGAAGTCGTCAAGGCGGACACCATCGAAGAACTTGCCGCGCTGATGGGCGTGGACGCGGACACGCTGGTCAAGAGCGTTGAAACGTACAACACCGCCTGCGCGACGGGCAACGACACCGAATTCGGCAAGGATGCCTCCAACCTGACCGCCATCGACGCGGCGCCGTACTACGCGGTGCGCATCTACGTCTGCACGGGCGGCACGATTGCGGGCGTAAAGACGAATCTGGACTTCCAAGTCCTGCGCGAGGACGGCTCGGTCATTAACGGCCTGTACGCTGGCGGCGAGACCTCGAACCGCGAGATGTACGCCTACGCCTACTCTTCCGGCTCCGGTGTCGGCTACGCGCTGGCATCCGGCCGTCAGATCGGCATGAACCTGATGAAGTAAACACAAACAGGGCATCGTCAAAACGGCGATGCCCTGCGTTTTTTTTGCTATTCGATTCAAAACAAAGCGCGTTCCCCTTTTCACCAGACCCGCCAATGGTGCCCGCAGTGCTGGCAGACCGCGACGCTCCTTGTCACCATCTCGTCGCGCCGGGGCGGCGGACGCTTTCCCTTCCGCTCCGCCTCCTGCGACCAAATCACCGGCAGAAACAGCAGCTTGAACGGCCATATCCACCAGCCAATCAGCAGCCACCACGCCAAGCTGTGGCGCGTCAACCGGCGTTCGCGAACCAGCTCCACCCGCACGTCACGGCTGCGGCAGCGTGGACATTTCATGCAAAGCACACCCTTTCTTTTGTGGATTTGCACCCATTATACCGCATGTACGCCGCCTTTGCAATCACTTTTCCGGCATTTCGTACTGCGCGCGTTGAACGTGTCGAAGTCGCGACCCTTCCACGCCATCGGGATGGGTAGACAGCTCAGCTCCGAAAAGCGGATCAGGTACATCCGCATCAGGTCATGGATGTACTTTTTGGGGGATGACACGGCGCTCCTGCCCGTTCATTGCTGCGCGATATTCTCCGGCTTTTCTTCCGAATCGGGCACTTGCGGCGCAAACAGCCGCTCCAAAAGCTCGTCCGTCGGAAAAATTTCTTTTACTATATCGGCCATGTTTTTCCAGAAATATTCGCGCTGATTTTCAAAGAACCAGCTGTCGTTTTGCGGCATTTCCGCCGCCGTATGCCAAATTTCGCTGCTGTCGCTCTGCATGTACTCCGTTTTTGTCAGGATGGCAATCGTCGACTGGCGACTTTCTACGATATAATACAGCTGATATGCCTCCCCCGTCGCCGGGTCAAGCGCCGCCAATCCTTTCTGCATCCGTTCCAAGTTCGTATTCCCCATTGCGTCCACGAAATCGAGGTCGATTTGGCGGATGAGCGCCATCTTGCCATCCACCATCTTCGGTACAAGCCCCGCTTTCTGGCAGACCTCGTACTGCTCCATCGTCCGGAAGCCCTTGATGACGTCCAGCGGATAGCCCGATTCGCGCTGAATCTGCGCCGCTTCGTTCATGGACAAGCCATTCAGCATCGCGCCCTTCAGCCCGACCGCCTCCGTCACGCCGCCCGAAATACTGCCGCCGATGGCACCCAACTTGAAGCCCTCGCTGCCCGCCAAGGCTGCCTCGCGCGCCGCCTGCTGCATGTCGCCCGTGCGGACAGCCGTCGCGACGAACGCTGGCACGCCCGAACTCGCCGCGCCAAGCAGACCGCCGACAGCGCCGTCTTTGGCTGCCATCGCGAAAATCATGCTGACCGCCGGTGCGCCCACGCCTGCCGACACAACAGAGACCGTCACGCACACCAAAATCACGCCCGTGCCGATTGCCACGTTGCGAATCACGCGGTCGTAGGCATCATCGTAGTCCGTCCACGGCACGACGACCGTCTCGTTGTTTTCACCAAGGGTGAAGATGTACTTTTCGCCCTGAAACTGCGCGTTTAATTCGGAAAGCGTATAGCCGAAGTAGACGTTCTCCTGCGAGTTGAACGCCAGCTCGTCCAGATACTCCTGAGAGATGTACACCGCCTGTACGTTTTCCACAAAATAGTCGCTGCTGTCCAAATCGGACACCAGCTGTTCGTACAGGCTGTTTTCCAGATACGGCAGCAGCGCCGCATCCCCCATCCGGCGGAATTCCGGTGCGCTTTCACCCAGCGCACAGCCCGCCAGCAGCACCAGCGCCAGCAGCAGCGAACATAGCTTTTTCATCCGCATTCCCCTCATTTCAGGCGCTCCAGCGAAAAGCCGTTGCGCACATACGTCTCCAGCAGCTCCTGCGAGCCGACGAAAATCGTTTTTGTTGTGGATTCGCCCGTGTATCGGTTGCTGACCGAAATGGTGTATATACCCTCCTGCGTGTAGCGGTCGCCGTCCTTCGCGGGGCGGTTGAAGCGCTCATCCTCGATGACGCCGTTCGCCGTTTCCACCAGCACCGCGCGCCGAACGTTGATGTCCAGATACCGCGAGCGCGCCAAATCCAGCGAGAATCCATCCTCCGCGACCGATGTGTTCTGCAGCTCCGCGCCCGTCAGCAGGTCAAACGGGTAGACCATGCAGTTGCCGTTGCGGATGGAGAAGCGCAGGAAAATCCGGTAATTGCCAAATTTGCTGGTGATGTGCGTCAACTCGCTGTCCTGCACCTCGTAATCCAGCGCCACCTCGTAGTCGCCCTCTTCGTGCAGCACAATGCGTGTATTCGCGCCCGTTGTGCCTTTCGCCAGCAGATAATCCGTATAAACCGCCGGTTCATTTTTGGCATTCTGATAATCCGTGTGGCGGACAATCAGTGTCCCGCGCCCGAAGTTCGTTTTGGGAATGCCGAACTGCTGGTCATAGCCGTTCGCATCCGCCGCGAGAGAAAGCTGCGCGTTGCCGTTCAGCGCGTCGATATCCTGCTCCAAATCAAACCACAGGGTAACAGAATCGCCCAGCGTCTTGATGAAAACAGGCTGCTGATTTTCGTCCGCCGTCACGCGGGTGAAGCCCGTCAGGAAGAATCTTCCCAGCCGCCAGCCAAAGTGCTTGTCGTCACCGCTGATGGTATCCTGCTTGGCATAGCCCGTGTCAACCCCAGCATTTACAGCATCTTCCGAGAAGTAATAGATGGATATGCCCTGCTGCTTGCAGCATTCACGCAGGCGCGCCATGCTGTCGGCGTACTGTCCCGCGTCAGCAAACAGCGCCATTGCGCCCGCGTAATCCCCCGCTTCCTGCGCCGCTACTGCCTTTTCATAGCGGCTTGCGCGGCAAAGCGCGTCGCTGTCCGCATAACCCGCAAGTTCCGTGTAGAGGGCAATCGCGGCATCGTAATTTCCGCTTGCCGCTTCCGCCTGCGCCTGCTGATAGCGGTACTCCTTCGCCATCGCCGCGCTGCCCGCATAGTCGCCCAGCGTGTCCAGCAGGGCGGTGGCTTCGGCATAATCCCCCTGCTCCGCAAACTGCTTTGCCTGAACCTGCTGTTCATACGGGAACGCGCTGCGGTCGGCGGACAAGTCCATCCACAGCGCCGGGCGAACCCCCAGTTTCTCCGTCACGCACTTCGTTCCGACCGCGCCGCGGACATCCAGAAAGCACGCGTCGTAGCTTTCCTTGCCCGGCGAGCGCAGCCACCAGTCCGTTTCGCCGATGCCGATAGTGGTGAAGCCCAGAAACTTCGCCCCCCGTGACCGGGCATATTCCGTGCCGCTGACTTTCCGCTGCTCCTGCTCCGGAAGATACTGCATCACCTGCGCGTAGCTGAGCAAAAAAACGCGCGTTTCCGCCGGTTCAGCATCCGTATTCTGCCATTCCGGATTCCCATCCGCCGCCGTATCCGCCAGCGTCACCGGGGCAATCGCCGCCCACTCAGCATCCGTGAACGCCGCATGAAAATCCGCCTGAAGCCACGCATTCAGCGCGCTTTGATTCCACACGGCATCGGTTTTCTCGTCATGGAACGGCAGGCAGTCCAGCGCGTACCGGCTCATCAGCAGCGCTTTGCCGCCCTGCACATCCAGCACCTGCCACGCAATGGGCTCGCTGCCGTTGTCAAGATTGCCATCCTGTTCATATTGCCCGAAAATGACCGTATCGCCGACCCGCGTTTCTTCCGCGTACCCCGCGCAAACCCAGCAAACGAGCGCCGTCAGGCACACAGCAAGCAGCTTTTTCATTTTTCGTTCCCCCTCCGCCGTTTTCGCTTCCATTATAGCACAATACAGCTGAAATTGGTAGTTGATTCGCAGCCGTTTTTCCCCCAAAACAAAAAAAGTGCCGCGACTCCTCTTGGGAATCGCGGTGAAGAAGTGGAGATGAGGGGAGTCGAACCCCTGTCCGAAGGCTCGCTTGCAGGACCTTCTCCGAGCGCAGACTGTGATTTGAAATTCCCGCACGATGACGCCCGCAGTCAGGCTTCAGCGATTGGTAGCTTCATGTTACGGACGCATGGCAAAGCTTACATGCGCTCGTTCCCCGCTTGAATGGCGCTGGGAACCGGTCAAGCGGGCAGACCGGGCCAGCGTCGCGCCTAATTAGGCAGCGAAAGCGTACTGATTATTGTCAGTTACATTTAAGTTCCCCGTTTTATCGTGGTCAGGGGCCACGGCTCGCTTATCCCGCCCTCGACAACCCCCGTCGAAACCGGATCATCCCCATGAATGAGATGGCGCTTCTTTTGGGCAGCGCCGCCCCGCTTTTTGGGTAATTTGCTGCTTGATTTTGCTTGTCGCAGAGGGTTTCGCGTCTGCGGACGCGACCAAAGGGCTTTCCGATCGCCCTTTGGAAACCTTCGGCGCCACCCAAGTTAATTGGTTTTTATTGAAAGTTTTTAGTTAGTGTACCTTTCGTCCCCATGCAACATGCAAAACCAAGAAACACGGGTGTGCACTGCGAAGGGGTCAAGGGGGCGACCGCAGACTTCGTCTGTTTTCATTGCCCCTCCTCGCCTCCGCAGAGGCGAAACCCCTGCATCGCAAAAAACAAATTGCGAATCATAAACTGTCAACAACACAAACCAACAAAACATCCACCCAAAAAACAGGGATGCGCTTCTCACGCACCCCTGCTTTTTGTTTCCAAGGATTGCTTACTCCTGCCCAACCGCGTTGAGTTCCTGCGTCAGGCGCCACTTGGTCGCCGCTTCACCCTTGCTCCATTCGAGGCAGTCAGCATAGCCGTAGTTGTTGCACTGCGTAATCATGTTGCGGATGTGCATGTTGAACTCGCCGTCCGCCTTCGCATAAATCGCCAGCCAGCTGTTGTTCTTGATGCTCTTGGCGCACTGCTCCCACTTCACCTTCAGTTCGTCATCCTTCACGGACTCGGAGTAAGGCAGATCGGGCATGATGGTGTACTTGCCGATGGACTCGAAGTACGGGTCAGCCAGCACCGCGCCGGACCAGTTGCGCCAGTCCTCCTGAATCGGGTAGGAAACCGCGTTCAAGATGGAAACCCAAGTGTCCCTGTTGAACGTTTCGCCCAGCTTGCCGTCAGGGTTGATGGCGTCCTTGCTGTAAGTGGTGTTGTTCGCCTGAATGCAGCCGTCGTTGAAGTTGCCGGACAGGGTGTACTGCTTGCCCGTGTAGGGGGACGTCCACACAACGCCGTTCAGGTCATGCTTGGTGTCCTTGTTGCAGATGTCGCCCAGCTCGGTGAAGTACATGCCGCCGTTTTCGTCATAGTCCCACATCAGACCGCGCGGGCCATACCACATGGTCATCGAGCCTTCGGGAGTCGCGAAGAAGTCCAGAATCGCAAGGCACAGTTCCGGATACGCCGCCTTCGAGCCGACAGACCAGATGCGGTTGCCGCCCAGCGTGGACAGACCGTAGACGATGGGGTTCGCTTCGTCCGGCACACGCGCATACATCATCTTGCCTTCACCCAGATGCTTGTCCGTGTTGTAGACCATGGAGGAGGCATAGTTGAAGATGCCCCAGAACACGCCGCCGTTCTTGACTTTCTGGCTCATTTCGTCGTAGGTCTGCGTCATGGAGTTCGGGTCAAGCAGGCCGGCGCGATAGAGCTGGTTGAAGAAGCGCAGCATCTCGATGTACGGGCCGTTTTCATCCAGCGCATCGTAGAATTCGCCATTCGTGGGGTTGTACAGGCCGAAGCCGAGTTCGTCATAGCCATAGTACGCCGTCGCCATCGCCTTGACGTACATGACCATGTTGCCGTCCCAGTCAGGCCAGAGGGACGCCGCATACGTCTCGTTGCCCAGCTCGTCCGTGGGGCAGATTTCCTTCATCTGCTTGAAGACCGCAAGCAGGTCATCCAAATTCTTGATTTCCGGGTAGCCGAGCTGAGAATACAAATCCCAGCGCAGATCCCAGGAGTACATGAAGGACTTATGGCCCTGACGGGAGGTCGCCACGTCCATGCCGAAGCCGTACAGGTTGTCGCCGTCTTCGGACACCAGACGGTTGGACGCCAGCGCATCCTGATAGTTCGCCCAAACGTAGGGCGCATACGTCTCCGCAAGGTCGTCTTCGTCCCACTCCAGCAGCAGACCGTTCTTGATCGCCTGCTTATAGTCCTCGCCATTCGCGCCCCAGACGACGATGTCGCCGAGGTTGCCGGACTGCGTGCGGGTCTGGTATGTACCATCCTGATCGGGGATGATGACCAGTTCAACGTTGAACAGATCCTTCATCAGTGCAGCGCCCCAGCCGGTCTGACGGCCGGAGTAGTTCGCCAGCTGGCTGTAAATTTCAATCTGGATGGGTGCGCCATCCATGTCGATGAAATCGTACAGGTCGCTGGTCACCTTGTAGTACGGGATGCCAGAGGGATTTGCGGGTTCCTCTGCCAGCGCAGGCAGAGCGCCCAGAAGCATGGTCAGCGCCAGCATCAGGGCGAAGAGTCGGGTCAATTTGCGCATTTGCAAGATTCTCCTTTCCGTATTTGAAGTAACTATCACCAGCCGGGTTAGCCCTTCACGGCACCCAGCATGATTCCCTTAACAAAGAAGCGCTGCATGAACGGGTACACCAGCAGAATCGGGATAATCGACACCATGGCGACCGTGTACTTGATAACGCGCGTGTTCAGCATGTTCGCCGCCGCCTGCGTGGACATGCCGCCCGAACCGTTGACCAGCGCCGACAGGTTCGAGGACTGGTTCAGGTACACATACAGGCGGTGCTGCAGGGTGTACAGCTCCGGCCGGGAGGACATCAGCAGCAGCGAATCCTGGAACGAGTTCCAGTTGCCGACCGCGCCGAAAATCGAAATCGTCGCCAGAATCGGCACGGACAGCGGCAGGATAATCTTCAGGAACACCGTCGGCGTGTTCGCGCCGTCAATAACCGCGGATTCCTCCAGCGACGCCGGAATCGACTCAATGTACGTCTTCACCAGAATGATGTTGTACGGCGCAATCATGCCCGGCAGGATGTAGGCGAGGAAGTTGTTCGTCAGCCCCAGCATCAGCATGTTCATGTACCACGGAATCAGACCCGCGTTGAAGTACATGGTGATGACCAGCGCACGGTACATCAGCGACCGATGCCACATCTTCTGCTTCGTGACCAGATAGCCCGCCCACGCGCTGACAATCACCATCAGCGCTGTGCCCAGAATCGTACGCGCCACCGTCACGATAACCGACGAACCCAAGTCCGCCACATCGCGCAGGGCAAGGTAGTTCTGGAAGTGGATGCCGACCGGCCAGAAGTTGACCAAGCCGCCCGCCACCGCGTCATTGCTGGAAATGGTGTTGATAAACAGGTAATAGAATGGGAAAACGCACAGAATTGTGAAAGCCACAAAGAGGATGTACAGGAAAACATCAAACACGATGTCGCCCGCCGTGCGGTGAATCTTGTTCTTCGGGTGCTTGCCCGCCAGTTTGACGGCGGATTGCTTCATGACTTCGGTGTTGCTCATTGCTTCTCCGCCTCCTTAAATGATGCTTTCGCCGCGCACGCCCTTGGAGATGCCGTTCGCGCCGAAGAGCAGCAGCACGCCAATCAGGCTCTTGAACACGCCGACGACCGTGGAAAGCGGAATCAAGCCGCTCTTAATGCCGCTGTGATAGACATACAAGTCCAGCACCTCGATGGTTGCGCTGTTCTGCGGATTCTCGAAGACGAGGTACTGCTCCATGCCGTTGGAGAGCATACCCGCAATCGCCATCAGCAGCATGACCATGTAAGTGGGCATCAAGCCGGGAATCGTGATGTGGCGGATGCACTGGAAGCGGTTCGCGCCGTCCACCTTCGCGGCTTCGTACAGCTGCTGGTCAATACCCGCAATGCCCGCGATGTAGACAATAGCGCTCCAGCCCAAGCCCTTCCATGTACCCCACAGCAGCATCTTGAGCCAGATGAAATCCGCGCTGGCAAGATAGTCTGTCGTGGCGGTCTGCCCCATGACGTTGCGCAGGAAGGAGTTGATGAAGCCGTCGGTGGAGAAAATCGCGAACGCGATCGCGTACACCAGAACCCATGAGATGAAGTTCGGAATCGTCGTCAGGGTCTGCACAACGCGCTGGAACTTCGTCGAACGCAGTTCCGCCAGCAAAACGGCGAAGGCAATCGGCAGCCAGCTCGTTGCAATGCCCAAGCCGGACATAATCAGCGTGTTGCGCAGCACGCGTACAAGGTCGTTGCGCGTCGCGCCGTTGGAGAACAGGTAGCTGAACCACTTGAGGCCCACAAAGTTCTCGCTGCTCAGCGCGTCGCCGACCTTATAATCAAAGAACGCATAGCGCCAGCCGTACAGCGGCAGGTAGCAGAAGATGACCGTCAGAATCAGAACAGGCAGGAACATCAGGAACAGGCGGTATTTCTCCTCCATCTCCATCTTTTCTTCCATGTCCTTGGGAATAGTGACCATGCTCACGATGCTGAATACGAGCAGCAGCCCCCCCAGCACCGCCCAGAAGGCGATTGCGCCGGTCGGCGTCATCAGCTTCAGGCGGTCTGCCTTTTCCAGCGCCGGCAGGATGCTGTTCAGGTACACCAGCATTCCGATGCCGCCAAGCATCAGCACCGAGCCGATCAGCGGCAGTTTGACTGCTGCGCGCTTCATGCGGTGATTGCCCAGCGACATGCACGCGCCGATTGCACTCAGGATGATGCCAAGCATCAGCAGCGCACAGCCGCCCATGATGAGGTAGAAGTGCCACGGCTGCACCCAGCCCATACGCAGCGGGCGGGCAAAGCTGTCCGTCAGCGTGCTGTACGAAATCGCGGCGGTGAACAGCGAAGTATTCGCGTTGATGTCCGACATCAGTCGACCGGGATTGACCTCCGGGAAGAAGATCATCAGCCCGGCAAACGCGGTCAGGATGCGGATGATGATCAGCGCCCAGTTCGTCTTTTCCCGGACGCAAGTCGCCTGTCCGCCGGATTTGGCCGAAATCGTCGCCTGCATGGTATCCCCTCATTTCTTTCTTCGTGACGCTCTTCTGCTTTGACCAGCCGCGCGTTGATGGATGAGCGTTGGCAGACAGCCGTCCAGCGTTCATCCATCAGCGCGACTATGGCAAAGGCAGGAATCCCCTTGGCGCGCTCCTCAGCCGAAGCCGAAGAGCGCGCCAGGGGAAAGTAGTGCAGGATTACTCCGCCAGACCGGAGACCGTGAAGGTGAAGACCGTCGTGGTGTTCGGGGCGGGCGCGGTCAGCACAACGCCGTCCGCCTTGATGTTGTTGTAGTTGTCCTCAACAATCAGCTTCACCCAATCGCCGGAGGTATCCACCACAACGCCGGACTGCGTCTTGCCTTCGCCAATCTTGATGGTCACATCAGAAATGGTGACGTAGCCTTCCTTGACCAGCTTGGACGGAATGTCGGTGGAGACGCGGAAGAAGTGGAACGCCGTATCCTCGCCGAAGCCCATGTCGCCCGTGGTCATGGAGCAGGTGTAGGTGCCGTTGCCGGAGATGACCGCATCCTCGAACGTCGCGCCGTAATCGGTAATCGTGCCGTCGTTGTTGGTCTTCGCCAGCTTGGTGAACACATCGTTGTCCGCGTCGCGGCCGTAGGAGGGTTCCTCCCAGTCGTTGCGGAAGATGTAGTTCGGGTCAGACTGCACGGCGATGTACGCGCCGTAGGTCTTGGAGGTCAGTTCCTTCACTTCATCTTCGGTCAGGGGCTGTTCGGTTTCCACAACCGGCGGCACACCGTAGATGTAGTCGAAGGTCACGTCGATGGTCTTGATGCCAGAGAGCGCTTCCGCCGTCGCGATCTTCGCGGTCACGCCTTCGAGGTCGCCGTCCGCCACACGGGCTTCCGCCGGGATGTCCGTCACCCATTCATTCCAGATGTTGGAGCGGGTCACGATGCCGTCGTCGGTCGTGGTGAAGTCCTTGCCGAGTTCGATTGCTTCGCCGTTGACCTTGACTTCGGTGATGTCGATGAAGTAGCCGGGGAAGGTCGCTTCGCCGTTCGCAATGCCGACCGCCATGAACGCAACACCGGGGATTTCGCCGTCCTTAACGCCGGAGAAGTCAAGGGACAGGGTGTAGGTGCCGGGGCCGTCCACGGTCACAGCGTTACCCTCTGCAAATTCGCCGGGATTCCACGCGGAGGTCGCCCAATTGCTGTCGGCAAACATCAGGAACGCCGTGTCCGTCTTGGGCACAAGGGTGAAGTCGATTTCGTAGGTCTTGACGGATTCAAACGCCGCCTTGTCCACGATGATAGGAGACACGCCCGTCAGATCCTTGTCGTAGGAGCGGACAGAAGCGTCGGTGGGAACCTCGGCAACCCATTCGTTCATGATGTTCATGCGGGTTTCCACCTCATCGTCAGAGGAGGTGTAGCCCTTGGTGAACGCAACGGATTCGCCGTTGATACGGATATCGTTGAGCTTGATGGACATGCCGGGGAAGAGCTTTTCGCCGTGCTTGATGCCCAGCGCGGTAAAGACAACGCCGGAAGCCGCGCCCGCTTCGGTCGCGGTGAAGTCCAGGCCCACGGTGTAGTCGCCCGCGCCGGTCACGGTCGCGTTGGTCGCCTTCACAGCGGAGTCGTCCGTGCCCCAGTACTGGCTCGTCCAAGAAGAGTCGGCGAACATGATGTACGCCATGTCAGCGCCGTAGCGGAAGAGCGTGAAATCAACCTCGACGTTTTCCACGCGCTCGAATGCCGCCTTGTCCACGGTTATCCAGTTCGCGTCCTCGGTCACGCCGTCCCAGGAACGCGCGTCGGCGGGCAGCTCGCTGACCCATTCGTTGTAGATGTTAGAGCGGGTAATGATGCCGTCGTCAGAAGAGGTGTAGCCCTTCTTCGCTTCGATGGGCTGACCGTTCACGCGAATTTCGTCCACGCGAATCGTCCAGCCGGGCAGCGCCTTTTCGCCGTTCTCCAGACCGATGGCCGCGAACGCAATGCCGCTCGCCGCGCCTTCGGGCGTACCGGTGAAGTCAAGACCCACGGTGTAGGAGCCTTCGCCGGTAATCGCCGCCTCGGTCACCTTCATGCCCTCCGCCGGCTCAGAGCCGTCGTGCCACCACTGGTAGTGCCAGTTGGCGTCGGCATACATCAGGAATGCCGTAGAGAGCGGTTCGACTTCGCCCGCCACGGGAGATGCCACGGGAGATGCCACAGGAGACGCCACCGGAGATTCCGCCACAGCGGTCATGCCCAGCGCCATCGCCAGCACCATCAGCAGTGCAAGAAACTTCTTGGTGCAATTCATGATGATTCCTCCTTGAGAGAAGCTGATTGTGCCTGATGCCTGCCGGCGAAACGTTTTCGTAAGTCTCCGAGGTTTACGAAAGTGTTTTCGTCTTTGCCCGGATTAAGGACAGACATTTCCGCACTTGTAAATCCATTATAGCTTTCGGCGCGTCATTTGTCAAGTTCAAACCATATGATATACAAGATTTGTGCAAGATTTTGCCGCGCTTCTTTATTAAAACTGCCTAAATCTATCAGAAACTGATCTGCAAGTTCCTTACACGGCAATTTTCGTCAGACAACGTTTTCGTTGGTGTATTCGGTCTGTTGCCGCTCTTTTTCCGACATGAAAACAGTTGTTTCCCTTTGAAAACACCTGTCCCAGATGTAGATTTACGTCATTTCCCGATTTTTCAGCATTTTCAGCAAGTTCCAACGTCGCCGCGCAGCTTCTTCCGCCATTTTGCAGAGGGTTTCGCTCTTCGCCGGATCGCTCCGGCGCAATGCCGCAAACCGCCCCTGCCGCATCAGGAACGCCTGAAAATCCCCGTCCGGCGCTTTGCTGTCCAGCATCAGCCCATTCGCCGGATGATAGCGGTACAGTGGGAAATATCCGCATTTCACGGCGTCCTTCTCGATTTCCTGCACGTCACGCATGTCAATCCCGTGCGCAATGCAGGGCGCATAGGCAATGATGAGCGCCGCGCCGTCCCACGCTTCTGCCTCGCGCATGGCCTTCAGCAGCTGATTCGGATTCGCGCCCATCGCCACCTGCGCAACGTACACATGCCCGTAGGTCATTGCCATCAGCCCCAGCTCCTTCTCCGCGCCGGATTTCCCGCCGGACATGAGCCGTGCCGCCGCACCCGCCGGGGTCGCCTTCGATGCCTGTCCGCCCGTGTTGGAGTACACCTGCGTGTTCAGCACAAGCACCCGCACCTTCTCGCCCGATGCCAGCACATGGTCAAGCCCGCCGAAGCCAATATCAAACGCCCATCCATCGCCGCCGATGAGCCATACACTCTTGGCCGCCAGCAAGTCCGCCGAATCCGCAATTTCCTTCACCAGCGGATGTGAAAGCGTCTCGCACGCCGCCAGCAGCGCTTCCCCCGCCTGTGCCGAGAGCGCTGTATCCTCACGACTGCCCAGCCACGCGCGGCACGATTCCGCCAATTCCGGACACTGTGCCGCCAGCGTCTCGACCTGCTCCGCCAGATGCGCCCGTCGGTGCTTCATCGCCAGATACATCCCGAAGCCAAATTCCGCGTTATCCTCAAACAGGCTGTTGCCCCACGCCACGCCCTGCCCTTTCTGGTTGACGGTATAGGGGCAGCTGGGCGCGCTCCCTGCGTAGATGGACGAGCAGCCCGTGGCATTGGCAATCATCAAATGCGAACCGAACAATTGTGTCAGCAGCTTGATATACGGCGTTTCGCCGCACCCCGCGCACGCGCCGGAGAACTCAAACAGCGGCGTTTTTGCCTGCGCGAGCGGGATGGTGTCCGCCTCCCCGATCGCTGTTTCCGGCAGCGACACGGCGAAATTCCAGTTTGCCTGCTCCTGCGCCATTTCCGCCGCGGGGCGCATCACCAGCGCCTTTTCCTTCGCAGGGCACGTCCGCGCGCAGTTTTCGCATCCCGTGCAGTCCAGCGGCGACACCTGCACGCGGAAATTCCGCCCGGAAAACGCTTTGCCCTTCGCCCGAACCGTATGAAAATCCGCCGGGAGCGCCGTTTCCGCCAGCGGGTAGAACGTGCGGATGCACCCATGCGGGCAGACAAGGCTGCACAGCCCGCACTGGATGCACGCTTCCGCCCGCCACTGCGGAATCTGCCGCGCAATGCCGCGCTTTTCGAGCCGACTCGTGCCCAGCGGCGCGAACCCGCGCGCGTCCATGGCGGACACCGGCAGCATATCCCCTTGCTGGCGCAGCATCGGGCGCATGAAGGCTTCGACTGCTGATTGCGGCGCATCATCCGGCGTATCAGGCAGTTCCGCCCATTCCGGCGGCACGTCCACTCGTCGCAGCGCATCCGCCGTCTTCGCAATTGCATTCAGATTCGCCGCGACGACCTGCTCGCCCTTCTTCGCATATGCCGCCTGAACCGATTCGGTCAGCAGCTGCTGCCGCTGCTTTTCCGGCAAAAAGGCATTTAATTGGAAGAAAGCCGTCTGCATGACCGTGTTGATGCGCCCGCCCAAGCCGCACTGCGCCGCGATTGCGTCCGCGTCGATGGTGTAAAGCAGCGCACGGCGCTTCGCAATGCTCCGGCGCAGCTTCGCGGGAATCTCCATGCCGTCCGGGAGATTCAGCAGCACCGTGCCGCCCGGCTTGACGCTCTGCGCCACCACGTCCAGATTCATCAGCGTCGGCTGATGGCACGCGAGAAAGTCCGCCTGCCCTATCAGGTACGGCGCGCGAATTGGCGCTTCCCCTATCCGCAGATGACTGACCGTGTACCCGCCGGATTTCTTGGAATCATACGCAAAATACGCCTGCACCTGCCGATTCGTCTGCGCGCTCATCATTTTTATGGCGCTCTTGTTTGCTCCAACCGTGCCATCCGCGCCCAGCCCAAAGAACTTGCAGCTGGTAACGCCTTCGTTCGGCAAGGCAAAATGCGCGTCTATCGGCAAGGACAGGTGCGTCACATCGTCGTCGATACCGACGGTAAAGTGCTGTCCGGCTTCCATCGTGTCCAGCGCGTCGAACACAGCCTTGACCATTGCGGGTGTGAACTCCTTGCTGCCCAGCCCGTACCGTCCGCCGCAGACCTTTGCCGTCCGTCCGGCAGCAAACAGCGCCGCGCTCACGTCCAAATACAACGGTTCACCGAGTGCGCCGGACTCCTTCGTGCGGTCAAGCACAGCGATCCGCTCCGCGCTCTCCGGGATAGCCGTCAGCAGCGCTTCTGCCGAGAACGGACGGAACAGCCGAACCCGCACCACGCCGACCTTCTCCCCCGTCCGCATGAGCGCCCGCGCGGTTTCCTCCGCCGTCTCCGCGCCTGACCCCATCAGCACCAGCACCTTCTTCGCGTCCGGCACGCCCGTGTAGGAGAACAGCCGCAGTGGCCGACCCGTCAGCGCCGCGACGCGGTTCATCGTGTCCTGCACGATTTCCGGCAGGGCGAAATAATATGGGTTCGCTGCTTCCCGCCCCTGAAAATACACGTCCGGATTCTGACTCGTCCCCTGCTGATGCGGATGCTCCGGGTTCATGGCGCGCGCCCGGAACTGCTGGATTTGCGTCCGCGGCAGCAGTCCGCGTAATTCATCCTCGTCAAGCGCCTCGAACCGCTGGATTTCATGGCTCGTGCGGAAGCCATCAAAGAAATGCAGCATTGGCACGCTGCCCGCCATCGCGCTCAGATGCGCCACGACCGCCAAATCCGCCGCTTCCTGCACCGATGCCGCGCAGAGCATCCCCCAGCCTGCACTGCGCACCGCCATCACATCGCTGTGGTCGCCGAAGATGGACAGCGCGTGGTACGCCAGCGCCCGCGCCGCGACGTGCATCACCCCTGGCAGCAGCTCACCCGAAATTTTGCACATATCCGGCAGCATCAGCAGCAGCCCCTGCGACGCGGTGAAGGTCGTCGCCAGCGCGCCCGCCGAGAGCATCCCGTGCAGCGCGCCCGCCGCGCCGCCCTCGCTCTGCATCTCCGTCAGCCGCATTTTCTGCCCGAACACGTTGCGTTTGCCCATGTGCGCCCACTCGTCACAGTTCTCTGCCATCGGCGTAGACGGCGTAATCGGGTAAACCGCTGCCGTTTCGCTGAGCGCGTATGCCACCTGTGCCGCTGCCAAATTGCCGTCGCCCACCATCGTTTTCATCCGCTTTTTGCACCTCCATGCGCCTGTTTCCGCGTATTGTATCCGCGCGGATGCGTTTCCATGCAAAAGCACGCAGAAATTGCGAAAAAAAGTGAATTTCCCTCTTGACAGGCGGGGTAAAGCGTGGTATAATCATTTTCGCAGTCAGCGAGTGGCGCAAGTCAATCGTTGAAGTGCCAATGGGGAATGGTGTAATGGCAGCACCTACGACTCTGACTCGTATTGTCTAGGTTCAAATCCTAGTTCCCCAGCGTTTGCCTCCGTTGTCTAGTGGCCTAGGACGCCGCCCTCTCAAGGCGAAAACACGGGTTCGAATCCCGTCGGAGGTGCATCATCCTTCGCTCTAACAGCGGAGGATTTTTTTGTGTTTCTTTATACGATTTCCAGATTTGCAGCGCATCTTGACGCTTTCATATTTTTCGTCGTCTTCTTGCCTGTTCCCTGCTTTTATGGTATACTGAAGAAAATGACGTAGGAGGGCACCCGACGATGAACACAGACGTGCTGTTTGACCGCGCATTTGCCATCCGTGCCGCAAAGCCGTGGCAACATTTGTTTGATACGCATATTTTTGCAGTTCGCTTTTCTGATGGTGAAATTGCGTGCTGCTCCGTCATGGGGCGCAACGGCACGCATCTGGCGCTGGCGCTTTATTCCCTCACGGACGGTCTGTACGCGCTTGACAAACTCATGACCACAGACATGCGCGTTCTGCCGCGCCATCGAGCGGAGGAATGTATGCTCGGGCAGGACTGCATTCAGGTATCCTTCGAGAATGCGCAGGAAATCCTCGCGAAGGAGGCAAAGCCCGTCCGCGCTTACGCCAAAGCACACGGCATTTCCCTGCGCGGGCAGCACAATTTTCCGGTTTTCCATCGCTATCGTCCATCGCGCATGCCGTGGGCGCTGACTGACGAAACCGAGCAGCAGCATCTATTGGAAGCAATGGATGCCCTGCTGGAAATATCGCGTCGCCTCAGCACAGAAGAGCCTCTTGCCTTGGGGTTGATTGAGGGCGACCCATTCACGCACCCGATTCCCCTGCTGACCGCGACCCCCGACGGCTATCGCTGGGATTCCTACACGCTGCAAAAGCCCGACGCGCCGACACTCCCGGCGGGCAAAATTGAGGATGAACTGGCGCTGGCGCGGCTGAAGAAGCGCAAGAAGCCCTGTGCACCGTGGGCGCTGGCGGTGTTTATGTCCCCCACCCCTGTTCAGGCCAAACCAGCCCAAGTGCCATATTTTCCTTATTTGCTCTGTGTTGTCGATACCGGCAGCGGCAAAGTGCTGACGCTCACACCGCCGCGCAAAATCGACGAATACGCTCCCCACTTCTCCGCTGATTTCCTTCCCCTGCTCCAGCAGCACGGTCTTCCCCGTGAGTTTTGGTCAGCGGATGACCGCACAACGGCATTCATTACACCGATTGCCAAGCAATTGGGTATTCCCGTTAATGTGCAGGCGGACATGACGCCGATGGATGAACTGCTGGGCGAACTTTACGACCATCTGGACGATGCTTCATTCGAAGGTGCAGATGAAATGGGCAATGCGCCGGATGATGCCGAGGTGCTTCGGCTTCTTGCCGCACACATTGCCGACGCGCCGGAAACACTCCGCGCCATACCGGATTACATGCTGACCGAGATACGCGCCGCAATTGCCGCACTCCCTAACTCGCGGAACGCCTTGCGCGCACTGGACGAAGAAATAAAGCGCCGCCGTCTCCCGCCGCATCAATGAGGTGAAGCATGTCGCAGACCACAAAACGCGCCTTAGCGCAAAGCCTGAAAAAGCTCCTGCAAACGAAGCCGCTGAGCAAAATCACCATCAACGATATTGCTGAGGACTGCGGTGTCAGCCGGATGACGTTCTACTACCATTTTGCAGATATCTACGACTTGGTAGAGTGGACGTGTCAAGAGGATGCGAGCGTCGCGCTTGCCGGCAACAAGACGTACAGCACATGGCAGCAAGGCTTCCTGAACATCTTCCATCTTGTCTTGGAAAACAAAACGTTCGTCCTGAACGTCTACCACTCTATCAGCCGCGAGCACTTGGAGCGCTATCTCTATCAGCTGACGTATGACCTGCTGATTGGCGTGGTTGAGGAAAAAGCCGTCGGGCTGTCCGTCAGTGACCGTGACAAGGCGTTCATTGCCGACTTCTACAAATACGCGTTTGTCGGCTTGATGCTGAACTGGATTCGCGAGGGCATGAAGGAAGACCCAACGACGATTATTGACCGGCTCAGCGTGCTGATTCACGGTGATATCACCCGTGCACTGCACAAATACAGCGCAAGCTGACATGTAATACTATTTCCAGATGAAAATGCGCCAAGATGCGCCGCGAATTTTTCATTCTGGCTAACGTGAATGAAACGCAGCGTAGCAGCGCTACGCTAAGTGGAATGAACGGACGCCAGAAGGGAAAAGGCGCAAGCAGATGGCGCGGGTGAATCTGGAAATAGTATAAACAGGCATCCGAAGCGAAAGCACATGCTTCAGATGCCTGTTTTTGCTTGATGAAAACTATTCGTCCCCTGCTGCATCCAACTCATCCAGAAACGAGCAGAGGTTTTCCTCCGAGTATTCGATTTCTGATGAGTACATCCGCGCCGCTTCGTTTTCGCCCAGCAGCGTCGACAGGCGCAGGAACAGCATCCCCGATACCGCACAAAACAGCACCCGCCCCGGCAAATCGCCATCCAGCAGCGCCCCCGGCACATGCCGATGCAGCAGGTACACCGTGAACTGCTCCACCGCCAGCGGGGAAAAATCCGGTAAATCGTCCGGTGCATTCGTCAGCCGCGCCAGCACTGCGTCCCACGTCGGATCAAGGCGCTCCAGCGTCCGCAGGAAGTCCGCCCATTCCGCTGCCGTACGCGTTGGCATTACCGTGCCTACCGCTTCACACAAGGCATTCAGCCGGGCAGGAATGCCGCGTGTCCTGTCCTGCATGATGCGGATGAGTGCCGCCCGCACCTGCAGCAGCGCTTCTTCCTCCGGCGACCCCTGCGGACGTGTGCCGCCGCCCTGCGTATGCCACGTCATCGGCTGTGGCCAGTGCAGGGTCAAATCCGCCGCCGCTTCGCAGCAAAGTCCGAAGCCGCCCTCGGTGAATGTCGAAAACTCGTTGCGGTAGCGCGGATGGTCGGCGCAGATTTGGCACAGCGCCCCTTCGCCGCAAGCGGTGATGATGTCGCATAAGCCGCTGTCATTCAGCATCGGGCAACGTTCATCCTCCCGCAGGCGGAAAGAAGCGCCGCCCGGCGTATCCGCAATCGCGTCGCGCAGCCGCTGCCCGATTTCACCCGTCATGGCAGCATACTTCGCCCGCGTGTCCGGGTCAATGTCGATTTCCCAGCCCTTGCAGCAGGTGTGGCGGCAAGCGTCCGCAATACAGTGGAACGCATCCGCCGTCGCGGGGTAAATCAGCGTCATTTCAGCGCCTCCCACAACGACCATGCCAGCGCGCGCACCGTCGGGGCATTCGGCTTTTCCCACAAGCGCGCCGTCAAGTGCCACACGCCGTCCTGCTGATAGAGGATGCCCAGCCGCGCACAGCGTTCCGTATTGTCAATCATCTGCACCGCGGGGCGAATGTCCGCCGGAAGGCGCTGCACATGCGCCGTTTGCAGGATAGCATACCACGCGGGGGTGGTGTAATCCTCCTGCGCGAACCGCTTCAGCAGCGGCGACGCGGTGTCGATGGACAGCCCCATCGTCCCGACCGGCACAGGCTTGCCCATGCTCTCGCTGATTGAACGGAACATCGGGTAGCACCAGAAATCCGTGCAGTATTCCGCCGGAAGCTGCCCTTCCGCGCTCGGCACAACAATCGCCGCGCCGTCCGCCTTCTCTTCTGCGGATACAAACGCCACCATCCGCCCGTCCTTCTCGATGCCCTCGCGGGTGATGCGGATGTCAATTGGCGGAATCAGCCAAATCGGGTAATGATTGCGCGTGCCGTCCTCCAGTGTCAGCACGACGGTCAAGCCCGTGATGCGCTCCTGCATGGCGTCCCGATAGCACTCCGCCGGGAACGTGACGGACACTGCGTCCGTCAGCCGCCCCTGCCGTGCACCCGGCGTCACGTCGCAAGCGTACAATTCGCGCTCACCGTCCATAAGGGTACAGCGGATGCAGGTATGCTGCTTCTCCGGGTCGCATTCGCTGATTTGCACATCAAAACGGATGTCCTCGCCCATCATGCCCGTGAACGACGCAAATTCGCCCAGCACAACCGTTCCGGCGCAGAACTCGCGCCACTCCTCGGCGGAAATCAGCCCCTTGTTCTCCATCATTGCGTTCAGCACGCCGACAAGCGCCGTCCCCTGCCCGGTGTAGTCCTGCAAATCCAGCAGCTGGAAACCAGACACCTCCCGCGACCGCAGCAGCGTCTCGATTTCCCGCTTGTAGCATTCCACCGCCAGATGCCCCGTCTGCCGGAAGAAGGCTTCATGCTCGCCGTACAGCCCCGCCCGTTCCAAATTCTCGCGCATGGCTTCGATGTTGCGCGGCTTCAGCGGCCCTGTGTAACGCGAAATCTCCGAGAAATCAGGATAGAACACATACTGCCCGACCTCGTGGCTGATGACGGGCACATCCGGGATGAGGGCGTCCGCGGACTGCGCGTCCACTTCCTTCACGCCCGTGCCATACTGAATCTGCACCTTGCCGGCTTCACCCGACTGCCCCAGCGTTTCCGGAACGATGCTGGCATCATAATTGCTGACGGACTCCGGCGCGGTCGTCTGCACGATGCCCTGCGGTGCGTCACACATGGCGTAACTGCCGCGAAGCAGCCGTTCGCGCCCCAGCCTGACGCCGACGAACACATTTTCCTCGTCCAGCACGTCCGGTACAAACTGGTAGTTGTTCGCGCCGCTGCTGTACAGCTTGGTGTCGTCCGCCTCGCGGTAGGCGCGCATCATGCGGTTCAGCACGTCCTTGCTGCCCCACAGCTCATTGCCCAGCGAAAGCCACAGGAACGACGGATGATGCCCGTATTCGCGCAGGATACGGAAGCCCTCTTGGAAGAGGAAGTCGCGTTCGCGCTCGTCGTAGCCTTCTTCGCCTTCTTCCGCCACCGTCCCCCAGAACGGCAGCTCCGGCGCCATATACACGCCAAGCAGATCCGCCGCCGTGAACGCCGCATCCGGCGGACAGGCTGTGTGGTAGCGGTAATGGTTGATGCCGTATTCCTTGGCAATGCCCAAAATCGTCATCCACGACGCGACGTCAGTTGGCGTGTACCCGGTTTTGGGGTACAGCAGATTATCGACCTTGCCGCGCAGGAAGGTTTCGCGCCCGTTGATGAGCAGCCGCCGACCGAGCGTCCGCACGTCGCGCAAGCCGAATGTCGTTTCGTACACATCGCCGTCGAGGTCAATGGAGATGGTGTGGATTTCGGGGTGCGCTTCGTCCCAGAAGGCTTCATTGCCCTTGAGCGGGCATTCCCCGTCCAGCACGCCCCGGCGGTACGGCAGCAGATGCTCCATCTGCCCCGGCAGCACGATGCCCGCCACACCGTCGGGCGCGCCGATGATATGCCCATGCACACGCAGGCAGCCGCGCCGCAAGTCCGGGCGCACGGTCAAATCCGTCAGCAGTGTATGGGCGACAGTCAGGCTGATTTCACCGGTGATGCCGTTCCAGTTGCTCTGCGTATCGGGGCTGGTCAAATGCCCGCCGCGCGTGGGATAATCGGTATTATCCACGCGGATGACGAGGGTATGCTCGCCAGCGTGCACAGGCGGCAGGAAGTAGCGGTGCGGCGTACAGAGGCTCTCCTGATGCCCGATGGGGCGACCGTCGAGGTAGACGGTGGTTTTGCGGGTGCGTTCCAGCGTGAGCATCGTCTGCTCGCCCGTCCAGTCTCCCGCGGTGAACGTGCGCATAAACCACGCCGCGCCTTCAAAGCGGTATGCGTCGGTCAGGCAGCCCGTTTCCTTGGCGGAATTCGGCATTCCAAGCCCCGCCGCCGATGTTGTCCCCGGCAGCATCATCGTCTCCGGGTACGCTTGCGGCATGGTCTCCTGTTTTTCCGCGTCCAGCTTCACCTGCCACTGTCCGCTCAAGTCGATTTTCATCATGGGTGTTGCAGCCTCCTTTCAAGCCAGAGGATCTGCCTCTGGACTCCGCAAGGGGCATTGCCCCTTGACCCTTTCGCGCGATTGAGTTGGTGACTTCTTCATGCAATTTCCGCGTGTTTCGCTGGGATTTCGTCTCCGCAGAGGCGATTTCCCCTGTTCCAATCAAATTCAGCCAGAAAAAGAAAGACAAGTATGCCAAAACCCAAAAGTTCCTTCACCCAAGGATTCCCTTCCAAGCGAAATCCTTCCCCCACCTTGTAAGGGGCGCACCTGCCCCAACGCAAATCGTCCCGAAGCCTGACGCGCCAATCGAACGTGCGGGATTCTCCGTGCAAATGCGCACAGCCGCTTCCGGCGTCTGCCCGTAGCGCGCCATCAGGTTCTGGAACGCCTGCCGCATCAGCAGCACCGAGCCCGCCAGCGTGCCGTCGTGCAAACGCGCCTCGTGTCCGCGCACCGTGACCGCCTGCCCGCCTAAGGCGTATTCGCCGTCCGGCAAGCCCGCTGCTTCCATGCTGTCCGTAATCGCAACGGCTTTGTCCGCCCCCTTGCAGCGTAGAAGCACCTTCACCGCGTCGTCGTGCAGGTGAACGCCGTCGCCAATGAACTCCGCGAACAGGCGGTCATCCGTCAATGCTGCGCCGGGAACGCCGGGTGCACGGTGCGTGAACGGCGTTTGCGCGTTGTAGGTGTGGGTGACGCGGGTCGCACCCCAGTCCGCCGCCTGATGCACCTGCTCGTCGGTCGCTGCCGTATGACCGATGGAAACGTGGATGCCGTTCTCCGCCGCCTTACGGATGAATTCTTCCGCGCCGGGCAACTCCGGCGCCATCGTGATGACGCGCACTGCCTGAATGTCGCCGCCTGTCAGATCAAGGAACGCCTCCCAGTTCGGATGCAGAAAGAACTCCTTCCGCTGCGCCCCTGCCTTCTCCGGCGATAGGAACGGCGCTTCCATATGCGCCCCCAGCACCCGTGCTGCACGCTGCTCCGGCGTATCCATCACACGGCGGACGGCGGCAATCACCCGGCGCGTATCCTCCACGCTGGCGGACATGGTCGTCGGCAGGAACGCCGCAACGCCCTCCTGATACAACTCCCGTGCCATCTGGCGAATCGCATCCTCGCCCTGCATCGTGTCATGCCCGCGGAAGGCGTGGATGTGCGCGTCAACGAACCCCGGCAGGACAAAATCCCCCTGCAGGTCTATCACAGCTTCGCCAGCCAACGGCGCTAAGTCCTCGCCCATCGCTGTCACGCGCCCGGTCTCCACCCTGACACACAGATTTTCCCCAAAATGGCCATCCGCAAAGAACAGCCCATTCCGCAGCAGCACCGTCAACGCACCTCGCATTCATTTTCTCATGAAACTCTCATGCAATTATCATACCACAAAGAAGGGTTTTTTTCAATCGGCGCAGAATTCCTTATAGGTTGAAACCATGCGATTTTCGGATGAAAATGCGCCAAGACGCAGGCAGCGGGCGCAGGTGAATCCGAAAATTGCAAAAATGCGGGTATCCGCCGAATTTGTTGCGGTTTCTTCTTCATTTGTTCACATTAGGCTCAAATTCGGGGTGTATACTATGCTCCGAAAGCAAAGGAGGAAATCACCGATGTCCTTTTTCTCGAAGATGCAGAACGCCCTCGCGAACTGGATGCAGGGGCGCAACGGTCCGGATAATCTCGGCTTCACGGCACTCGTCGCCGCTATCGTTTTCAGTTTGCTTTCGCTGTTCCGCCTGCCGCTGGCGAGTTTCCTGTCCATGCTGTGCTATGTGTATGCTCTGTGGCGGATGCTGAGCCGCAACGTCGCCAAGCGGCAGGAGGAAAATCGCCAGTTCATGGACAAGACGGGACACGCGCAGACGGAAATCCGGCAGTTTTTCCTGCGGCTCAGGGGCATAAAGACCTACAAGTATTTCCGCTGCCCGCAGTGCAAAACACGCCTGCGCCTCAAGCGCGGCTGCGGTGAAAAACACGTCACCTGCCCCAAATGCCAGCACAAGTTCGACGAAAGGGCGTAAACAATGTTCGGCTATGTCAGACCCTGTCTGGAATCGCTCGATGAGGCGCAGAAAAAGCGCTATCGGGCATGGTACTGCGGATTATGCCAATCACTGGGCGACCGCCACGGCTTCCGCGGCCGCATGACGCTCACCTACGACATGACGTTTCTGGCGATTTTCCTCTCTGCGCTCTATGAGCCGGCGGAAGCGCACGGGCAGATGCGCTGTCTGCCGCACCCGAAGGAAGCGCACGATTTCGTCCGCACGTCGATGACGGATTACGCTGCCGATATGACCATCGCGCTGGCGTATTTCAAGGCGCTGGACGACTGGCAGGACGACCGCTCCCTGCCGGGCGGGCTGACCGCGCAGCTGCTGAAAAAGCGTTACGAGGCGGTCAGCGCGGATTATCCCCGCCAGTGCGCCGATTTGGAGAAGAACCTTCGGGCGCTGAGCGAGGTGGAAGCGGCGCACAGCGATTCCCCCGATGCGGCGGCAAACTGCTTCGGGGCGCTGATGGCGTCGCTGTTCGTGCGCGAGGAGGATTACTGGTCGCGCACACTGCGGCTGTTCGGCGCGTCGCTGGGGCGGTTCATCTACATGGTGGACGCCGCCTGTGATTACGATGCCGACACGCGCAAGCACAGCTACAACCCCGTGCTGCTGATGGGGCGTCAGCCAGAGGATATGCGCGACGTGCTGACGCTGCTGCTTGGCGACGCTTCAGCGGCGTTTGAGTCGCTGCCTATCGTCTCCGATGCGGATATTCTGCGCAACATCCTCTATGAGGGTGTCTGGCAGAGCTACAACGAGTTTCTCCACCGCCGCGCCGAAAAGCAGAAGAAGCACAGCGGCAACACAACCAAAGAGAATGGGGACGATTCCCCGGTGAAAGGAGGCTGACGAGCATGGTCACAGACCCGCGGAAAGTGCTGGGTGTATCCGAAACCGCCAGCCAAGATGAAATCAAGCGCGCGTATCGCCGTAAAGCCAAGGAGTGTCATCCGGATTTGCATCCGAACGACCCCGACGCGGCGAAAAAGATGAACGAACTCAACGAAGCCTACGACATGCTGATGAACCCGGAGAAGTACGCCAACCGCCAGCAGCAGCAGAATCCGTATGGCGGGAATCCGTATGGCGGCAGCAGTTACGGCAGCAACCCGTACGGCTCTTATGGCGGCAATTCCTACGGCGGACAGCAGCAAGGCAATCCGTATGGTCAGCAGGGCGGCTACGACCCGTTCAGCGACTTCTTCGGCGGATTCGGCTACGGCAGCTACGGCGGCTATCAGACGCAGGTCAACCCGCCGCAGGAGCAGGCGGGTGATTCCGAGCCGGTTCGCGCTGCCATCCGCGATATTCTCGCCGGACGGTACGCGTCGGCGTGTTCCATTTTGCAGAACGTCCCCAGTACGGGGCGGAATGCGCGCTGGTACTACCTGTCCGGCGTGGCGAACCACGGCGCGGGAAATCAGATTCAGGCGCTGGAACACATGAAGCGCGCGGTGCAGCTCAGCCCGAACAATGCGACGTATCAGGCGCTTTTGCGGCAGTATCAGCAGGCAGGGCAGACGTATCAGACGAATGCGTCCGGGTACAACACTTGGGCGATGGATCCGTCAAAATTGTGCATGAGCTTGTGCTTTTTGCAGATGTTCTGTCCGCTTTGCTGCCGGTGCTAAGGTGCTGCCAAGCCCCTTAACTCGGCGGAATTTTCCTATGCTGCTTGATTTGTTTTGTTGCAGGGGGTTCGCCTCTGCGGAGTGAAATCCCCTGCGCAACACAAAAAACTGTATGCAATGCGCGCAACTGAATCGCGCAAAAGGTCAAGGAATCAGTTTCCTTGAGAAAGTGTGGCTTTATGGGCAAAATCATCGGTATCGACTTGGGTACCACCAATAGCTGCATCGCCGTGGTTGAGGGCGGCAGCGCGATTATCATCCCGAACGATAAGGGCGAGCGCACAACGCCGTCCGTCGTGGCATTCACCGACAGCGGCGAGCGGCTCATCGGCAGCGCGGCGAAGCGTCAGGCAGCAGTCAACGCCGACCGCACGATTGCATCCGTCAAGCGCCATATGGGCACGGACTGGCGCAAGACCATCGCCGGGAAAAGCTACACGCCGCAGGAAATCAGCGCCATGATTCTTCGCAAGCTGAAGCAGGACGCGGAAAGTTACCTCGGCGAGCCCGTCACCGACGCGGTGATTACCGTCCCGGCGTATTTCGGGGACATCCAGCGTCAAGCGACGAAGGACGCGGGGCGCATTGCGGGCTTGAACGTCCGCCGCATCATCAACGAGCCGACCAGCGCCGCCCTCGCCTACGGGCTGAACAACGGCGCACCGCAGAAAATCATGGTCTACGACCTTGGCGGCGGCACGTTTGACGTATCCATCATCGAAATTGGCGAGGGTGTTATCGAAGTGCTGGCGACGTGCGGCGACAACCACCTCGGCGGCGATGACTTCGACGAGCGCATCGTGAATTTCGTCTGTGATGCTTTCCAGCGGGAACATCATGCTGACCTTCACCGCGATTTGGCGGCCATGGTGCGCGTGAAGGAAGCCGCAGAGCAGGCGAAAAAGGAGCTGTCCGTCACCGAGATGACCACCATCAGCCTGCCGTTCATCAGCACAGTCGGCGGTCAGGCGGTGCATTTGGAGCAGACGCTGACCCGCGCGAAATTCAATGAATTGACGGCGGATTTGGTTGCGCGGACGGAAGGTCCTGTCCGCAGCGCCCTCAGCGACGCGGGCATTGCCGCCAGCGAGCTGGGCAAGGTGCTGCTGGTCGGCGGTTCGACGCGTATCCCCGCCGTGCAGGAGAAGGTGCGCCAGCTGACCGGCATCATGCCGAGCAAGAGCATCAACCCCGACGAATGCGTGGCGCAGGGCGCGGCGATTCAGGGCGACACGCTGAATGAACACACGACGCTGACAAACTCCACGGGCTTGCTGCTGCTGGACGTGACCCCGCTTTCGCTGGCAATTGAGACGGTCGGCGGCGTCGCGACCCGCGTCGTCGAGCGCAACTCCACCCTGCCTGTGCACTATCAGCAGGTGTTCACCACGGCGGGCATGTTCCAGTCATCAGTAGAAATCAACGTCCTGCAGGGTGAGCGCCCGATGGCGCGGGACAACAAGAGCATCGGCAAGTTCCGTCTGAAGGGCATCCGCCGCGCAATGGCAGGCGTACCGAAAATTGAGGTCACGTTCGATATTGACACCAACGGCATCCTGACCGTCTCCGCGCGCGACCAGGACACTGGACGCGCCCAATCCATCACCATCACCGCCGACAACAAAATGAGCGAGGATGAAATTCAGCAGGCGATTCGCGATGCGGAGCAGTACGCCGCGCAGGACGCTTTCCGCCGCGACCTGATGGACACCATCAATCAGGCGCAGCACCTTTTGGCGCAGGTAAGTGCTGCCTTGAACCAGTGCAGCAAGCAGCTGGACAAGGACGAGAAGAAGCGCGTCAAGGACGATGAAGCTGCCCTTCGCCATCTGATTGGGCGCGCCAAGCCCGACAAAATGACGGCGGATGACCTGTCCGCCATCAAGAGCGCCCTGGCAACCCTCGAAAGCAGCAGCGCCCACCTGATGAGCCTCTTCAACCCGAACGCGCAGAGCGGCGGGCAGTCATGATGAAGCCGCACCACATCCGGCGTGCGCTGCTGATTGTCCTGACCGTCGTGGCGATTCTGCTGACGCTGCTGGGCAGTCTGGAATAACAAGCAAGGGGATTGCGTCCACAATTTCGGACACAATCCCCTTTTTCGTTGCAATAATCATCAGAACAGCAGCAGAACCCCCTGCGCCGCCAGCACCGCCGCGCACGCCGCAAGCGCCACCGTCAGCAGGCTCTTCCCCTTCCACGCGAGGAACACCGCTACCACCAAACCAACCGCCGCCGTGCGCATATCCCCCGTGGAATACAATACGTCGGGAATCGTCATTGCCCCCAGCACCGCGAACGGCACATAGTGCAGGAATGACTTGACGAACGTTGATTTGATTTCCTTGCGGAAAATCGTCAGCGGCAGCATCCGAATCAGGTATGTCACACCCGCCATCACAAGCAGGTAAATCGGAAAATTTGCCGTCATTGCGCATCACCCGCTTTCGTTTCTTCCTCCTGCACGGGGAAGAGCCACGCGCCCAGCGCCGAGGCGGCAATAGCACAGATGATGATGACAAACCCGCTGGACACCTGCGAGAGCATCGGCACATAACGGAAGCACAGGCTCATCGCGATAGCCATCAGCACGACAATGCGCACAGGCTTCTCCTTGCGCGCGGGCGGCAGGATGATGGCGAGGAACATGCCGAAAATCGCGATACCGAGCGCATTGCGGAGGAAAACCGGCAGCAGCGTGCCCGCGACCGCGCCCAGAATCGTACCGACCGACCAGCCGAGGTACGGCGCGGTCATCAACCCATACAAATACCAGTGACTGACCTTCCCCGGCTGACTGGATGCGACAGCGAATATCTCGTCCGTATTCATGAAAGAGAAGAACAGGCGGCGCGGTGTGTTCATATCCGAATCCATCTTCTGGGAGATGGACAGGCTCATCAGCGCATAGCGGAGGTTGATAATCAGCTGCGTCAGCGCGACTTCGAGGTACGACGCCTGTGCGAGAATCAGCGGCAGCCCAGCGAACTGTCCCGCACTGGTGACGTTCGTCATGGAAATCAGCAGCGCTTCGAGCGGCGACAAGCCATCCGCCACTGCCTTCATGCCGAACGTGAACGCAACGGATAGGTAGCCCAGCCCAATCGGGATTCCATGCCGGAAGCCCTTCGCAAAGAGTTTACGATTCATCGTCATTGATGCCTTCTTGTCGAAAAAGTCGGAACACAGCGTTTATGATAGCACGAAGTCCGTCCCTTCGTCAACGTCTGTGCAGCAAAAGAACAGCAGGGGACTTCGTCCCGTTTCATTTGTCCCTGCACCCATCTTGCGATTGACTGATGGCGGAAAAGACATCACCCGACGCGCCGCCGAGTTGTGCGGTATTGCCCATGCAAAACCGGCAGCTGATGGCACTTCATCGACTGCCGGTTTGCGTCTGTTTCTTTTGCAAACATAAGCAGCCACACACCGTAGCGCATGGCTGCTATGGATATTGATTCAGTTCGACAAACTGGAATTTTCAAATTAGTCTTTACAAACGACCTTTGAGCCTTCACCATCAATTACAATTCCCTGGCGGTTGTTAATTGGGCATAGATTCAAATCCGAAAACTCAGTCATTATTTTCTCGG
>ERZ1027032.45-NODE-45-length-41087-cov-7.883091_pt1 | contig 41087 bp, 39 predicted proteins | sample MGYA00519445_ERZ1027032 | MGnify/ENA primary metagenome ERZ1027032 (study PRJEB26926, sample SAMN06164888) | human gut metagenome | biome: ENVO:00009003; feature: ENVO:2100002; material: ENVO:00002003 | host: Homo sapiens | place: USA | collected 2012 ... | reverse complement strand
CTCCGGCACGTCCTCGCCGCCGGAAATGCCGCCAGCCGTGTCGCGGGGCGCCAAGGCGTTTGAAATCACCTGCGCCAGCGGCAAAATCGTGTTTTGCAGGCGGATTGGCTCGGTCTCCCGCGCGCCCCAGAGCATCCGGAGCGGCTCTTGCGCGTTCGCGGCAAAGTACACATCCCGAATGAGCGTCGGGGCGGTGTGGTCAAGCCCCGCCTTGACGGAGAGCGCGAAATTCTTCATCAGCGCTTCATTATCGCCGCCGCGGCGGACAATCAGGCGGATTTTCGCCGCTTTCTCGCCGCTTAAAAGCGTGTCATACTCCGCGGCATTGCTGATTTCGTCCCGCGCGACGGTCAGCGGAAAATCCGCCTGCTCAGGATTCACGGACACGAGCGCCGCGCCCTGATTCGCAAGCCCTTCCCGCAAATCCCGCACAAGCGCCGCGTCGCCCATCAGCCCGATGGTGCGCATGGCACTGGTCACAGGCTGCGCCGTCTCGCGGGCAGACCACGGCACATCGGGCAGCGTCTCCGTGCCATCCTCGCGCAAAACTGCCTGCTGCCCCTCTACCGCAATCACCCGGTGGCGCGTGCCATCCGCCGTCAGCAGCACATCCCCGACGGCAGGAGGAACATCCAGCCACGCCAGCAGCGTCCCCTGCTCATCCGCCAAGCGATACGCCGATTTTTCCGCCGCCATGGCGGAACTGGTGAGCGTCATCATCAGCAGCAAAAGCAGCGTCAGAAGCTTCCTCATCCGCGGTGTCCCCCTTTCACACCCGGCGGGGTCAGCAGGAAAATGGCGGTTCGGCGCACAATTTCCGCCAGCGCGGTGGATACGCTTGCGCACAGCAGCGCCGCGTCCGTCCACGGCTGCACATCCGCGCGGAGAACCCCCGACACGCCCGCTGCGCCCTGCGCGACGAGCATCCCCATCAAGCTGCACAGGAGCATCCCGCGCCGGCTGACCCCCAGAAAGCACGCCGCCGCCCCGATGAGCATCGCGCACGCCCAGAGCGCATCCGCCTGCCCGTCCGACAAAATCAGCACAAGCAGCCCCATCGCCCCGGCAATCACGCTGCCCAGCAGCACGCGCACCAGCTCCCGGCGCGGGTGGATGGTCATCATCAGGCGCACGGAAGCCGCCGCCGTCACCGCCAGCCCCGCTGGATTCACCCGCGCCGCGCCAAGCCAGACATCCGGCATCAGCAGCGCCGCGAGCATTGCCAGCAGCCACGCGCTCGCCGTCCGCTGGCGAATCCCCAGCCGCTCCCACGCGCCGGAAAGCACGCCGGAGAACGTGAGCACAAGCAGAATGGTTGCCAGCAGCATCCCCACCGTCATGTTTTTCGCCTCCCTTTTCGGGTTCATACTATTTCCAGATGAAAAGGCGCAAGCAGATGGCGCAGGTGAATCTGGAAATAGTATCAGTATGCGCGCTGGAGGCGGTTTCATGCGCGGCGGAAAAAGATAGCGTCTTTTTGCGGAAAAACCCTGTCGAAACCCTTGACGATTCGCACTTTATTTGATAAAATTTTCATAGGGAGTGTTCTTTTATTTTATTACCTATTATTTATGGAGGCAATTATGAGCATCGACAATCAGCTTCTCTTCTGTTATCTGGAGGAGGACAATATCCAACAGGCGTATTTCCGCGTTCGCCCTCTGCTGACCCCGGACGCTGACATCCGTCAAGAGGCGATGAACCAGTTTCCGGTGGAAGGCTGCCTGCGCATCGTCCCTGACCGCAACGAACAGCACACCTTCAAGAGCCGGATGCGCGACCTTGGGCATTATTGTCTGGTTGACTTGGCGAACCTGCCCGCCGAAGCTACAAAAATCCGCACAAACAAGAATTTCCGCCCTGACAAGGGGGAACCGAACCAGTTTATCCTCTATTCCGACACCGTGCATGAATTGCCCGCGCACAGCTTTTATGAGGTGATTTCCGCCCCGGCGGATGATGCCGCGGTGGTGGCGGAAACGGCGATTACGCCCCTGTTCTATCTGCGCGCGGACAACGTGCTGTACGGGCCTGTGTGCAAAAATGACCCGGAAAAGCCGCAAAAGAGCAGCGGGATGGCGGGAATGCTGTTCACGCTGCCCTGCCCGGACGGCGTGGAGCGCACGATTCTCTGCCTGAAGGATGCGCCCACAGCGGTGCGTCCCGCGCCAATTCAGCGGCAGATGCGCCCCAAGCCCGTCCGCTTTGACCGTCCGTTGGATGCGGCAGCGGTTCCGGCGGCTGCACCGAGTGCCGCGGCTGCCCTGGCAGACCCGGCAGCTCCTGTCGTCCCAGCAGACCCGGTCGCCTCGGCAGACCAGACCGTCCCGGCAGACCAGACTGTCCCCGAAGCACCCGCGGCGGAGAAGCCCGCGGAAAAGGCGGACGCGGCGGATGAATCCCTGCCCATCGGCGAAACGCTGAACATTCTGGACGAAACGAAGGATTTTGAAGAGACGCTGCAAAGCCTGAATACAGGCGTATCCGACAGTGCGAACCTTCTGCATCAGCAGCAGACGCGCCCGGTGAAAATGCCGCCGAGCATGATGAAAACCGGCCCGCTGACCGGCACACCGCTCGTCCGCACACCACTGCGCACGTCTCCTCAGCCGAGCAAAAACCGCGTGCAGGAGACGGTGAGCAGCCAGTGGTACGTTGGCAAATACGAGCCGCCGGCGCAAAACCTGCCCAACGGCACATCCATGCGCCCCATTGACAACCCCGTGGCGGACGCGGTGAACGCCTTCCGCGCCGCGTGGCGGATGCCCGAAGCGCGCGAGCAGCTGATGGACTTCATGCTCTCGCTGGACGGGCTGCGCTCCAAGCTGGAGCCCCGCATTTGCAAAGACCGCAACATCACCGCGCTCCAGCGCGTGCTGCGCGACCGCCTGCAGGATTTGGAGGCGGAGCGCCTGACTGCCCTGTGCCAGTTGGACAAGGCGCGCCGCGACATGGACGGCTTCAAGCAGGAAATTATTGCCGGCATGGCGAACCGCCTGCAGAAGGAAACGGGCAAGCTGGAGAGCGACCGCGACGCGTGCGAAGCGCAGGTGGCGTCGCTCAAGACAGAGCTGAACAGCCTGACCGTGCAGCGCGATTCCCTGCTCAAGCACATTGACACGCTGCAGAACGATGCGCTCCCCGCGACCATCTCGAAGCTGCTGGGCGACTTGCAGCTGAACATCCCGCTGACGGGTCAGCCGCTGCGCATGAGCCCTGTGAGCGGGCAGCAGGCGACGCTGGACGAACTGCTGGCACGCCTGACGGCTGTGTGCGGCAAGTGCGGGTTGACGCTGACAAAGAATCAGGGGATTGCGCTGCTGCTCCTGCTGGCGATGAGCGACCGCATCGGTATTGTGTCGTCCACCCCCGCGCCCGCGGCGACGCTGATCCGCAACATCGCCGCCGCAATGGGCTGGGAACGCAGCTTTGCGCACCAGATTTCCGCTGAACAGCGCCCGATGGTTGCCCTGCGCCCCGTGGACGCAACGCCCGTGCTGCTTTTGACGAGCTTGCCGAACTATGCGCCGATTTCCGGAATGCACAAGCTGCTCTTGTCGCGCAGCAGCATCGGTTTGACCCGCAACGCCGCCTACGACGCCGGGCAATGGCCGATTCTGCCGCTCCCCGCGCTGCCGTTCATCCCGGAACTGCCGGCGGATGACGCCGCGCCAATCAGCCAAGCCGCGCTGACCGCCCTGCTGGACGCCACGAGTGTCGCCAAAACGTCGGATGAGGAAATCACCGCCGTGCTCTCCCCGATTTTTGCGATGGTATCGCCGCTTTCGGGGGCTGCGCGGGCGGAAATGTACCGCTTCATCCGTGTTGCCGCCGCCCTGATGGAGGGCGGGCTGCCTGTCGCGCTGGACTTCGCGATTCTGCTGTGGGTTGTGCCGATGGTCGACCGCACGAACCGGAATTTTGCGGATTTCAAGGCGCTGCTGGATGAATATCCGCTGTCGCAGGCGAAGCTGTAAAATAAATGCAAAACGCAGTCTGACGAACGTGTCAGGCTGCGTTTTATTTTGTAACTTATACAGGCTATTTTCATCAATATTGCAATTACAAATCGTCAGAAATGTTCTGACCTTTTCCCATCTGATTTAGGAGTTCCTCAGTTAGTTCGGCATCGCAATGACGATAGACAAGCCACGGTTCAAAATGAACAACTCCATTGTACTTTTCATCATAAGTATTTGTCTGAATAGTGTTTTCAATAAACACAGAAGTTCCATCATCCAACACAATCAACCATTGTTCGCAGATTTCATCTGTTTTTGTAAAGTATCCGCCCCTTACTATGTTATGCCCCGCACGGAAGGTGGCACTAGTTGCTCCTAAATCATAATATTTTCCTGCCACTGTGCCACATTCAGGAACACCATACTTATCAGTTAAGGCATCCGATACCCTTATCCAGGCTTCCATCATATCTTTTTTAAGAAGATACATGCTTTGCAAGGGATTTTTTTCTGATAAATAGTCTGGAAGTCTGTAGGAAGCACCAACAAGTTTGTCATCTTCAAAAATATAAGTAATGCTTGAGTTGCGGATACTCGCTATTGTACCTTCGACCCTTATAGTGTCATTATCCTCAATGATGGGGGTAAATCCGTTCTTTTCTTCCGCTTCAATAGCCTGTTCTTTACTCATGCCCATGCATACTCCACTGTGAAGTGCAAACTCTTCCTCGGCAAATGCTGATATGCTGAACAGCGTTGCAACCATCAACACCAAACTAATTATCCTCTTCATTTTCTAATCCTCCTTCATGCAACTGTGCTATATCCAATGCAAAAATGCGGTAAAAGTCTGCAATCTGTGAATCGTCGAAATCCTGTTTGCCTTGTTCTACTCTGTTCCGTTCGTATGAATGAAACATCGCGTCAAATTGCTGCAAACGTTTTGCGGTTATTCCTCCTTTTTCGAGTTTAGCTCGAAGTTCTCTAATCTGTCCGATGCCCTCACCTTCATCACCCACATCATTGAGAGGCAGTCTTTCATCCAACACTGATTTTACCTCCATCAGAACCATGCCAACATTACAACAGAAAATGCTAACTGCGTGCCTCCTTTCGCCCTTTTGCGTCATATCCAAGCACAAAAACAAGGATATTTTGCTTCATAATAAATTATAGCAAATATCCTTTGTTATGGAGGCATCAATAAGCGCTTCATTTTCTTATCCTCCTTCCCAACGTCTGATGGCTATATTGTAGCAGGAAAAACACGAAAAAGCAAGCGATAATTACCTTTTTCAGTGTATATTTGCAAATTTCCAGATATAACAAGACGGTATGACAGATACTATTCAAATATCTGAAAACACGAAATATGATTTGAAGTTTGAGAAAATTTTGATACTACTCTTTTTCTAAACATATTCAAAAAAGCAAGTGAATGTGTTATAATGAAAACGGTGATGAGAAATGAAACGTTTTCAAATAACAGAAGCGGAATATGAAGCAATCAAAGCCAAAGAGGCTAAGACAAAAGACAAGAACATAAGTCGGAGACTGCGTGTATTGATGCTGCGCTACGAAGGAAAGAAACTCGACGAAATCACTAAGATGACCAATCTGCACAGAACCAGTATCACGCAAATGTGCCGCCGCTATCGGGAACATGGTCTGGAAGAATATGCAAGAAACAAGTACCAATCCCATCGTTGGCTGTTAAGGCAATACCGCACAAATGAGTTGGTGCGATGGCGAATGCATTTTTTGTCAGATGCGATTGCAGAAATCGAAGGTTTACTGGAGGTAAATCGAGGTTTCTGCAAGAAGCAGATGGCGGAAAAGGCAGCGCCATCGCTGCCGACGAATTGTGCGGTGGTGCCTAAATGCAAAACGCAGTCTGACGAACGTGTCAGGCTGCGTTTTTTGATTGCTTTATTTCCGATGCTGTTTCTTCATAGCGTTGCGCTGTCATGCAGAGATTTCGCCTCTGCGGAGGCGAGGAGGGGGCTTTCCGCTCGCCCCCTCCACCCCTTCGGCGCCGCAGCTTTTGGGGATAATCCATAGAATGAACGACTGTAACAATTTTCTATCAGCAAATCGTGTTTGGCGTTCTCCCCTGAAAAATCTTTTGTGGAGGACGATTCGCGCCCGCCGCGCTTGATTCCGCATTCCGAATTGCTCATTCCACATTGTTAATTGCTGCCTCCGCTTCCAGCGCATCAAGCGTCTCCGCAATCGCCTGCGCAAGGTACGGAATGCCGCAGAGGACTTCCTCCAGCGTGTTCTCGTTCGTGCCGCACTCAATCAGGATACAGCGCGGCGCGATATGCTGGTTGAAGCGTCCCGTGCGCACCTTCACGTCGCGCGAAAGACCCTCGCATTGAGCTTCGAGCTTGTCCGTCAGCAGCTCCGCAATGTGCAGGTTCGCGGCAAAATCCGGCATTTCATGATAGCCGCCGGTCGTCCCCTTGCCAACAAGCACCATGAAGCGTGCCGCGTCCTCGCCGCCGATGTTGACAGTGCGGCGGATGGTGGAGGTGGACGAAATCGCGTCGCGGTGCAGGTCGATGTAGAGGTCATAGGTTTCGCCAGATGCCGTTCGCTGCTCCAGCATTGTCAGGGAACGCGCGTAAGCATCCGCCAATTTGGGCGGCTCAAACGCCGTCGTGTCATGCACGACCGTATAACCCAGCGCCGTCAGCGCACGGGTCAGCGCCTCGCCCACCGCAACGACGTTGTAGCGTTCGTCCTTCGTGCGCCACTTTTCCGTCTCCTGGTATCGTTCGTCGGTCTGCCGATACGCCTCCCAAGTGTGCGTGTGGTAGATAAGAATCGCGCCGTGGTGCTGCTGCGCTGCCGGGCGGATGACCGTCATCTCGAAAGCGGGCGACAGTGTGATAGTCGGCGCGGGATTTTCCGTGGGCGCGGCGGTTTCGGGGACATCCGGCATCCCGTCGGTAAAGTCAAACGACGCTTCGCCCGCGGCACGCCCGAACAGCAGCGCCGCGCACACAAGTCCCGCCATCATCCGCCGAAGCGCCTTCATGTCCTCCACCGCCTTTCATCCATCGGTGGATTGTATGCGGCACAAATGCCAATTATGCCCGTCAGTGCAGGCAGTGCGACAGCTCTTCCATCTCCAGATTCGTTTGCAGCGCGCTGTTGATTGCCAGCGCGAGCAAGTCCGCCAGCCCCGCCACCAGCTCGTCGATGTTGCGCGGCGTAACCACGAAGTCGCGCGGATAGCCGCTGGTTAGCTGCTCCGCAAGTGCCTGTGCGTCGCCTGATTCGCGCTGCATCATATCCGCCAGCGCATCGCGGACGATGGTCGAAGCGTACACGACGAGCGGGATACCGACCGCAATCACCGGAACGTGCATCGTCTCGGCAGTGATGCCCTTGCGGTGGTTGCCCACGCCGCTGCCGGGGCGGATGCCGGTGTCGGTCAGCTGAATCGTCGTGCCGATGTGCGCCGTTTCCATCGCCGCGAGCGCGTCCACCACAATCACGGCGGATGGCTTCACGCGCTCCGCCAGCCCCAGCGCCAGCTCCGCCGTCTCCACGCCTGTGATGCCCAGCACCCCCGGCGCAACGGCGCACACGCTCCGCAGGCGTTCCTCCTGCATGTGCCGCGTGACGAGGATGCCGCTGACCACCCGGTCGCCCAGCGCGTCCGCCGTCATCCGCCGATTGCCCAGCCCCAGCACCAGCACGTCGCCCTGCGGCGGCAGCATCATCCGCAGCATCTGCGCCACCTCGCGGGCAATGTCCATCCGCTCCTCCGGCAGCATGTGCGGCAATTTCGGGTGTGTCAGCGTCCAGTACAGCCCCTGCGCCTTGCCGAGCCGCTCCGCCGCCTTCTCCGACGACACGCGCACCCACGTCACCTCCGCGCCCGCCTGCTGCTGCGTGTGCACCGAAACGCCCGCGCCCATGCCGCCGGGGCGGACAGTGCGCTCCATCGCCAAGTCTGTTCTGTAATCCATACGCATTCCTCCTTTTTGAGGAAGGATGCGCCGGATTTTCATTTTGTATACACGAAAAAAAGCGGCGCCCGCTGCATCACGAACGCCGCCGAACAAGAAACTGCATCCAGTTCCTTCCGACACCCCAGATTGACTTGATTTACCCGATGATTTCGCCCTTCGCGTTGAACACAGGCAGCTTTTCGAGGTAGATGAGATCCGTGCGCTCCTGCGCGTCGCCCTCCGCCAGAATCGCCATGCGACCCACGATTTCGCCGCCTGCCTGATTGACCAGCGCTTCCAGCGCGTGGAGGGATTCGCCCGTGGAAATCACATCGTCCACAATCAGCACACGCTTGCCCTTCATCAGCGCCGCATCCGCGCCGTCGAGGTAGAGCTTCTGCACCGCCGCGGTCGTAATGGACTTCACTTCCACGCCGACGACATTCTGCATGTACAGCTTCGCGCCCTTGCGCGCCAGCAGCCACTTCTTGTCGCCATGCTGACGAGCCATTTCATATGCCAGCGGAATGCCCTTCGACTCCGCCGTGATAAGGTAGTCATATTCCGGCGCTTTCTTGAGCAGCTCCGTCGCGCACGCCATCGTCAGCTCACAGTCGCCGAAGATGACAAACGCGCCAATATACAGGTTGTCGTTCACGCGGCAAATCGGCAGCGCGCGCTTCAGCCCCGCGATGGTCATTTCATGCGTCAACATAATTCCGTATCCCCTTCGTTATTTCCAAATTGTAGCGGCGCATTCTCGTGCGCTTTTTACAATCTATTGTACCGCGAAATTCCGCTTCTGTCAATTGATTTCCCAACATTTTTGGACAAACTGGCGCGTTTGTACGGATTGATCAGAGCAGGATGCAGATCATGCCGCCGTCGCCATCGTTGATGATGCGTGTCAGCGTCTCCTGCACCTTCTCCTGCGCGTCGGCAGGCATCCGCATCAGCTTGCCGTTCAGCCCCTCGCGCACCATGTCGCTCAGCGGCTTGCCGAAGAAGGACATCGCCCACATCTTCTGCGGGTCGCTCTCCAGCTCGCTGCTCATCTGCCGCGCCAGCTCCTCGGACTGCTCCTCCGTGCCGACGGTCGGGGTGACTTCCGTCTCGATATCCACGCGAATCAGATGCAGCGACGGGGCGTGCGCTTTCAGGCGGATGCCGAACTGCCCGCCCTGCCGCACGATTTCCGGCGCTTCCATCGTCATCTCCGCCATCGTCGGCGATACCAGCCCGTAGCCCGTCTCGCGCACGGATTTCAGCGCCCCGGCGATCTGGTCGTACTCCGTTTTCGCCGCGACCAACTCCTTCATCAGGCGCAGCAAGTGCTTATCGCCATGGATTTCTGTGCCGCATTCCTCACCCAGAATGCGGTTGAACATTCCGTCCTTCATCGTCAGCGACAGGTCGATTCGCCCCTCGCCGGGTCGAAGCTGTTCCAGCTGCACGCCGTCCAACTCGCTGCACGACGCGAACACAGGCGTCAGCAGGTTCGTCTCGCGCATCCGGTGCGTCTCCTGCCCCGCCTTCTTCAGCCCTGTCAGCACTTCCTGCACGAGATAATGCCCCTCATCCAGCGCTTCCAGCCACTTCGGGACGCTCAAGCGCACCTGTCGCACGGGGAATTCCAGCAGCACGGATTCCAGCACCTTCTGCACATCCGCGCTCTGCATGTCCTTCACGCTCATCAGCATGACCGGCACGCCATACGCCTCCTGCAAATCAGTACGCAGCGTCTGCGCATCGGGGCTGTTCGGCACAGCGGAATTGAGGATGATGACGAACGGCTTGCCCAGCGCTTTCAGCTCGCTGACAACGCGGTTCTCCGCCTCGATATAGGCGCTTCGCGGCAACTCGGCGATTGTGCCGTCCGTCGTCACGACGACGCCAATGGTCGCGTGGTCGGTCATCACCTTGCGCGTACCGACTTCCGCCGCCTGTTCAAAGGGAATATCATGGTCATACCACGGCGTATGCACCATGCGGCTGCCGGTTTTGTCCACCGAACCGAGTGCGCCGCGCACCATGTAGCCCACGCTATCCACCAGTCGGACGCGCACAGGGGCGTTGTCGCTCAGGCTGACCGTGACCGCCTCGCTGGGCACAAACTGCGGCTGCGTCGTCATGATGGTTCTGCCCGACCCGCTCTGCGGCAACTCATCCGCAATGCGCTCTTTGCGCGCGCCTTCGGGGATTTTGGGCATCACCAGCAATTCCATCAGGCGGGTGATAAAGGTGCTTTTGCCCGTCCGCACCGGCCCTACAACGCCCAGATACACGTCGCCGTCGGTGCGCTCGGCAATATCGCGATACAAATCAAACGTCGCGCTTTCCATTTCTGTCCCTCCTCTGCTTCGCTTGCTCCACCATATGAGGGAGGGGGGAAGTTTAGACTTGCCAACGTGGGAAAATGCAAAATCCGCACGCACGCAAAAAGGGAAAGCAGATTGCTCCGCTTTCCCTTCTGTGTTCTGTTTCCGAGTTCAGGGCTGTGGGTTGTGACGTCCCGCTTCCCCGTACCGTACTCAGACGCGCTTGACTTCCTTGATCTTCGCAGCACGACCCTGCAGAGAACGCAGGTAGTACAGCTTGGCGCGACGCACCTTGCCGTGACGGATGATGGTGATGCTGCCCAGACGGGGAGAATGCACGGGGAACGTGCGCTCCACACCGATGCCGTAGGACACGCGGCGCACCGTGAAGGTTTCACGAATGCCGCCATTGCGCTTCGCAATCACAACGCCCTCAAAAGCCTGAAGACGCTCCGTCTTGCCTTCCACAACCTTCACCATCACCTTGACGGTATCGCCAACGGCAATCGCGGGGATGTCGGTACGCAGCTGCTTCGCTTCGATAGAACGGATAATTTCGCTCATGTTGGTTCCTCCTTCCTTCATAGACGTTCGTATCCGGCTCCGCATGAGGTCAGAGTTTTCCGGAAAGAGGACCGCCCGTATGTCACGCCGATTATTATACCACACTGCATAGGCATTTGGCAAGGGGGTTTTTGCATTTTCTCCGGCATTTTTCGGGGAAAATTTGCGTTTTGCACGCCTTATACTATTTTCAGATAAGAATGCGCCAAGATGCGCCGCGAATTTTTGCATTCTGGCTAACGCGAATGAAACGCAGCGTAGCAGCGCTACGCTAAGTGGAATGAGTGGACGCCAGAATCAAAAAGGCGCAAGCAGATGGCGCAGGCGAATCTGGAAATAGTATTATACCCGCCCGTTGACCTCTTCCGGCGTTTTGAAGGACGGAAGCAGCTTGTGCATACACGCCTTGATATCACCGTGATTGTCGAGGCATTCGTGCAGCGTGCGCAGCATATTTTCCACGTCCGCCCACGCCACCTGCTCCGGCTTGGCGATGAAAATCTTTTCCTTGCTCGTCGCGGTGTCGGTTTCCTCGTCACGCAGAAGCTCTTCGTAGAGCTTTTCGCCCGGACGCAGACCGGTGTAGACGATTTCCACCGGGGGCTTCAAGGGGTCGGAATACAGCTGAATCATCCGCTCCGCCAGTTCGCGGATTTTGACGGGCTTGCCCATGTCCAGCACGAACAGCTCGCCGCCGCGTGCAATCGACGCGGCTTGCAGCACAAGGCTCGCCGCCTCCGGGATGGTCATGAAGTAGCGGATGATGTCCGGGTGCGTCAGCGTGACCGGGCCGCCCGCGCGAATCTGCCGCTCGAACAGCGGGACGACGCTGCCGTTCGACCCCAGCACATTGCCGAAGCGGACAGCGGTGAACTGCGTCGTGCTGCTCTGCTTCTGCATGGCTTCGATGATGATTTCCGCCATGCGCTTCGAGGCGCCCATGACGTTGGTGGGATTGACCGCCTTGTCGGTGGAGATCATCACGAACCGCTTTGCGCCGTGTTCCTTGGCGCACTTGGCGACGTTATATGTGCCGAAAACGTTGTTGCGCACCGCCTGTTCGGGGCTGTCCTCCATCAGCGGGACGTGCTTATGCGCCGCCGCGTGGATGACGATTTCCGGTTTGAACTCGTCGAACACCTGATTCAGCGTCGCTTCATCGCGAATCGAACCGACGCGCAGGACGACCGTGTTCTTGACAATCTCGCCGTACTTGTTTTTCAGCTCGGCGAACAGGTCATACATGTAGTTTTCGCTGATGTCGTACAGCACCAGCTTTTCGGGGATGAACGCCATCATCTGCCGGCACATTTCCGACCCGATTGACCCGCCGCCGCCCGTGACCAGCACGCGCCGCCCGGCAATCACCTGCTCCACTTCGGACATATCGAGGTGCTTCTCATCGCGCCCCAGCAAGTCCGCGATGTTGATGTCGCGCATCTGCCCCTGCCCGCCGTTCATCTCCTGCATCACGGTATAGCGGCGGACGTGGCAGCCGGTGTCCACACAGGTGTGCATCAGCTCCGTCAGGTCGGATTTCGGCGTGGCAATGGCGATGATGATGTCGTCAATCGCGTACTGCTTGACATAGTCAGCAATTTTCCCCGTATCCATCACCACGCGGACACGCCCGATGCGGGTGTTGCGCCGGCTCTCGTCGTCATCCACCACAATCACCGGCACGCAGTCGCCATAGCGTCCTGCCTGCATATCGCGGATGACCTGCGCGCCGCCCCAGCCGCCGCCGACGACCATCACGCGCCGTGCCTTGGCGCTGCCGCCGGTGAAGAAGTGCGTCCATCCGCCGCCCTGCGCGACCTTGATGACGAACCGGCTTGCCGCAAGCATCACCATCAGCAGCAGCCACTGCACAAGGTAGACCGGGCGCGGCATGAGGAAGATGTTCGGTTCGCGGCGAATCGAATAGCACAGGAACGACACGAGATACGTTATCCCCGTGCCGCCGAGCGTACCGCAGGCGATTTGCAGCAGCAAATCCACGCCCGCGTATTTGAGGATGCCGCGGTAGAAGCCCATCATATGCAAAAGCGCGACGGTGGAGACAATCAGCAGCGGCAGGCTGCGCCAGACGTGGAGGATATGCGCTGCCGGGGCGTGCATGTCATAATACACCTGCAAGCCCATCAGCAGCGAAGCCGAAATCAGCAGCGCGTCCAGGAGCATGAGCAGCCCCATGCGCATGGTCTGATTGGCGAAAACGGATTTTTTCTTCAAAGCGGAAGCAGCTCCTTTGCCATTTTCCCGAACGCAGCGAAAATAGACGTGTTTCGCGCGTCCTCTTCATTATAGGACACTTGCGCGGCAAATGCAAGCGGCTGAGGGTTTTTTCGTCGGTTGCTGACGGAATATGGGATGGAATTGGGGATGTGTCTTGCGTGACTTCAATAGCAGACTTGACTTTTTTCGCGGCTTCAGTCGCTTCTGCGGAAGCGATTCTGTTACTTTCTGTTGCGACAGAAAGTAACCAAAGAACGCCCAGAGGGGGCTGTCGAATGTCCAAGTCTGAGCGACAGCCCCCTCTGGACTCCCCCCGCCGTGAAAGTTTCCGGTTGCAATGTGCATCTGTTTCGCCAGCAGACAATACGCCTTCTCCATGCGCTGTTTGGGCAGAAGTTTTGACGATACAGATGGCGCGTGGGCAGCATGTTCCGCAAAAAAGCTGCTTGCACAGGACTTCCCTGCCAAATTGCTTCCTTAATAATGGCTTATGGCGTTTGCAGGCTGCTGGTCAGCCCCAAGCGAATCATGCGGTCGCTGAGGACTGCCATGTCGTCGGCTTTCTCCACGCAGTCGCGCTCCAGCCACGTCCGCAGCAGACCCACAAAGCCCAGCGCGCCGAACGCATAGCTGTAATCGAACGTCACTTCGTCCTTCTTCATCATCAGCCATTCGCGGCGGAAGGCCTCCTGCACCACGTCGGACAGCTTTTTCAGGAACTTCATATCGCCGTTCTGCCCCAGCAGCACTTGGCACAGTTCCTTGTTCTCCTCCACCAAATGGAACAGCTCCTTCAGCACGGGCAGCGTGTGCGTGAGCACGGTTTCGCCCTTATGCGCGGCAATCAGCTGGTTCACCTGATTGAACAGCTCCTGCTCGATGCTGTCCAGCATGTCGAATATATCGCGGTAGTACAGGTAGAACGTGCCGCGGTTGACGTCCACCAAATCCGCCAGCTCGCGCACGGTAATGTCCTGCACCTGCTTTTCCTTCATCAGCTGAATCAGCCCGTGGGTAAGCAGCTTTTTCGTCCGGCGCACCCGGCGGTCTTCCTTCTTCTCCGGCTTAACCTGCATCGTATCCTTTTCTGTCATCATGGCGGCCCCCCTATTTTTCAACTCTTTTGCCAATTTTGTTGATTGTTTCCGCAATCGTCGTTCATTTTGTTGCTTTATCAGCGTCCGAAACTGAATCTGATGATTGATTTTCGGTACACATGCTATTATACTATCCCTCGTTGAGAAAGTCAACACATTGTTCACTAAAAGTTATGGATTCCAGAAAAGGAGGAACTGTTGTGAACCGATTCGCAAGGTGGATTGTCAAGCACCGTGTCGTCGTCGTCATCATCTGTCTGCTGATGCTGATTCCGTCGGTGCTGGGCATGAACGCCACAAAGGTCAAGTATGACCTGCTGTATTATCTGCCGGAAGACCTTGACACGGTCAAGGGGCAGAACATCCTGATGGAAGAGTTCGGCAAGGGCGCGTTCTCCCTGTGCATCACGGAAGGGATGAGCGAAACCGACCAGCAGGCGCTGGAGGACGCCATCCGCGACGTGCCGCATGTAGACACGGTCATCGGCTATGCGTCCATCACCAAGGGCACGATTCCTTCCGAGATTCTGCCGGACGAATACCGGAACATCTTCGAAAAAGGCGACGCGCGGCTGATGGCGGTGTTCTTCGATGATACGTCGTCGGCGGAAGGGACGATGGAAGCCATCGCGCAGATCCGCAAAATTGCGGGGCAGCAGTGCTTCGTGTCCGGTCTGTCGGCGGTTGTGACCGATACCAAGCAGCTGGTGGAGGATCAGGAAGCCATCTACGTCGCCATCGCCGTTGCGCTGTGCTGCGTCGTGCTGATGCTGACAATGGACTCCATCCTCCTGCCGTTTATCTTCCTGCTGTGCATCGGCGTGAGCATCCTGTGGAACATGGGCACGAACTACTTCCTCGGTGAGATTTCCTACATCACCAAAGCAGTCGCCGCCGTGCTGCAATTGGGCGTGACGCTGGACTACTCCATCTTTCTGTGGCACAGCTACAAGGAAGAGCAGCAGACCTGTTCGGACAAGGACGAAGCGATGGCAAGCGCCATCTGCAAGACCATTTCCTCCATCGTCGGCAGCAGCCTGACGACGGTCGCGGGCTTCGTCGCCATCTGCTTCATGAGCTTCACGCTCGGCCGTGACCTCGGCATCGTGATGAGCAAGGGCGTTATCCTCGGCGTGCTGGGCACGGTCATCCTGCTGCCCTGCGTCATCCGCCTCCTTGACCGTGCGCTGGAAAAGACCTCGCACAAGCCGCTGCTGCCCAGCGTTGCGGGCATCAGCAAGTTCGTCACGAAGCACTACAAGGTGCTGTTCGTCGTCCTGATTGTGCTGTGCATCCCGGCATTCTACGGTTACAATAACGTCGGCAAGTATTACGACATGTCCGCCTGCCTGCCGCAGGAGCTGGAAAGCGTGAAGGCGAACACGAAGCTGTCCGAAACCTTTGACGTGTCCACAAACCATCTTGTGCTGGTCGATGCGGACGTGCCGCAGAAGGACGTCGTCGCCATGACGGACGAAATGGCGGAAGTCGATGGCGTGAAGCAGGTGCTGTCGATTGACTCGCTGCTGGGCGCGGGCATCCCCGAAAGCATCGTGCCGGACGAAATCCTCAGCGAACTCAAGAGCGACGAATACCAGCTGATGCTGATTTCCTCGGAATACATTATTTCCTCCGACGCGGTGAATCGGCAAATTGATGAGCTGAACGAAATCCTCAAAAAGTACGACGAGGGCGGGATGCTCATCGGCGAAGCGCCCTGCACGAAAGACCTGATTTCCTGCACCGACCACGACTTCGAGGTCGTCAGCCTGATTTCCATTATCGCCATTTTCCTGATTATCGCGCTGGTGCTGCGCTCGATTTCCCTGCCGGTGATTCTGGTCGCCGTCATTGAAACCGCAATTGCCGCAAACCTGTGCATCCCCTACTACACGAACGTGACGTTGCCGTTCGTCGCGCCGATTCTGATTTCGACCATTCAGCTGGGTTCGACGGTGGACTACGCCATCCTGATGACGACGCGCTACTTGCAGAACCGCCGTGCGGGATCTGACAAGCTCGAGGCGGTCAGCAAGGCGGTCGCGTCCTCCGCGCAGTCGATTCTCGTCAGCGGCATCGGCTTCTTCGCCGCGACGTTCGGCGTGGGGCTGTACTCCAATGTCGATATTATTTCCTCCATGTGCTCCCTGATGGCGCGCGGCGCGCTGTGCTCAGTGGTGGTCGTGCTGTTCCTGCTGCCGGCGGTACTGCTGGTGCTGGACAAGGTGATTATCCACACGACGCTGAAAATGAACGTGAAGAACTGACTTTGTTGGTAGAAAGGATGGAAAAATCCGATGAAAAAGCGTGCTTTTGCTCTTATCACTGCGCTTTGCATGACGCTGACCTGCTTTGCCAGCGCGGAAACCGTGAAACACGAGCGTGTTTATGCCGTGACGAATGCCGCCGGCGACGCGCTGACCGTCATCGACAACGTTCGCCTTGAAAATGGCGACGCTTTGACGGAAATCGACGACCGGACGCTGCTGACCGCGCTGGAAAACGTCGGCGGCACGGAAAAATTCACCCAGAGCGGCGAAACCGTGACGTGGAAAGCCGACGGAAACAGCATCATCTATCAGGGCACGTCGGACAAGGCTCTGAACGTGACCCCCGTCGTCCACATGACGCTGGACGGCATCGAAATCACCGCCGCGGACGTGAAAAACGCATCCGGTGAGCTGGTGATGACCGTCTCCTACCGCGCCGAATCCCCTTTCCTCGCCGTGACGTTGATGCCGCTATCTGACGACGTGACCAGCGTGACCGTGGACAACGGCACGGTGCTGACCGACGGCGCGCACAGCTTCCTGATGGGCTTCGGCGTTCCCGGCGCGGATGCGGATCTGGAACTGCCCGATTCCTTCACCATGACGGCGCATGTGGACCATGCCGACCTGAACTGGATGATGACGATTGCGACAGCGCAGCCCGTGAAGGTGCTGACCGACGCGCTCTCCGACCACGCTGCGGACGCGCACACCCTCGTCAGCGACCTGACGGCGGGGCTGAACGCGCTGGCGGACGGCTCGGACATTCCCGAAAGCAACGAAGACATTCACGAACTGCTGACCGCGCTGAACACGCTCTTTGACGGCGCGGCGCAGCTCAAAGACGGCTCCATCACCCTGCTGGACGGCGTGAAGACGCTCAAAGACGGCTTGGATACGCTAAGCAGCAACAGCAGCGCGCTCAACGACGGCGCGGCGCAGCTGTTTGCCGCTGTGCTGGATACCGCGAACACGCAGCTGGCCGCCGCGGGGCTGGATGCGCTGAGCATCGAAGTGCCGACGCTGACCGCCAGCAACTACGCCACCGTGCTGGATGACCTGATTGCCCAGCTTGACCCTGCTGTCATTGACAAGACCATCGAGGATTTGGCGAAGGCACAGGTACGCGAGGCGGTCATGGCGCAGGAGGACAAGGTTCGCGAGGCCGTGACCGAAGTGGTACGCGGTCAGGTGCGGGACGCGGTTCAAGCGCAGGAAGAAACCATCCGCGCCGCTGTGACCGACGTAGTGAAGGAACAGGTGCGTCAGGCAGTTGCGGCACAGGAAGACACCATTCGCGCGGCGGTGACGCAGGCGGTTCAGGCGCAGGTGCAGGACGCGGTTCAAGCGCAGGAGGACACCATCCGCGCCGGCGTGACGCAGGCGGTTCAGGCGCAAGTGCTGGAAGGCGTGCTGGCGCAGGTGGGTCTCAATATGACGGCGCAGCAGTATCAAGACGCGGTTGCGGCGGGTCAGGTGCCGGACGCGCAGCAGAAGCAGATCAGCGCGGCGGTTGACCAGATGATGGCGTCCGATGACATCAAGGCGAAAATCGAAGCGTCTGTGACCGAGCAGGAACATCAGCTGGTCGCGCAGAACATGGCGTCCGACGACATCAAGGCGAAGATTGAATCCGCCGTCACCGAGCAGGAAAATCAGCTGATTGCCCAGAACATGGCATCAGACGACATCAAGGCGAAGATTGAATCCGCCGTCACCGAACAGGAAGACAAGCTGGTGGAAGAAAACTTCGCATCCACCGATGTGCAGGCGAAGCTGGAAGCCGCTGTGACCGAGCAGATTGACAAGCTGGTGGAAGAGAACTACGCCAGCGAGGACGTGCAGAACACCGTCCGCGAAAAGAAGGCGACCATTGCCGCGGCGGTGGATTCGCTCAAGCGCCTGAAGGAGCAGCTGGCATCCGTGGAGACGTTCGTGAACGGCCTGAAGGCGTACACCGACGGCGTGGCGCAGGCGGGCAACGGCGCGTCCCAGCTCTACGATGGCGCAAACACGCTGTCGGGCGGCATGACGGAGCTTTCCGACGGCTTGGCGGAAGTCAAGGCGAAGCTGACCGAAGAAGGGCTTGACCTGCTGAGCGGCGACGTGCAGAAGGCGCTTGACCTCTTCGACAACCTCGAAAGCCAGATGGCGAATGCGCCGAGCTTCGACCTCGTGGCGGACGGCATGGCGCATGACATGCTGCTGATTATCCGCACGGACTTGCAGAAATAAGCGCAAAGAAAAGGAACCCGTTTCCCCTGCTGAAAAGCGAGGATTCGGGTTCCCTTTTTATGCGTCTTTCTTGCTTTCCGTGTTTGCGCGAATCGCGTGGGTGTCCTCCACCAGCTGACCAAAGCCGTAGAGCAGGAACGAGCCAATCCACGAGACCAGCACACCGACGATGATGGTCATGATGCCCGCGACAACGCCTGCGCCGCTATTAGCCCGCACAAACTCGCCGTTCAGCCGATACGTCATGGATGAGCCGCCAGCCATGAGGGCAAGCCCCGTGATGACCCAGCAGATGATGCCAATCCAGCAGAGCACCTTCGCCAGCACCTGAATCTTGTGACCGATGTTATTGAACATGAAAAAAGCCTCCTTTTTCGCGCCCTTTCGTCGCAATTTTAGTATATGCATCTGTCTGTTTTTTGTCAAGCACAAAGCACAAAAAACGCGTCCACAGGTGCAAGCTGTGGACGCAGGAAGGGAGAGTAAGTTGTGTGTCAGGCTTTTGTACAGTAATCCTTGTACCACAGGAACGCGGGCTGGTAGGTGATGGCGGATTCCTCGCAGTCCATGCAGAAGCGGTGAATCGCCTTCTTCTGCGCCGCCGTGAGGGGCAGCGTCTGCGCCGTCCGCGCGCCTTGAATCACCCACCGTGCCTCCGCCGCATCCGACGCTTCCAGCAGCATCTTCATGCCGACTTTCCCCAGCGGAATCGCCATCGTTTCCAGAAAGCCGCCGTCCGTGTCGCCGCGCTTGGTGTACTGCTGCACGTTGTCGGGCAGAATCGCGTACGTCGTATCCCCCGTGCGCAGCTCCATCCGGCGCACCTGAAACAGCATTCCCTCGCTGTACACGGACAGCATCACCCGCGGAAGCGCCTCAATTTCGCCGCCGCGCGGACGAATGCGCACGTCCAGCGACAGCACCACGCTGCCGTCGTCGCTCGTCACCTCGCACTGTTCCGCTTCATAGCAGCGCTCATTGCGGCGGAAGTTTTCGGCATAGGTGTAGCCCGTGTGGTCGAAAGCGGACAGGTTCAGCGGCGGCGCTTCGTTCGGGAAGCGCTGGTAGAAGGATACGATGGTGGGCATGGTGAAAGCCTCCTTGGGGGGTATTTTTTGTTAGATGCGACCAGCATTGTCCGCGAAGCATTTCGCGATGATTTCCAGCAATTCAACCGTGCGATATGTGCCATTCACTGCTTGCTGAACGGCACTGTCACAACTGTAATTGTTCAAGCGGTAACTACTCATCACAGAAGAAATGTCCGATGTATATTTTCCCTTAGTATCGACTTCTTTTGCGATAATTTCCAGCAATTCAACCGTGCGGTATGTACCATTTGCAACCTGCTGTGGTGCGCCGCTGCAGCTGTAATTGTTTAAGCGGTAGCTGCTCATGATGGAGGAAATATCGCTGGTGTACTTGCCATTCGCATCAAGTTCCTTTGCGATAATTTCCAGCATTTCCACCATGCGGTAGGCACCATTCGCCTGCTGCTGCGGTGCGCCATTGCAGCTATAATTGTTCAGGCGATAGCTGCTCATGACCGACGAAATATCACTGGTGTACTTGTTATTCTTGTCAAGCGCCTTTGCAATAATTTCCAGCATTTCCACTGAGCGATAGAATCCGTTGACCGCCTGCTGAACCGCGCTTTCACAGCTGTAATTGCTCAGCCGATAGTTGCTCATGACAGATGAAATATCCGATGTATACTTGTTACCCGTGTCAACCTCTTTTGCAATGATCTCCAGCATTTCGACGGTGCGGTATGTCCCGTTGACCTTTTGTTGCGGCGCGCTTTCGCAGCTGTAATTGTTCAGCCGATAACTGCTCATAACCGACGAAATGTCACTGCTGTAATCTGCAAAAACTGTAGTCGTCAGAAGTGCCAGCAGAAGGATGCAGCTAATGAAAACTGTACTTATTTTTTTCATGGTGTTTCCTCTTTTCGAGTGTTGCGTTTTATTCGCTCAGGCTCTCCTGAACGAGTGTTTTCCCTTTCCTTATCCGTCGATTTCTTCCTCCACGCCCAGACAGATGTCGTATCTGTTGAAGCGCAGGGCGATTTGGTAACGTCCGCTCACCCAGCGGCGGATGGTGTCCTCCCCGCACGGGGTGAAGCTCGTCGGTGTGGCCTTCGCAATCTGTTGAACCTCCCAGTACGTCAGGCCGCGGTAAACAGGTACGCTTCTCATTCGCTGGCAGAGGCTTGTCTGCGTTCCGCTCAGCGCGGTCAGCAGCAGCGCGATGCCTACCAGCAACCATCCCCGGTACGTCATGTTCCTCCCTTCTTTGTCGCTTGGTTCTGTCTGCATTGTAGCGCCGCACCCCCCAAATGTCACGCTCACGATGTTTACATTCGCCCGATATCGCGCTCAAAACGTGTACATTTGCCTTTTATCGCGCTTTTTTCCGCCAAAACGCAAAAAAATCGCCCCCGAAGGGACGATTTTTGCGAACAAGTGTTCATTTTTCTGATTCTGGCGGAAACTCGTGAATCAGGTCAATGCTGATAGAAAATTTCAGCTCGTGACCGTTCGCATCCGTGCCGGAGATGATAAACACGCCGCGATCAACGTTCAGCTTGTCCGTACCGCAGTACAAATCCAGCGGCATTTCGCCCTTGACGAGCGCGTCGCTCTCCATCCAGTTGCGCATGTATTCGTAATCAATGGCAGGCGACGAACCGTTTAGTTTGTCACCCTCATACCATTTCGCCTGCGCATAGGTCGGCGTGAACGGCACGTCGCTGACGTTCGTGCTGTAAAAGTGAATCATCCAGCCGACAAACCCGCCGTCTTCTTTCATCATGTACGCATTTTCCGGCGGATACGACAGTTCGATTTGCGCCTGCGCCTTGGGCAGCATCGGCAGCACAATGCCGACAACCGCCGCCACGATGATGACGACTGCCGCGCAGATGACCGCGATTCGCTTGCGCTGATTGGGCTGCTTCGGCTGCTCCGGCGGATTAACAAACCGACCGTCGGTTTGTTCCTGTGTTTCCTGTACCGGCTCCTGCACCGTCGGTACGGCTTCAGGCGGCTGGACTGCCGCGTCTTCCGCCGCTTCATCCGCCAGAAAGTTCACATCCAGCACCTTCGACAACTGCGCCGCCGTCGCCACGTCCGGCATGGCGCGCCCGTTCTCCCAGTGCGACACCGTCTGCCGCGACACGTTGACCAGCTGCGCCAGTGTGTCCTGCGTCATGCCCTTTGTCTTGCGTGCCTGCATGATTTTTTCGCCTATGTTTTCCATATTTTGCCCCCCCCACAAAAACAAACAACATATCTATTATTATAACGATAATTGTCGCCTTTGTCAATAAAAAAAGACCCGATTTCCGCAGAAATCAAGCCTTGCAAACGATTTTTTTATCGCGGCAGACGGGCAGAAATACAGTTTTTATTCGCCCATCATCCTGTGCAGCAAATCCTGATACGCCTGCTCAACGCCGCCCAAATCACGGCGGAAGCGGTCGAGGTCCATCGGCTCATGCGTCCGGGCATCCCAGAAGCGCGCGGAATCAGGGCTGATTTCATCCGCAACGAGCAGTTGACCGTGGTAGCGCCCGAACTCCAGCTTAAAATCCACCAGCTCTACGCCGATTTCCGACGTGAAATCCGACAGAATTTGGTTGATTTTCCGTGCCGTCTCGATGACGTAGTTCATTTCCTCGCGCGTCGCAAGATGCAGCGCCTCAACATGCGTGATGTTGATGAGCGGGTAGTCCATCTCGCTGCCCTTCAGTTCCAGCTCGATGACGGTCGTGTCCAGCTTCGTGCCAGTCGGCAGACCGATGCGCTTCGCCAGCGACCCCGCCACGCGGTTGCGCACCTTCACGGATACCGGCAAAATCTGACATCGCTTGACAAGGCTCTGCCGCGCGTCCAGCCGTCGCAGGTAGTGCGTCGGGATGCCGTTTTCTTCCAGCATTTTGAAGAACTGTTCGCTGATTGCGTTGTTGACTTCGCCCTTGCCCAGAATCCGCCCGCGCTTCAGCCCATGAAACGCCATTGCCTCATCCTTGAAGTACACGATTGCCTGATCCGGATCGTCGGTTGCGTAAACGCGTTTGCCTTTTCCTTCCGTCAGCAGCTTGCCCAGTTCCATCGCGCCAGCGCCCCTTTCATTGCGTACAGATTCCTCTGCGGGTAGGGTTTATTGTACCATTTTTCGCCCCGCAGGACAAGGGAATTTCCGCAGCTTGCAAAAGTTTGTCGGTTTTTCACGAAAGTCAAGGATTTTTATCCGCACTGAAACACACCATCAGCAGCCCTTCGCGGAAGGTGACCTCCGCCATGTCCGCCGTGAACTCGTTGCTGCACCCCAGCGGATAGCGGTATGTCAGCGTCGCGCGGGTGAGCGTCCATTTCGCACCCGTCAGCGTCACATCCCGCACTTCCGGTGAATACGCCAGCAGCGACAGCTTTCGCCCCGGCATTTTCGGCAGATGATGCGTGCCCGGCGCAAGAATCGTCGCGCGATTCTGCCCGTCCACCAGCCACGCGGGTTCGCCGCGCAGGGCGCAGTCCGCCGCGCATTGCAAACAAGATAGCGTGTGGTCGAAGCGCCCGCCAATCGCCCCCGCGAGGATAAACTCAGTGTACCCGCGTTTGCGCCCTTCATGCAGGCAGACGACCAAATCCGTATCATCTTTTTCCGTCGGCAAAGTCAGCGTGGGCACATCCGGGCGCATTGCAGGCGGCATGGAGTCAAAATCCCCGACAACCAGCTGCGGCGTCAGCCCGAACTGCCTTGCGCGCGCCCAGCCGCCATCCGCGCAAATCAGGAAATCCCCCGGCTGCGGCGCAATCCACGGCAGCTCTTCGCCCGCATACAGCGGCGTCAGGATGATGCAGCGCGGCATAGCAGTTCTCCTCGCTTTGATGATGTTTTTCATTGCCCCCTCGTTCGCTTCGAGAAGCCAAAAATCCCCCTCAATATAATAAGAAAGCAGGAGACAAGCAGTATCCCACTTGCCTCCTGCTGCGGGGCGAAATCAGAAATTCCGCAATTACTCCTGCACGGGCGCTTCTTCCGCGTCCGCGGGAGCTTCCTCGCCCATCGCCTCGTCGTCGAAGGAGAATTCGTCTTCGGCGGCCTGACGGATGGACAGGGAGATGCGCTTCTTCTCGGTGTCAACGCTCAGCACCTTCACGCGGACAATCTGACCTTCCTGCACGGCGTCAGTGACCTTCGCGACGCGGTTCTGCGCGCACTGGGAGATGTGCACCAGGCCATCCAGACCGGGCTGGAGTTCGACGAACGCACCGAAGTCCGCAATACGGACGACCTTGCCTTCGACGATGCAGCCTTCCGGATAGCGCTCGGCAGCGTTATCCCACGGACGGGGCTGGAGCTGCTTGTAACCAAGCTGGATGCGCTCACGTTCGCGGTCGAGGGACAGAATCTTCACGTCAACTTCCTGACCGGGCTTGACGACCTCGGACGGATGGTTGATGTGGCCCCAGGACAGATCCGTGATGTGAATCAGGCCGTCCACACCGCCGACATCAACGAACGCGCCGAACTGGGTCAGGCGGCGCACGACGCCGTGGATGATAGCGCCCTCTTCAAGGTTCTCCCAAGCAGCCTTCTTGCGGGCAGCGGTCTGCTCAGCAATGACAGCCTTGCGGGAAGCCACGATGCGCTTCTTCTGCTTGTCCACTTCGATGATCTTGAGTTCCATTTCCTTGCCAACGAACTCTTCAATCTTGTCAACATAGTGCTGCGCGAGCTGGGAGGCGGGCACGAAAGCACGCACGCCCTCAACATCAGCAATCAGGCCGCCCTTGACGGCTTCCTTGCCAACGCCCTTGACATACTCGCCCGCGTCGTACTTGGCGACGAGCGCTTCCCACGCCTTGCGGTTGACGATGTTGCGCTGGGACAGAACGACATTGCCTTCGCCGTCGTTCACTTTGACGATCTCAGCTTCCAGTTCGTCACCTTCTTTGACGTCCTGCTGGGTCAGGTCGGAGCGCTTGATGATGCCATCGGCCTTGTAGCCAATGTTCACATACACTTCGTCCGGGGTCACCTGCACAACTTTGCCGGTCACCGTCTGTCCAGCCTTGATGCGCGTCATCGTGGCCACGATGGCGTCCATGGTGAAGTCAGAGGACTGAGCCATGTTTTCGTTGTCGGTCATATGGGTTGCAACCTCCTCTAATGAGCCATCCGGTGTGGAAGCACCGGCGGTTATTCCAATTTTATCGGAATGAATATTTGCAAAGGCAGGCGGAATTTCCGCCGCGCACTCTACCAAAATTGTTCGGGGGCAAAGCGCCTTGCACGCCTCAAAGAGCTTGTGCGTGTTCGCACTGGTGCGGCCGCCGACGACAATCATGGCGTCGGATGCCGCGGCAAGCTTCTTGGCTTCCCGCTGGCGCACCGCAGTGGCGTTGCAGATGGTGTTATGCTCCTTCAAATGCTGGACACGCCCGCGCAGGACGGCGACAATCGCCTCCCAGCGCTCCGGGGGGAAGGTCGTCTGCACGGCGGCTGCCGCCTGATCCATTTCGGGCAGCTGCGCCGCTTCCTCCGCCGTCGCCACGACGTAGACCTTGCCGCGCGCCCAGCCGCATGTTCCCTTGACCTCCGGGTGTTCCCGTTCGCCCACCATAATCAGCGGGCAATCCTCGCCCGTATCCTCCGCGACGACGCGGTGGAGTTTGTTGACGAAGGGGCAGGTCAGGTCAACCACCTTGCAGCCGGCTTTCTCCAGCTGCCTGATGACCTCCGGCGCGACGCCGTGACTGCGGATGAGCACCTGCCGACCCGCTGCTTCCTCGGCGGAAGCGACCGGCGGAATCCCGCGCTGACGAAGCATGTCCACGACCGTCGGGTTGTGGATCAGTTCCCCCAGCGTACAAGAGGGCACGCCGCTGTCCGCCACCTGCACGGCGCTTTCGACCGCGCGGCGGACGCCCATGCAGAACCCCGCATGAGCCGCGATTTCAATCGGCATTTCCCGTTTGCATCCTTTCCAGCATGGTCAGACCATTTTCCGACCTCTATATTGATTCTACATATCTTCTGATTTTCCTGCTTCCTTCGCAATTTTTTTTGAAAAAATTTTTTGTTCGCGAAAAAAGCGCGAAAAAACAGGATTTCACGCAGATTTTGGTGCTCACGCCTCCGGGTGTGCCGTCAGCGCGCGGTAGGTTTCGGTGATGCGGCCAAGCAGCTCCTCGCAGGTGTCGCGGTTCACGCCGCGCGCACGCAGGTCGTCCATCGCAATCGGGTCGCCGACGCGCACGTCCAGACGGCGGAACAGGCGCGGTTTGCCGCCGATGTACAGGGGAATCATCGGCACGCCGCTGCGCAGGGCAATCAGCGCCACGCCGGACTCAACGTGCTCCATAATCCCCTCTTTGTGGCGCGTGCCTTCGGGGAAAATGCCCAGCACGCCGCCCGCCTTCGTCACCCGCAGACAGGCGCGCATCGCCTCCATGTCGCTGTGGTGGCGGTCAACGGGAATCATGTGCAGGTGCATCAGCAGTTTTCCGACCACGGGTGCTTTCGCCAGCTCGATTTTCCCCAGGAAGTTCACTTCGTAGCGGCGAATCAGCATCGCGGCAATAATCGGGTCCGCGAAGGACGTGTGATTCGCGATGACGATGTACGGCGCGTCGAGATTCAGCTTCTCCCTGCCCGTGCAGTGCATAAAGCAGAACAGGTGGAAGTAAATCCAGAAAATTCCGCGCGCAATCGTATAGATGATGCCCTTTTTGCCCGGAACAGCCATGTGATGCTGGAAATTCTTCTTTTCCGGCTTTTTCTCCTGCTTTTCCGGCTGATTCTGCTCGCTCATGCCTGTGCGCCCCCCGTCTTGTCCGCGACGATGCGCAGAATCGCCTCGACCACCTCGTCGAACGTCAGGTGCGTCGAATCGACCGTCACTGCGTCCTCTGCCGCGCGGAGCGGGTCAACAGCGCGGTGCGTGTCCTGTTCGTCGCGGGCGCGCAAATCGCGCAGCACATCGTCGAACTTCGCGTCCATGCCCTTATTGACCATTTCCTGATAGCGGCGGCGGGCGCGTTCCTCGGCGCTGGCAGTCAGGAAGATTTTGACGGGCGCGTTCATCAGCACACGCGTGCCAATATCGCGGCCATCCACCAGCATGGGCGTTTCCTGCGCAAGGCGGCGCTGGAGCGCGACCATTGCCGCGCGCACGCCCGCGTACTTGGCGACGGTAGACGCCGCCATGCTGACCTCCGGCGTGCGGATGAAGCCCGTCACGTCGCGGCCATCCACGAGGGTATGCTGACCATCCGCCGCGTGACCGACCGTCATTGACAGGGCCTGGCACAGCGCCGTGACCGCCTGTTCGTCCTGCACGGGAACGCCCTTCTCCAGCGCGGTCAGGCCGATGGCGCGGTACATCGCGCCGGTGTCGAGGTGGAGGATGCCCAGCCGCTTGGCGACGGCGTCCGCAATGCTTGATTTTCCTGCGCCGACAGGGCCGTCCATGGCAATATTCAGCACCATGCGTTGTTGTCTCCTTTTGTTGACCTTTTTTTATGTAGGCTCAAATCGCCCGGTGTCCCATGCCGACGACGACCTCGTTGAGATGCACTAAGCCCACGGTAAAGAACACCGCGACCGCCACATGCTCGCCGGAGCGGGCGACGCCGATTTTACCGCCGACGGAAAAGCCCATCGCCTTCTCGCTGACTTGGCACACCGCGTCGTGCGCTGCCCCAGCAACTGCGCCCTCCTCGCGGTGCGTATCACTGATGACGCCCTCACGCTTGGCGGCGACCACGGCACGCTCAATCATCTTCATCATCGAATCCACGAATGTGCCGCCGAAGTCAGATGCCGCGCCGACAATATCCTTTTCGGTCAGCGACGCCTTCAGCTCGGTTTCTTCCTCGCGTGTCGCCGTCATCGCCAGCTGAATCGCCGCACGAGCCACCGCGCGGCTGTCCCCGATGATTTCCAGCATTTCCTTCGCTCCTTTCATCCGGCATACCTGTTTATTATACATGATTTTCCCCTTTCCTGCAAGCGATTTTCCTGATTTTTCAGCAGATTAGCCCGCAAACCCACGCGCACGTCAGGTAGGACAGCAGCGACACGCCCAGCGCGCCCGGCAGCTTTTTCACGCCCGCCGCGCCGAGATAGACGCTCATCGTGTAGAAAATCGTCTCGCTTGACCCCATCAGCACCGACGCGATTCGCCCAACGCGGCTGTCCGCGCCGTACTGCGCGAAAATCTCCTGCAGCGCCGCTAAACTGCCCGACCCGGTCATCGGGCGGAGGATGAGCATCGGCGCGACCTCCTGCGGCAGGTTCAGTATTGCCGTCAGGGGCGATAGCAGGCGTACAAGAAGCGCCGTCAGCCCGGAGGCGTTCATCAAGGAAAGCATGAGCAGCATCCCCGTCAGCGCGGGCAGGAGCTGCCACGCGGCTTCCATGCCCTTCTTCGCGCCGGAGAGGAACGCGCTGTAGGCCTCAACGCCCGCGCATTTGCCGCGCAGAAGAATCAGCAGAACGGTCAGGATGAGGGTGATGGCGGCGGCTTTCTCCATGCGGATTCGCTCCTTTTTGGCGGATTTTGTCGTACACGCCCAGCAGGATGACCCCGGCTGCCGTCGCGGCGGCGGACGAAATCAGCATAGCGCCCCAAATGTCCGCCGGATGCTGTGCGCCTGCCGCCTGACGAAGCGTCAGCACCGCCGTCGGCAGCACCTGCAGGCCGGAATTGTTGAGCACCAGCAGCAGCGCCAGCACGCGCAGTCCCGGCTCGCCGTACACCGCCAATTGCTTCGCTGCGGACACACCCGGCGGCGTGGCGGCATTCCCCAGACCGAGGACGTTCGCCGCCAGATTCATGCCGACTGCCTCCCAGCAATCAGCGTCCGGAAGCGCGCGGCTGTGTCTTCTGAATAATTTTCGGATAAGCAGTCCAAGTTTCGCCACGTCGCCTGTACGCAGAAGCACCTCCATCAAGCCACTCCAGAGCGTCATCGTTCCCAGCAGCGTCAACATCAGCGAAACGCCGCTTTCCGCCGAGGTCAGCAGCGCCGACGCCGCTGAAGGCGCACGGTTTGTGAGCAGTGCCAGTATCAGCGACAGCGTTGTCAGGATGAAAAATACCCTGCCCATAAATACTTCTCCTTTCAGAAGCAATTTAGCACGGATGTTATACCCATTTTGCGCATATTTGTATATTGTCTGCGCGCCAAACTACGGAACTTTTCAAGCGTATCTCGAATTTTTTTTCTTGAATATAGCAAGAAAAAACTTATAATTCATGAAAACCCCTTGACAAACGTTAGAAAAAAATGTAGAATGACAATGCAATATGTGGAATCGTCCTGCGCTGTGCAGGAGTGCCGGACAATCCCTCATGGCAACATTACCGCTATCGAACGGAAGGGAGAAATTACTATGAAGTCTACCGGTGTTGTGCGTCAGTTGGATACCCTTGGTCGGATCGTCCTGCCCATCGAGCTTCGTCGCACGATGGACATTGGCGTGAAGGACATGCTGGAAATTTTCGTCGAAGGTGACGAAATCATCCTCAAGAAGTATCATCCGAGCTGCATTTTCTGCTCTGATGCCCGTGACGTCGTTCCCTACAAGGGCAAGCTCGTCTGCAAGAGCTGCCTGGCAGAACTGCGGAACGCGCAGGACTAATCAGCAGAAGCAGGATGGGCGGAAGCGTGGCAACGTGCCCATCCACCAGCGGACTGCACTGAGTGGTGCAGCCCGTTTTTTCTATGCGGATTTTTCTCCGCTCATGCGAAAAGCACTTGCCATTTTCCTGCTAATGGCGTATAATATTCTTGCAGCCTTTTCTATATTGGTTGCTTTTATCAACAAAATGACCAAAGGAAGGATACCCATTATGCTCAAAATCTACAAGGAGGATTTCACTGTTCGCTCCTACCAGACCGATTTGAACGCCCGCATGAAGCCCAGCGCAATTCTGGAAGTGATGCAGGAAGCCGCCGGACAGCACTCCGAGCGCCTTGGTCTGGGGCGCAGTGCCCTGCTGGCAAAGAACACCGCGTGGGTGCTCACGCGCGTGGAGGTCGATATGGATCGCTATCCGGCGTTCGAGGAGACGTTCTCCGTCGAGACGTTCCCGATGCCCGTGCGCCGCTGCTTCTTCCCGCGTTACTTTATTTTCCGCGACAGCAATGGCATCGAAATCGGACGCGCCGCGACGCTGTGGGTGCTGCTTGACCTCGGCACACGCAGCATGACGAAGCTCGACGTGGTGAAGGCGCTGATGCCCGACAACTCCGACCTGCTCGCGCCGCTGGGTCTGCCTGCCGCCGTGACCGAGGTGTCCGGCACGCTGCAAACCGAAATGCGCCAGCCGCGCTACACCGATTTGGATTTCAACGGCCACGTCAACAACACGCGTTATCTGGACTGGTGCTGCGACGCGCTGGGGATTGACACCATGCGCGGCGCGTACCTGAAGCACTTCGCGGTCAATTTCGACGCGGAAGTAATGCCGATGCAGCAGATTCGGACGGAGCTGCGCCGGCTGGGCGACGATTTCTCCTACTGCGGCTTCGAGGGCGACAAGCGGCACTTTGATGTCGGCGGGCTGCTCGCGCGGCAGAATTAAGCTACGTTTCCCCGGTTTCGCGAATCTTTTCACAATTCCCCATCTTGAAAAGAAGGCGTCGGTTTTCATGACCGGCTCCTTCTTTTTTGATATGGATTTTTGCTTGTGCTCCCCTATTGCTTATTCCGCATTAAAAAAGCCGCCGCCCCCCGCAAAAAGGGGCAGCGACGGCGAAAAAAATCAGGTTGTGGGTGTGGTAAAAGGATTCACCTGAACCGGGGTCGAAGGCTGCACGAGCGTCTCCACCGTGTGGGTTTCCTCCGGGTGAATGACAAACGGCGCGGGCTGCGGCGCTGCATCCGCCATCGTCAGGCGACCGACGGACACTTCGTACGCCGTCTTGCCGATGACCGTGCCGTCAGGCAGCTGCTTCTGGTACGCGCGGGACTGGAAGCGTCCCAGCAGCGTCACCTTGTCGCCCACCTTCAGGTGGCTGGCGAAGCGCGCGGTGCGTCCCCAGGTGATGCAGGGGATATAATCGCTCTTGCCATAAGCGCGGTTGACCGCCAGCATCAGGTCGGCGATTTCGCGGCCGAAGGGGGTCGTGCGGTAGGAGGGCAGCTTGCACAGCGCGCCAGTCAGCTGCACCTGATTCGGGTTCTCATCGCTGTCCGGGTCAACCAGATGCTGCGCGAAGCCCGTGATGAGCAGGCGTCCCGCGCCCTCGATGACCTTGTTGTAGCTGCGGAGCTGACCGTCCAGCGCCAGCTTCGAGCCGATGGTCAACGGCGTATCATCCATCAGGCGCTCAGACACCGTGATGGGCAGCAGATCCTCCGCCCCGGACAGACGCGGCACAGACAGGGTGGCATAGTAAAACTTCTCGCCAAACACTTCATGCCCGTAGACGGGGTTGTCCGTCAAGACGCCGCTCAAATGCAGGAAATTTCCGTTCTCTTCCATAGCGATTCACCTTTCTTTTTGACGGCGGGGCTACTCCGCTTTTGCGGGATGCTGTTTGCCCTGCACGTCGATCGTTGTGTTTCCCTCCAGCAGAAGCTCGCCCACAGGAATAAGCGTGAACCCCTGCTGGTGGTAAGTCTTCAGAATGGTAGGCAAAGCGTCGAGAATGTATTTAGAATCGTTGTGGAAGAGCACAATGTCGCCCGGCGCAACGTTTGTTGTCGCGCGCCGAATCAAATCAGCAGCGCCCTTGTTCTTCCAATCCAGCGAATCTATGCTCCACTGTACCACCTCGTACCCCTCGCTGCGGGCGACGCTGACGACCGTGTTGTTGTAGTCCCCATACGGCGGACGGAACAGCGTCGGCTTTTCCCCGGTAATCGCTTCCAGCTTCTCCGCCATGTCAGACAGCTCCTGCCGCATTCGGCTTTCGCTGATTTTCGTCATGTGCGGATGTTTGCTGGAGTGATTGCCGATTTCGTGCCCGCGGTCGTGAATCTCCTTCACCAGCTCCGGGTATTTGTCAACCCAGATGCCCACGAGGAAGAACGTCGCCTTGGCATTGTACTCGTCCAGCAAATCGAGGATGCGCATGGTCTGATCGCCGCCCCACGAGGCGTCGAAGGAAATCGAGATCACGCGGTCGTCGCGCTCGACGGAGTAAACCGGCAGAATCCGCTTGGCAGCGAGTACGGTCGTCGCGTCCTGATGCAGCGGCCCGGCGTAGCAGAAAGTCAGTACGCTGAGCAGCAGACACAGCGCCGCGCGGGTGTACGCCGCCTTTTTCGGATGCGCAGGTGCAGTGGAATGGGTCATGGCTTGCCCTCCATCCTTTCATAGTCTACGCGTCGGCGCGGGGAAATAGAAGCCCCGCTCGCCCGCTTCGGCAAAAGCGCTTTTGACCCGACAAAACAAGTCAGGAAGCACTTTGTCCGCATGGATGGCAAACCTTATGCAGCAGCGCTGACAAATATACAGCGTTTTGCGGCGGCGCAAGCGCGATACTACTTGTCCGCCACTTTTATCATATCATACTATTATGACAGCTGCATGAACAAACTTGAAATTATTCGCGATATTCCGAATCCGAGGGGGCTTGGACTTGAACAACAGTTATGAGCTCGTCATAATTTGCTGTTTTTCGGCAAAAAGCGCCCTGCCTGTTTTCGCCGAATCCCCTGCAGCAGCAAAGCAAGAATCAATCAGGATAAAATAACAAAGAAAGGGCTGCACCCCTTCCTCGTCGGAAAAGGCACAGCCCCTCAAGCCAAAGGCTAAGGAAATTAGTACATGCCGCCCATGCCAGCGCCGCCAGCCGGAGCCGCGGGTTCGGGCGCGGGGATGTCCGCCACCAGCGATTCGGTGGTCAGCACCATCGCCGCAACAGACGCCGCGTTCTGCAGCGCCGAACGCGTGACCTTCGTCGGGTCAATGATGCCGCGCTCAATCATGTCGCAGTATTCGTCGTTCAGCGCGTCATAGCCGTAGCCGGCAGCCTTCTTCGCGTTGCGCTTCTTCGTGGTCTTGATGTTCTCGACAATCACCGAGCCATCCACACCCGCGTTCGCCGCAATCTGGCGAATCGGCTCTTCCAGCGCGCGCAGGATAATCTGCACGCCGGTCTTGGCGTCGCCGCTGTACTTCGGCAGCAGGGCAGCCACGTTCTGCTGCACGCTCAGCAGGGCAATGCCGCCGCCAGGCACAATGCCTTCCTCCGCCGCCGCGCGGGTCGCCGCCAGAGCGTCCTCAATGCGCAGCTTGCGTTCCTTCATTTCCACTTCAGTCGCCGCGCCAACCTGAATGACAGCCACGCCGCCAGCCAGCTTCGCCAGACGTTCCTGCAGCTTCTCGCGGTCGTAGTCGCTGGTCGTTTCGGCAATCTGCGCCTTAATCTGACCCACGCGCGCCGCGATTTGATCCTTGTCGCCCGCGCCGTCAACGATGGTGGTGTTCTCCTTGTTCACCTTCACCTGACGCGCATGGCCGAGCATATCCAGCGTCGCTTCCTTCAGCTCCATGCCGGTTTCGGAGGAGATGACGGTGCCGCCGGTCAGGATGGCGATATCCTGCAGCATTTCCTTGCGGCGGTCGCCGAAGCCCGGCGCCTTGACCGCAACGCAGGTGAACGTGCCGCGCAGCTTGTTGACAACCAGCGTGGACAGCGCCTCGCCCTCGACGTCCTCGGCGATGATGAGCAGCTTCTTGCCCATCTGCACCACCTGCTCCAGCAGGGGCAGGATTTCCTGAATGACGGAAATCTTCTTGTCGGTGATAAGGATCAGCGGATCATCCAGCACCGCTTCCATCTTTTCGGTATCGGTCACCATGTAGGCGGACGCATAGCCGCGGTCGAACTGCATCCCTTCGACGATGGTCATGCCCGTGGTCATGGTCTTGCTTTCTTCCACGGTGATAACGCCATCCGCGCCGACAGTTTCCATTGCGTCGGAAATCAGCTTGCCGATGGTTTCATCCGCAGCGGAGTTCGCGGCGACGTTGGCAATCGCCTGCTTGCCGTTGATGGGCTGGGACAGCTCCTTCAAGCCTTCCACGGCGGCATCCGTCGCGGCGGCAATGCCCTTCTTCAGCACCATGGGGTTTGCGCCGGCGGCGAGGTTGCGCAGACCTTCGCGGATAATCGCCTGCGCGAGCAGGGTCGCGGTGGTCGTGCCGTCGCCAGCGACGTCGTTGGTCTTGGTGGAGACTTCCTTCACCAGCTGCGCGCCCATGTTTTCAAAGGGGTCTTCCAGCTCAATTTCCTTGGCGATGGTCACACCGTCGTTGGTGATAAGCGGCGCGCCGTACTTCTTGTCCAGCACCACGTTGCGACCCTTCGGGCCGAGGGTGATTTTGACGGTATCCGCCAGCGCGTTCACGCCCTTTTCAAGGCTCCGGCGAGCCTGTTCGCCATACTGAATCTGCTTAGCCATAAAACTTACTTCCTTTCAATAAATTGCGGAGTCAGCTTATTACTCCACCACAGCCAGAATGTCGCTCTGGCGCACAATAATCAGCTCTTCGCCGTCGATTTTGACTTCCGTGCCGGCGTACTTGCTGTAAATAACCTTCTGACCTTCCGTCACCTGCATCTTGATTTCCTTGCCATCCACATTGCCGCCGGGGCCGACAGCGAGAACAACCGCCATCTGCGGCTTCTCCTTCGCGGCGCTGGTCAAAATCAGACCAGACTTGGTGGTTTCCTCGGCTTCAACATTCTTGATGACAACGCGGTCACCCAAAGGCTTCACGGTCATAGTGTCATTTCCTCCTTGCTTCTCTTCAGGCTGTTAGCACTCACTTTGCATGAGTGCTAATCAACATGGAGTATTATGTACCAAAACGCGAACGAATGCAAGCGAACAAACGTTCTAAACGCAAAAAAATTTCTGCAAATCGGGAAAAATCAGCCGTGGGGTGGGCAAAAGTCTCCTTCTGTGGTACAATAGGACGATAAAGAGGGGGATTTTATCGAATGCGTGAGACGATTTCGGCGCTGCTGCTTGCTTGGTACGACCAGAACGCGCGGACGCTGCCTTGGCGCGGCATCCACGACCCGTACCGCACATGGGTGAGCGAGACGATGCTGCAGCAGACGCGCGTGGAGACGGTGCGCGGGTACTACGAGCGCTTTCTGTCGCGCTTCCCGGATGTGGCGGCGCTGGCGGCGGCGGACGAGGCGGACGTGCTCAAGCTCTGGGAGGGGCTGGGGTACTATTCGCGCGCGAGGAATCTGCATCAGGCGGCGCGGCAGGTGGTGCACGACTTCGGGGGCGAAATGCCGCGCGAGGTGGCGCAATTGCGGCAATTGAAGGGCATCGGGGCATACACCGCCGGAGCGATTGCAAGCATCGCGTTTGACCAGCGCGTTCCGGCGGTGGACGGCAACGTCATCCGCGTCGCCAGCCGGGTGATGGGCATCCGCGAGAACGTGGGCATTCCGTCCGTTCGGCGCGAACTGGAGGAAAAGGTGGATTCGCTTGTGCCGGCGGCGCGTCCGGGCGATTTCAATCAGGCGCTGATGGACTTGGGGGCGGCAGTGTGCGTCCCCGGCACGCCGAACTGCGATATCTGCCCGCTGCGGGCGCACTGCGACGCGTACGACGCGGGCGACGCGGAGGATTTGCCCGTGCTGCCGCAGAAGAATCCGCCGAAGCCGTTCGATTGGGACGTGCTGCTGATTTTTTCCGGCGAGAAAGTTCTGATGCGCCAGCGCACGGAGACGATGCTGCACGGCTTGTGGGTGTTCCCGATGCTGCCGGGGCATGCGGACAATCCCGCAGATTTCGGCGCGCAGATGCACATGAATCTGCGGAATGTCCTCCCCGCTGGGGACGCGAAGCACGTTTTCACGCACCAAATCTGGCGGATGAAGCTGTACCAGATGGACGCGCCCGACGCGGATGCGCCGAAGGGGTATCGGTACGTCACGCGGGATGAGATGGACGCGCTGACGATTCCCACGGCGATGAAAGCGGCGGGGAAAGTGGCAAGGGCGCGGCTGGAAATGCGGAATAAGGAGACGTGAATCCGCAAAAATGGCACGCAAAAAGCCGGGAGACGCACCATGCGGTGTACCTCCCGGTTTATTTTGTGATTCGTTTACAGCTTCTGTCCGCAGTTGGCGCAGAACTTCGCGCCGGGCTGCACCTTCTGACCGCACGCGGGGCAGACGTTCGCCGCTTCCTGCTTCTGGCCGCAGTTCGGGCAGAATTTCGCGCCGGGGGTCAATTGCTCACCGCAGTTGGCGCAGAAGCTCCCCTTCTGTGCCGTCGGCTGCTGCTGAACCGGCGCGGCGGGCTGCTGCGTCGCCTGCATCGCCTGCGCGAACGCCTGACCCATCGCCACGCCTGCGCCCATGCCGACGCCTGCGCCCGCCATGCCGCCGGGGTTGTTCGCCGCCTCGCGCATCGCTTCCGCCGCCTGATACTGCGTGTAGCGGTTCATGTCGCCCAGCACGCCCATGGACGTGCGCTTATCCATCGTCTTTTCGACTTCTTCAGGCAGGGAGATATTCTCGATGACGAACGACGCCAGCGTCAAGCCGAGCTTCTCAATGCGCGGGTTGATGGTCTTGAGCGCATAATCGCCGATTTCGTCGTAGTTCGCCGCCAAATCGAGCGCGGGCAGCTTGCTTTCCGCAATCGCGTCGGACAGACCGGACACCAGCGTGCGCTTGAGCTGCCCTTCGACGTCCTGCACCGTGTATTCGCTGCTTGTGCCGAACACCTCGCGCAGGAAAACCTCCGGGTCAGCAACGCGGAAGGAATATGCGCCGAACGCGCGCAGGCGAATCATGCCGAACTCGGCGTCGCGCATCATGACGGGGTTCGTCGTCCCCCACTTGCAGTCAAGGAACTGCTTGGTGTTCACAAAGTACACGTCGGACTTGAACGGGCTGTTGAACCCGAACTTCCACGCCTTCAGCGCCGTCATCACCGGCATATTGGCGGTGGACAGCTCATAGCGGCCGGGCTGGAACACGTCCGCCAGCTTGCCTTCGTTGACGAAAATCGCCACTTGGCTCTCGCGGACGGTCAGCTGCGCGCCCATCATGATTTCCTTACCGTTCATGTCGTACTTGTGGACGATGGTGTTGTTCGTGCTGTCCGTCCACTCAATGACATCAATCAACTGTCCGCGGACGATGTTGCCGATGCTGTCAAAAATGCCCATGATTTGCCTCCTTGCTGTCTATCATAACTGTATGTTACGCCATCAGTCTTTATGCGCGAGCGCCGTCAGGCACGGCAGCACGCGAATCGATGCAATCCGCAGGTCAATGCCCATATACTCGTCCACATGCTCAATGCTGTCGCGGATGTGGTCGGACAGGATGCCGGTAATCGACGCGTCCTCGTCCGGGCCTTCGTGGAAGAGCATCGGGCAGCCGAGCAGCACAATGCGGTCGCCGGGCAGGACGCAGGCGAGAATGCGCAGCCCGTGCGCCTCAACGCCGAAAATGTTGCGCAGCGCCACTTCCAGCCGGTCGCTGCCGTACTGCCAGCGGCCGCGCAGGAAGTCGTTATCCGCCGGGATTTCCAGTTCCGCGACCACGCACGGCTTTGTCGGATCCATCTTGCTGCGGATGAGCCGCAAATGGCGCAGCACATCCTCCTCCGACGTCGCCCTGCCGTCCATCAGCGCGCGGAAAAACTCATGCCGGCACTCTTTGAGCAAATCCGCCGTGGAGAACGCGTCGTTGCTCACATCGGCGTTGATGCGCCCCAGCAGTCGGCGCAGCTCCACGGCATAGCTTTCAATCACGCCGGGCTTCGTGCTGACCGCCATAATCGGCAGCATCGGATTTTTCTCCAGCAGCTGCTCAACCAGCAGGTCATCCTGCTCCTTCGGCAGCCCAATTGCCACCGCGTCCGCATGGTTGACGCGCAGGCTGCTCAGCGCTTCCTCCGCCGTGGAGACCACCCGCGGCTGCTTAAAGCCGAGTTCTTCCCACTTGACTGCGCTGAACGCTTCGACAACCGCCGGGTCATTCGTCGCCAGTAAGAGCTTGTACATCCTTCAAGCCTCCAAATTCATGTGTCGATCCGGCTCTATTATACCGCATTTTTTCGGAAAACACAATAATGCAATGATAATTTGGCGAATTATTTGCCACCAAGGGTATATTGGCGCAGGATGCGGTTCATGGCGCGTCCGGGCAGAACTTTGTGCAGCGCGGGGGCAAGCATCTGTGCCGGACTGCCGATTTTCTTGCGGAACGGCAGCTTCTCGCGCGTGAGAAGCTCCGCGACGCGCCGTCCCAGTTTCGCCGGGTCAGACCCGTTTTCCTCGTCGCGGCGGATGGCTTCCGTTCCCTTGCGGAAATCCGCCCAGTAGGGGGATGCGTCTGTCATCGCGGCGGAGGTCAATCGGCAGCGCGACGAGCCGCCGCGGTGGTCACCCGGCTCTATCAGCATCACCAGAATGCCGAAGGGCGTCACCTCCTGCGCGAGGCACTCCGCGTAACCCTCGATGGCGTGCTTGCTGGCGGTGTAGGCGCTCTGGAACGGCAGCCCCATCAGCCCGTTGATGGACGAAAACAGCACCACTTTGCCGCCGCCTTTTTCCCGCATCAGCGGCAGTACCTGCTGATTCACGCGCACCATGCCGAGGAAATTCGTCTCCATCACACGGGCATAATCCGCCAGCGCCGTCTCTTCGCACGAGCCGAAGCACAGCACCGCCGCGCAGTGAATGACTGCGTCCGGCGCGCCGATTTGCTTCGCGCGTTCCATAAAATCGCGCACACTGTCGTCCCGCGTCACGTCCAGCGGCAGACGTGTCATGCGCCCGTCGGTTTCCCCCGTGAACGAGCGCGCGCCCGCGATGACCGTCCAGCCGTTATCCGCCAGCGCTTGCGCCGTGTACGCGCCAAGCCCGCTTGACGCGCCCGTGATATAGGCGATCATGCGCGGAGCAGGTTTTCCACCACCTGCTGGGAGTGCGCCGCCGCCAGCGCCGTGAAGGTCGGGTAGTCCATGTCGCTATGGCCATCCGCCTGATCGCTGATGGAGCGCAATACGCCGCACTTGACCCCATTGAGCAGGCAGGTATGCGCCACCGCGCCGCCCTCCATCTCCACCGCCAGGGCGTTAAAGAGATGATGAATGCGCGCGCGGGTTGCGCCGTCGTGTATAAACTGGTCGCCCGTGGCAATAATGCCTTCATGAACGGTCAGATTCGCCTTTTTCGCCGCCGCCACAAGGCGCGCGCGGAGTTCTTCGTCGCAGGGCAGCTCGACGAGGTTCACCTTGCTGACCATGCCCACCGGGTCGCCCAGGGGGGACGTGTCCGCGTCGTGCTGCACGGCGGCGGTCGCCACCACGAGGTCGCCAATGTGCACGCCGTCCGTGCCCGCGCCCGCGACGCCCAGATTCAGCACCCAATCCGGCGAAAACGCCGTAATCATCTTCTGTGTGCAAACCGCCGCGTTCACCTTGCCCGGCCCGCACACCGCCAATACCGCGTCCTGCCCGAACAGCTTGCCGCTGACGAACGTATCCATGCCAATCGTCGTTTCCCTGCGCCCTTCGAGCTTCTTTTCGAGCGCCTCCACCTCAACCGCCATGGCGCCAATCAGACCAATCATCCTTGCAATCCCCCTGATTCATCAGAATAGTACCATTATACCCTGTTTTCGGTGCTTCGTCAATCATTTTCGCGGGAGGTGACTGCCCATGTGGATTTCCCTATTGATGCTGCTTCTGCTGCTCGTGACCCCCATCTCCTGCCGCGCGGAAATTCGGCAGGAACATGGCACGCGCTTCCGGATTCTCCTGCGCATCTGGGGCATTCCCCTGCGCTTTGACCATTCGCAAGCGCCGATGCGCCCTAAACCCCCGTCCGCCCAGCAGCTTCAAAAAGGCAAGGCGCTGCTGCGCGCCCTGCCCAAGCTCAAGCGCCCCGTGCGCCTGCTGATGCGCCAAACCGCGCTGGAGCAGCTGCTCGTCCACGTCTCCATCGCCCTGCGCGATCCGGCGGCGACGGCGCTGACGACGGCGTTCCTGCGGCAGATTCGGCTGCTGATTCCGGCGAACTGCCGTGAGAAAGTCCGCATCGCCATTGCGCCTGATTTCCTGCATGAACAGACAGTTTTGGCGGCGCGGTGCATAATCTTCCTGCATTTGGGGACAATCATCGTTGCGGCGGCGATGGCGCTGACCGCGTGGAAGGAGGCATCCTCATGGAACATCCCATCAGCGAACTGATGCAGACCGCCATGTCGTCGATGAAGGACATGGTGGACGTGAACACCGTCGTCGGGCATCCGGTGCAGGCATCTTCCGGCAGCACGATTATCCCCATCAGCCGCGTCACGTTCGGCTACATGACCGCGGGCGGCGATTTACTGGCCGACAAGCCTGCAAAAGACGCACCGGATTTCCCCTTCGCGGGCGGCAGCGGCGCGGGCGTATCCGTGCAGCCGGTTGGGTTTCTCGTCCTCTCCGGCGACACCGTGCGGATGCTCCCCGCGACCTGTTCAAGCGTCGCCGACCGCGTCGTCGACCTGATTCCGACGGTCGTCGAGGATGTGAAGTCTTTCCTGACGCATCAGTAAAAGAGGCAAAGCATGAAGCTGAAACGACTCCTTTTCCCCCTCCTGACGCTGCTGCTCGTCCTCCTGCTGCTTCCGCGCGCGCAGGCGGAGGAAGTCGCCACGAGCGCGAAGGCGTGCATCATCATCGACGAAGCGTCCGGGCGGGTGCTGCTTAGCCACAACGCGGAAACGCCCCTGCCGATGGCATCCACCACGAAGGTGATGACGGCGCTGCTGGCGATTGAGCGCGGGAATTTAGGCGACCCGGTGACGTGCAGCCGCAATGCCTTCGGTGTGCCGGGGACGAGCATCTACCTTTCGCAGGGAGAAACGCTGTCCCTGCGCGAGATGCTCTATGGGCTGATGCTGGCGTCCGGCAACGACGCCGCTGTCGCGATTGCGGAACACATCGGCGGCACGGCGGAGGAATTCTGCCGGATGATGACGGCGCGCGCAGCGGAGCTGGGCTGCCAAAACACCGTCTTTCTGACCCCGCACGGTTTGCCCTGCGACGGGCATTACACCACCGCGCACGATTTGGCGCTGATTAGCCGTCAGGCGATGACGCTGCCGCTCTTCCGGGAGATTGTCTCCACGCGCCGCGCGACGATTCCGTGGGAGGGACGGCCGTACAGCCGCGTGCTGAGCAGCAAGAACAAGCTGCTGGCCACCTACGAGGGCGCAACGGGCATCAAGACGGGCTATACACGCAAGGCGGGGCGGTGCCTGGTGTTCGGCGCGGAGCGGAACGGAATGCGCATCATCGGCGTGGTGCTGAACTGCCCGGACTGGTTCGACGAGGCGGCGCGGCTGATGGACAAGGCATTCCAGCGATACGAATCCGTGACGATGCTGAACGCGGGCGAATCGCTGCGGACGCTGCCTGTGGCGCATTC
>ERZ1027032.28-NODE-28-length-46404-cov-12.027660_pt1 | contig 46404 bp, 37 predicted proteins | sample MGYA00519445_ERZ1027032 | MGnify/ENA primary metagenome ERZ1027032 (study PRJEB26926, sample SAMN06164888) | human gut metagenome | biome: ENVO:00009003; feature: ENVO:2100002; material: ENVO:00002003 | host: Homo sapiens | place: USA | collected 2012 ... | reverse complement strand
TTACCATACCGCGCGAAATATTTCAACTAAAAATAAATGTGGATTTACTTTAATACACAAGCGGCAGTTTGTAAAAATAGTCGCAATCGTAGTTTAAAGTATCATTTTTTAATCATTAACGCCTTGTTTTGCAATGTGTTGAAATACACCTCATCCGCGCCGTTTTGCAGAACAGGGTTATTTCGTTGCAAAAACGCACGCTTATCGCAGGGTTTTAATATGTTTTTGTGAAATTGAGATATTTTGGAAAATATTACATTTTTTTTGCGCGCTTGTTAAAATTTTATCGCAGCGGTTGATTTTTGACGCTTATTGTTGTAATATAATTTTGTTACTATTAAATTATTATGTGCTAGGAGGCATGTTATGGATTCAAAATACGAAAGCCTGTTTACGCCGTGGAAAATCAAGAATTGCGAAATCAAAAACCGCATTGTAATGACTTCTATGGGCGGTACGTCAATCTTCGGCTGGATGGAGCCCAACCACTTTGACAAGGAAGCCGCAAACTTCTTGCTTGAACGCGCAAAGAACAACGTCGGCCTTATCCTGCCCGGCATCGCGCCCATCAGGGATATCCTTCTCGGGAAATGGCTTTATCAAGGCAAAGGAAAGTTCAAAAAGCTCAAAGAATTTATGGACGAGTTCCATAAAACGGGCGCAAAAATGTTTGTACAACTTACGGCAGGCTTCGGCAGGTCGCTGGCAATCAACGACATTATGGTAAAGGCGCTACACAACAAAGCCCTTGCAACCGTCTTGAAACCCGCCCTTGACGTAAGCTACCTTACCGCAAGCGCAAGCGCAACCCCCAACAGATGGCAAGAATCCTGCATCTCTCGCCCCCTTACGCAAAAAGAAATCCACGAAATGGTCGAGGCTTTCGCAAAAACCGCGAAACTCTGCATGGACGCAGGCGTTGACGGCGTTGAAATCCACGCCGTTCACGAAGGCTACCTTCTTGACCAGTTCACGATGAAATACACCAACCAAAGGACGGACGAATACGGCGGATCGTTTGAAAACAGATACCGCTTCCCCGTCGAAATCGTCAAAGCCATCAAAAAAGCGTGCGGCGACGACTTCCCCGTTTCTTTGAGATATTCCGTCGTTTCCAAAACCAAAGGATTCGGCAAAGGCGCGCTTCCCGGCGAAGACTACGTTGAGGTCGGCCGCGATATGGAAGAAAGCGAAAGAGCCGCAAAATATCTCCAAGACGCCGGCTACGATATGCTCAACTGCGACAACGGCACCTACGACGCCTGGTACTGGGCTCACCCCGGTCCCTATATGCCGCAAAACTGCAACCTCGAAGACGTCGCTCACATCAAAAAGTTCGTTGACATTCCCGTCGTGTGCGCCGGCCGTATGGAACCCGACGTTGGCGCGGAAGCAATCGCCGAAGGCAAAATCGACGGTTTGGGCGTTGCTCGTCAGTTCCTTACCGATCCCGCATGGGTAACCAAACTTATGAACGACGATATCGCGTCGATTCACCCCTGCATCTGCTGCCACAACGCCTGCTTCGATATGGCGTCCTATAAAGGCGACGACGGACAACTCGTCGGCAACGACCAAACCCTTGCGGACAACGCCGGTATGGCTCGCTGCGCCCTTAATCCGCAGACGATGCAAAGCAAAAAATACAAAATCGTCAAAGCCGCTCGTCCCAAGAAAATCGCAGTTATCGGCGGCGGTATCGGCGGTATGGAAGTCGCGCGCGTCGCAACTCTGCGCGGACATAAGGTCACGATTTACGAAAAGTCGAATGTTCTCGGCGGCGTATTCATCGCTGCCGCTGCGCCTTCGTTCAAGGAGAAAGACCGCGACCTTATCAAATGGTACGAAAAGGAAATCAAAGACCTTAATATCGAAGTAAAATTCAACACCGAGGTCAAACCCGAAGACATCGCGAAGCTCGGCGCGGACGAAGTCGTCGTCGCAACGGGCAGCAAGGCAAGAAAACTTCGCGTTCCCGGTGCGGAAAAAGGCATCGAAGCGTGCGAATATCTGCTTGGCACCAAAGAAGTCGGCAACAAAGTCATCGTCATCGGCGGCGGCTTGTCCGGTTGCGAAATCGCCCTTGACCTTTACAACAAAGGCAAGACTCCCGTCATCGTCGAAATGAAAAACGACCTTGTCGCAATGAGAGGCATCTGCCTTGCGAACACTTCTTATCTCCGCGACTTCTTCGCGCTTAACAAAGTCGACGTACGTCTGAACACCGGTCTTGTCGAAATCACCGACAAAGGCGTCAAGGTCAAAGACCTTAAAACCGGCAAGGAGTCGGAAATCGCAGGCGACAGCGTGATTATGTCTGTCGGCTATATTCCCACCCCCGTCGCAAAAGACGGCGTGAAACTTGTCGGCGACTGCAACGGCATCGGCAATCTGCGTACGGTTATCTGGCGCGCATGGGACGTCGCGATGAAACTGTAATCTGCACTTTTAAAAAAAGACAAAGGGGTAATCCCCACAGAAATCAAGAAAAAACAGCCCTCCGTTTTGACGGCGGGCTGTTTTAGTTATATCGTTTATGTTGAAACGGTTATATTTTTTTCCTTATCTTCTCTCAAAGAGAGAAATATCACTTTGCGTTAACAAAATATCACTGTCGTAGGCACTATTTTTGCAGCGCGGCTTCGATAAATCCTTTGAACAATGGATGCACGCGGTTGGGGCGCGACTTGAATTCGGGATGGAATTGCACGCCGACGTAGAAAGGACGGTCTGTAAGTTCCACCGTTTCGACAAGGCGACCGTCGGGAGAAAGCCCCGAAAGAGTAAGCCCGTTTTTCGTCAGGATTTCACGATAATCGTTGTTGAACTCATAGCGATGGCGATGGCGTTCGGAAATTTCAAGCGTGCCGTAGCAGCGTTGCATCGTCGTATTTTCTTTTATCACGCAAGGATACGCGCCAAGTCTTAACGTGCCGCCCTTGTCGATATCGTCGCTTTGTCCGGGCATAAAGTTGATGACTTTATTTTTGCACAGCTCGTCGAACTCACCGGAGTGCGCGTCCCTGATTCCTGCGACGTTTCTTGCGTACTCGATAACGGCGATTTGCATACCGAGGCAGATTCCGAAGTACGGCACGTTGTTTTCGCGCGCGTATTTAGCCGCAAGGATCATGCCTTCGATGCCGCGACTTCCAAAACCGCCCGGCACGATAATTCCGTCAAGACCGCTTAAAATTTCGTCCGCGGAGTCAGGCGTTATCGTTTCGGAATCGATCCATTTTATGTCGACTTTCGCACCGAGGAAATACCCCGCGTGTCTTAACGCTTCCGCAACGGAAAGGTATGCGTCGTGAAGTTGAACGTACTTTCCGACAAGACCGATAGTAACGTGCTTTTTCGCCGTTTTGATATCTTTAACCATCTGTTTCCAATCGTTAAGGTCGGGTTCTGCAATATTGTCGATATGCAACTCTCTTAAAACTACCGACGAAAAGTTGGATTTTTCAAGCATAAGCGGCGCTTCGTACAAGCACGGCAGCGTGATGTTTTCAATGACGCAATCGGGCTTTACGTTGCAGAACAAAGCAATCTTTTTGAATATAGATTCTTCCAGCGGTTCGTCCGCGCGAAGCACGATGACGTCGGGGCGGATTCCCATACCTTGCAGTTCTTTTACGGAGTGTTGCGTGGGTTTCGATTTATGCTCGTCCGAGCCGCTCAGAAACGGCACGAGAGTCACGTGAATGTACAGGCTGTTTTCGGTCCCGACTTCGATACCGACCTGACGAATCGCCTCGATGAAAGGCTGCGACTCGATATCGCCGATCGTGCCGCCGATTTCGGTGATGACAACGTCGGCGTCGATTTCTTTGCCGACGTGATAAATAAACTCTTTTATTTCGTTCGTGACGTGAGGAATAATTTGTACGGTCGAGCCGAGATATTCGCCCCTTCTTTCTTTGTTGAGGACGTTCCAGAAAACCTTGCCCGTCGTGAGATTTGAATATTTATTAAGGTTTTCATCGATAAATCTTTCGTAGTGTCCAAGGTCGAGGTCGGTTTCGCAGCCATCTTCGGTGACGTAAACTTCGCCGTGCTGATACGGGCTCATCGTGCCGGGATCGACGTTGATATACGGGTCGAGTTTCTGCGCGATGACTTTGAGTCCTCTTGCCTTCAAAAGTCTGCCGAGCGACGCTGCCGTGATGCCCTTGCCGAGCCCCGATACGACGCCCCCGGTTACAAAAATGTACTTTGTCATAAAATCATTCCTCCGCTTTTTATTTATAAGTTGATAAAATATTTTCCGCAATAACGCGTTTCGTGACGCACCTGTCCATTGCCTGTTTTTCGATATAGCGGTGCGCTTCTTGTTCGGTCATTTTAAGCTGTTCGATCAAAAACCATTTCGCCTTGTTCACGACGCGGATATCTTCCATTCTTCCCTCGGCAAATGATTTCTTGATTTCAATCCGGCGAAGCCGTTCCCGCGTGGCGCACATAAGTTCGACGACCTCTTCGGTGAGTTCGGGCGACGTGGGTTTCGGCAACGTCAACACCCCGTGCGGCGCAAGAACGGACGATAATTCCGAAAAATTCTCCGCGCGGGTAAACAATAATACGCAAACGCCGTCCGTTTCCGAAACGTCCAGCGCAAGGCTTGTGCCGAAGTCGTCGGGAAGCGGCGTATTGATAATCACGATATCAGGTTTTTCTTTGGAAATCACCCGCCGCGCGCTTTTGGCGTCGCGATAAACGCTTATGGGACTGAAACGATTTTTCGGGAGAAGCGGCAACATCGCGCCGTTAAACTTTTCCGACGACGATACGAGTGCAACTTTGTATACTCGTTCCGAAGAACTTTGTTTCTCGCCTTTCGTCTCCATACGTTACCCGCGGGTAAAACATTTATTTCCGCTTAACTGCGAAAATGTTTTTCAATAAAAAAAGCGTCCATTCGACATGGGTTTTTCCCCTTGTGAATGAACGTCTTTGCTCAACGATTTTGAATTATAGCACCCGGAATATTTATTTGTCAATAAAAATAAAAGCGGAAAATCAATAAAAAAATCACTTGACAAAAAAAATTTGCGGTCTTATAATCCTGCAATATAAAGGCAACGGCGTCTTACGGTTTTTGCAACCGTTCGACGCTCTTTTTTTGATTTTTCGGGCAACGACGTCCAACGCGGGTGTCGCTGTCTTTTTTTTAAGGAGTATAGTATATGAATACCGTTACGAATGAATTCGCAAGCCTTGTATTCGACGACAAGGTGATGAAGGAAACTTTGTCCGACGACGTTTACGCCGCCCTCAAAAAAACTATCGACGAAGGCGAAAACCTCTCCTTCGACGTCGCAAACGCGGTCGCTGTCGCCATGAAAGACTGGGCAGTCGAAAAAGGCGCGACGCATTTCACGCACTGGTTTCAGCCGCTTACCGGCATTACCGCCGAAAAACACGACGGATTTATCGCCCCGTCGCCCGACGGCAGAGTCATCATGGAGTTTTCGGGCAAGGAACTTATTAAAGGCGAACCCGACGCGTCGTCGTTCCCGTCCGGCGGACTTCGCGCGACTTTCGAGGCGCGCGGCTACACAGCGTGGGATCCGACGTCCTATGCATTCATTAAGGACAAAACTCTTTGCATCCCGACGGCGTTCTGCTCCTACGGCGGCGAGGCTCTGGACAAAAAAACGCCTTTGCTTCGCTCAATGGAAGCGCTTGACAAACAGGCTCTTCGTGTTTTGAGACTTTTCGGAAACGACGCGAAATACGTCCGTACGTCCGTCGGCCCCGAGCAGGAATACTTCCTTGTCGATAAGGATTTGTATGCAAAACGCAAGGATCTGATTTTCACGGGACGTACCCTTTTCGGCGCAAAACCCCCGAAAGGTCAGGAACTCGACGACCATTATTTCGGAGCAATCAAACCGCGCGTCAAGGAGTTTATGGCGGATCTCGATGACGAACTTTGGAAACTCGGCGTTCTTGCGAAAACCGAGCACAACGAAGTCGCACCCGCCCAACACGAACTTGCGCCGATTTATTCCACAACCAACGTCGCAACCGACCACAACCAACTCACGATGGAGATAATGCAAAAGATTGCGTTGAAACACGGTCTTGTGTGCTTGTTGCACGAAAAGCCCTTTAACGGTGTGAACGGAAGCGGTAAACATAACAACTGGTCATTATCCACCGACAAAGGAGTCAACCTTCTCACGCCCGGCGAAACGCCTTACGAGAACGCGCAGTTTTTATTGTTCCTGTCCGCAGTAATTAAAGCGGTGGACGATTATCAGGATTTATTGCGCCTGTCCGTCGCGTCCGCAGGCAACGATCACCGCCTCGGCGCAAACGAAGCGCCGCCCGCCGTCGTATCTATTTTTCTGGGCAACGAACTCACGGCGATTCTTGACGCAATCGAAAACGATTCTCCTTATTCCGGCTCGCAAAAAACCACGATGAAAACCGGCGTTCACGCGCTGCCGAAATTCCCGCGCGATACCACCGACAGAAACCGTACGTCGCCGTTTGCGTTCACGGGGAACAAGTTCGAATTCCGTATGCCCGGCTCGCAACAAAGCATCGCCGACTGCAACGTTATGCTCAACACCGCGGTTGCGGAATCGTTAAAACAATTTGCGGACGTCCTTGAAAACGCCTACGACTTTGAAACCGCGTTGCACGAACTCGTCAAAAGTACGGTGCGCGACCATAAACGCATCATCTTCAACGGCAACGGCTACGACGAAAAATGGATAAAAGAAGCCACCGAAAAGCGCGGACTTCTGAACCTTCGCACTACCCCCGACGCGCTGCCCGCCGTACTTAATAAGAAAAACGTCGACCTTCTGACGTCGCACAACGTAATGTCGCTTGCCGAGATTAAATCTCGCTACGAAATCACGCTTGAAAACTACTGCAAAACCGTCAATATCGAAGGGCTTACGATGATCGATATGGCGAGGAAAGAGATTTTGCCCGCCGTCGAAAGTTACGTCAAGGATTTGTCGGAAACCCTGGTCGCGAAAACCGCCGTGCTGCCCACGGTATCCGCAAACTACGAGCGCACGCTCATTGAAAAACTTTCGGTCATCGTTGAAGAAATCGACGCCGCCGCGTCAAGCCTTGAATCGTCGCTTATCGAGTACAAGACAATCACCGACGTGACGAAATCGGCTGCTCTTATCCGCGACGTTATCCTTCAAAAAATGGCGGAACTCCGCATTGTCGCGGACGAGGCGGAAACGCTCACCGCAGAAAAATACTGGCCGTTCCCGACGTACGACAAACTTTTGTTCGGCGTATAATTCAAAACCGCAAACAGTCAATACTCACCGCATAAAAAAGCGTCCGCACGGACGCTTTTCGTTTATTCTTCCAAAGAAACAAGGTATTCTTTCGCCGCCTCGTTTCCGAGTTCCGCCGATTCGCGAAACAGCCGTTTTGCCCGTTTCACGTCTTTGTTCACCTTAAAGCCCGTCGCATACAGAAACCCCAAAAAATACAAGCCGTCTTTGTCTTTGCACTTCACGGAAGATTCAAAAAGTTCCAGCGCCTTATCGACGTCCTTTTCAACGCCGTATCCGTTGAAATACATATACCCAAGCGGGAAATACGCTTCTTCAACGCCCTTATCCAATGCTTTTTGAAAATATTTCATTGTGGTTTCGTAAAACATTTCGTCATCGTTGTTAGCATAGGCTTTGCCAAGGAAAAAGCACGCCTCGCCCGAATCGTACAATTCGTCGCAAATCCACCAGGTTTTTATGGCTTTGTCCACGTCTTGCTCGATATTATCATGACCGAAATAAAAATAAACCCCAAGTTGCAATAATGCCGATTCGTCAAAAATTTCCCTGAACTCTTCGTTGTTCCAAAATTCGATTTTTTTGTTTTTGTCCATTTGCACACCCCCGCTTGATTTTCTATATTTATCATAATAAAAAATACGTCCCGTTTGTGGGACGTATCTTTTTAATTTCGTTGTATATAAAGAAAGCCTACTATTAATGGTATAACCATTTGTTAAAACTATTCATGCAACCTGCTTTTTAACTTTTAATATGTAAGTCAGGCATTTTATCGTAAAAAATATTATAATCTACGGTAATATTATTATTTTTAAGTGCTGTAATAAAATTCTCGCGCAGCGAGTTATTTTTTGATTCAGCTGCTTTCTTTTTAATATTGTTGTAATCTTTATCTTTGTAAAACTTTCCAGAACAAATTAGCCAAAGGACTTTATCCAGCTTGTATGGCTGAACACCTTCTTTTTTAGCAGTTTTTACTAAGATATCAAAGCACACTGCGTCATCACAAACACAGTCTTTTTGTTTTCTGATAAGTTCTTTTGTTATTTCAATCATATGAATATCAGGTTTTACCAAGTTGGTATAGCCTATTTCTTTCAAAAAATCGCACGCTAATGCAAATTTCATGCCTTTTATATGACGTTGTGCAAGCATATATGGAAATCCTACGCCATATGAGTCTGCATAATCAAAGAAATCCTTTTCGTCTTTGAATTTTGAAAAAAATTTACTTGCATCGATAATTCCAATCGAATAATCAATCCATGTCTTCTTTTTTACATTTATATTAAACTCTTCTTTGAACTTGTCGAGCAACGGTTCGGATTCTTGATAACATTTCAAAATATTTTGCGGATTAAAATCAAAAAGTATTGCTCGAAACCGCTCTTCGTTTTTTTCAAATTTAATTACGTTTGGCTTATACTGTGAGTTTTGCAATGAAATGCACATACGACGCATAATCGTATTAATACTTTTGATGTTATTATCATCAGGTTCTAAATAGGCATCAATAACCTTTGTTGCCTCCGACTCGGTTTTTTTAGTCGTATCACAAAACCATTTTACTAAATAATTATATGAAAAATCATATAGTCCCATAATTACTTCCTCCTTTGTTTACAATATACACAAATGCTTCGGCGTTTAAATGGCTGTGTCTTGCCAAAGTACACTTGATACAATTTCATTTCCGCTCTATCTTAACTCAAAAATAGTACCATATAGTACATAATACTTTGCTCACTCATACCGCAACATAAAAACGTGTATCCTCCATTCTTTTAAAACTTTTTAACAAGACTTACAAGCGTTTCGACGTGTTTCGAGGCGGGGAACATATCGTACGGAATGACGGAAGAAATTTCGTAGCCCGCCTTTTTCAAAATTTTCAGGTCTTCGACAAGCGTTTTCAGGGAACACGACAGATAAACGATTTTTTGCGGTTTTGCCGCGGCAAGCGACCTTGCGACGTCTTGAAGCCCCATGCGCGGCGGATCGACGAAAACCGAACAATCCGTTAAGTTCAGGCTTTTTATAATCTTGTTCGCGTCGCCAAGGCGCACCGTTATCTTGTCCGAAACCCCGTTTTTTGCGGCGATGGTTTTTGCGTTTTCAACCGCCGATTTTACAATCTCGACGCTGTCGACTGCAAAGCCGTTTTGTGCAAAAAGCGCGCTTGTTATGCCTATGCCCGAAAACAAATCGACAACACGGTTTCCGCCGCCCAATTTAATCTTGGACAGAACTTTTTCATATATCGTCTTCGCAATTTCGTCGTTGACCTGGTAAAACGAATTCGGGCTTAATTCAAACTTTATGCCCAACATTTCGCCTGATAAAGTGCGCTTCCCAGCAATATGTATAAATTCGTCGGAAAATACCGCGTTCGTTTTTTCGTTGTTGACGTTGACATAAACCGCCGTCTCGCCAAAACTCTTTTCAAGCGATTTCAAGAGCCACGAAAAGTCGTAGTCGACGCGTTTTGTCATAACCAGTGTAAGCATAATCGCGCCGCCGATTTTCCTTGCGACGGCAAATCTTAAAACCCCCGCCCGCGTTCTCGGATTGTAAATCGACACGGATTCTTTTTTGATGAAATCAATGAGAATTCGCCTTAGCGTTTCGTACCACTCGCCGTGCAGCAGACACTTTTCGACGTCAACGACTTCGTGCGTGTCGGCATTGAAAAATCCCGCGGTAATCTGCCCTTTTGCGTTTCCGAAAACGATGTGGGTTTTGTTGCGCGAGCCGTCTTCCGAAAAGCCGACCGCTTCCGGCACGGCAGAAAACCCAAGCGCCGCAAACTTTCGTCTGATAAGCGCGGTTTTTATTTCCAGCTGGTTTCTGTGCGTCGTGTGCAGAAGGTTGCAACCGCCGCATTTATCGTAATATTTGCAACGCGGTTCAACCCTTTTTCCGCTTTTTTCAAGGATTTCTTTTACGTCGCAAATTACGGCGTTTCCGCTTTTTCTTTTCACCTCGCACAAAACTTCTTCGTCGGGAAGAGTTTTCGCGACGACGTATTTTTTTCCGCCGCGAAACGCAACGCCGCTAAGGTCGTCGTCAAGTTTTTCGATTTTGATTTTCACGATTTCGGCGGTTTTCATTTTATCTCTCCATCGGATTTCAGCGCGTTGAAGTCGATTTTCCCCATTTTCGTCAGCGGCAGCGCTTCGACGAATTTCACGTTTTTTACGCGCGCGTACTTAATAAGACTCGGGTTTACGACGTCGAAAATTTCCTTTTCAACGGCGGAACGCTTTTCGTTTTCCGCGACGACGTATGCCGTAAATTCGATTTTTCCATTCCTTTCAAAGGCGATGACGGCGCAATCTTTCACCCCGCACAATTTTCTTATTTTTTCTTCGGTTTCAAACGGGAAAACGTTGATGGCATTGATTTTCACCGTGCGTTTTTTGCGCCCCGACACGAACAGATACCCGTCGTCGTCCACGTATCCAAGGTCACCCGTTTTGACGAAAGGTTTCCCGTCAAGGATTATTTTGCAGTCGCTGCCACAAACGTAACCCGAAAATTCGGCGGCGGTGTTCACAAGAATTTCGCCGATTTCGCCGTTATTCAACGCTTGTCCGTCGTCGCCGATTATTTTTATCGTCGTGTTTTCAAAAGGTTTCCCGACGCTGCCGTCCTTATAGCAGGCGTAACTGTTCGCCGCGCACGCGCCGCACACTTCGGACAGCCCGTATCCGCGCATAAGCCGCGCCGTGCCGCCCGCGTTTCTGACTTTTTCGTCAAAAGTTTTCAGCGTGTTTTCGGGCAGAACGTCGCCGCCGCACCACACCTGTTTCAGTTTTTTAAGTCGGTATCCCGAAAAATTCTTTTCGGCAATCATTTTTTTGAACATCACGGGAACGCCGGCAACGAACGTAACGTTGAAGCGTTTTATATATTCGTTTGCACGACGCGCGTTAAATCGCGAGGCAAGACACAGATTATATCCGTCGGTCAGCGCGTAATGCACCGAAATCCCCAGCCCGAAAGCGTGGAAAACGGGAAGCATCACAAGGCTGTATTCGCCTTTCGTTTCGTGATCTTTCAAAAACAACAGATTATCGACAAGCGAATTCAGCGCGCGGTTGGAAATTTTCAGGATTTTGGGCGTGCCGTCCGTGCCGCCGCTGTGCATGGTAACGACGATATCTTCCGCCCCTCCGCATTGCGAAAAATCGCCGCCTTTTCCGCTTTTCAAGAACGCGCGATAACTTGTGTTTTTTGCGTTACCCCTGCACTTATAAAGCCCGTAAATCTTATAAAACGGCGAAAGCGCGCCCATGTAATCGGCAACCGAACACTCGATAAGAATCCCGTTGAAATCTTTGAAAACGTCGCGCGACGAAAGCGTTGCGTCGTAATACATCAGCCCTTTTGCGCCGACGGCTTTCATATTATCTTTCAGCGCGGCAATCGGCATAAGCGGATGCACGATATTTGCGGTAACGCCGATTTTGCTGCACGCGTAAAACGCGACGATTGCCTGCAACGACGTCGGAAGATAAACGGTCAGAACGTCGCCCTTTTCAAAGCCGCGTTTTTTAAGCGCGGCGGCGAATAAATCCACATCCCTTAAAAACGCGCGCGTCGGATTTTTCTTTCCGTAAAACACGATCGTGCCGTTTTTATTGACGCCGTTTATTAACTTGTCGTAACAGGTGTTTTCTTTCATTTTGCGGTTTAAGTAACTATTTTTGCAGATTAAACGCTGATTTTGTAAGATTATTAATTAAATCTTTTGATTACTTCGCGATAAAAACGCACTGCGTCGGCAACGGAATCAACCGAAATATTTTCGTCCTTATTATGGAAACTCGAAAACTGCTGATTGTTCATATAAATCGGCGCAAACCTTATTACGCTTTGCGATTTTCCGATGAAATGCCGCGCGTCGGTGCCGCCGAGAACGCAGAACGGAGCAACCGTAACGCCCGGGAAAACGCACTCCGCAACCCCTTTCACAAATTTGAATCCGTCGCTGTCAAGCGGTTCGGGAGCGGGGGTTTCGCGCTTCGACACGACTTTCGTTTCTGCCCCGAATTCTTTTGCAAATGCGGTGAATTCGTCCACAAGGTCGTCGATTTTGTTGTAATAATTGCCCGAAATTCTTGCAACAATCCTTATCGCGTTTGACGGTAAATCAAGGTTTTCCTTGTCGGACGGCGTTACAAACGCCACCGTCGCGCCGAGAAGCGACGCCGCCGATTTGTTCACTTTCGGCAACAGTTTGATAAGCAACGGTTTGAAAAGAAAAAGATTTGAAAACACGAATTTCATCGCGCCGTTCATTTTTGGTTTCATTGCGTTGAACATTGCCGTGTTCACAGGGCCGAAATCACGCCGCCCGAAAACTTTCTTTTGCGTTTTTTCGATAAATTTCGCCATATTCGCGGCAGCGTTTTTGCCGTCTTTGTTCGTAAATTCGACAACGACGCGCGCGCTGCTTCTTTCAATCATACCGATCATCGCGCACTTCCCCGAAACCCCCGGGACGGGCGGATCGACAATGCCGCCGCCTTCGTCGATGACGAGTTTGGGTTTCACGCCGTTGTTGGCAAGATATTTTACCATGTCGGGGACGTCTGCGCCCGCAATCTCTTCGCGCGAAGACGAAATAATATATAAATCGTTTGAAAACGCGAACCCTTCGCTCAAAAGGCTTTCGACGCTTTCGAAAATCGCGGCAAGGCTGCCTTTCGTATCGACCGCGCCGCGTCCGTACACGACGCCGTTTTCGACTTTGCCCGACCATGCGTCGAACGACCATTTTCCGTTTTCCTGAACGACGTCGTAATGCGACATCAGAACAAGCGGCTCGTCGTGCGACTTTCCGTCGATTTTAATCATAATTCCGCCGTTAAAGTCCTTATATTCGCCCTTTTCGAAGACAAGCGGAAAACGCCCTTTAATTAAGGACAGAAATTTATCGAACTCGGCTTTGTCGAAAAACCTTTCGTCCGATATGGTTTTGCATTTGATAAACTCGCTTAAAGTTTCGGCGTACCTGTTTTTTTCGGGTACGAAATTTTCATCTGTATATTCACTCATCATAGCCAAATTATTACGCGACGTAGACGCACAAAAGCGCAAGCGCCACAATGTCGATAACCGCAAGACACGGCATAAAAACCTTGAAGTACCAACGTCTGGTCTTATGTCTGAAAACGTACATGCCGGCAGTCGAGCCGACGCCGCCGAAAAGCACGGCAATCAGAAACAGCACCCACTCGGGCGTGCGCCATTTCCGCCGTTTTGCCTTTGTTTTGTCCACGTACATCGATAAAAATCCGACAATGCTCATCACTGCGAAAACGACGACGTAAACGATTTGCAAATCGGTCATATAAAATTAAATCTCCTTATAAATCACTTCTTCTTCGGTTTCTTCGGGCGTTTCGTCGGGCGTTTCGGTTGCGGGCGCGACGGTATTTTCGTTTTCCGCCGCTTTTTGTTTTTTATCCCATACGAGCGCGGGGATTGCAAAGGTGTTCAGAATCAGCGCGACGCTAAGAAGGATAATGCCGAACGTCAGACTGTCCTTATTCGCAATGCTCAATATAATGCCCGCGACGATTGCGACGGAATAATAGGCGACCATAAACACGTCGATAATCCTTACTGCCGCAAATCTTTTTTTCCTCATCTCAGCGAACCTGAAAAAGAACGGTATGGCAAGCGCGAGAATTTCCACGCACATCACGAACGCAAGCACCCCCAGAACGTAGCCGATTCCGTTGCCAAGCCCGTTGATCGAGCCGTCCGACGAAATATCCGACAGCGACGGAGCCATGAAAACTATGCCCGCAATCAGCAGCCCTGCCAGAGCGACAGAAAGAAGCGACAACAGAATAATCCCGTATACTTTCAAAAACTTTTCCATATTATCTCCCAATGCTTTCGTTGTCCGTTGCCCAGAAGTTTTCGCTTGCGGTAACGAGTGCGGTATATTTTTTCGCGACGACTGCATAAGCCACCATCACGGCAAAGGTCAGCGACAGCGTGATAAGCACGCCGTAAAAGGTTTTCGGGAAAATCACGGTCATCACGACGATGAACGCGGTCGCAATGCCGAAAGCCACCGCCCCGTACGCGATAAAGTCAACGCGGCATTTACCCTTGCTGTAAATCTGCGCGTAAAACGCGGCGTATGCGATAAGGTACAAAAGCAGCAGACACCCGACGATAATCGCAAACACGAAAATCACCATTCCCACGTACGACGTTGTAAGGAACACCGCCTCCGAAATCGTATCGGCAATGTCGCCGCTGGCGTTTTCGACGCCGTCCGCCGCCTTTATGTTGCCGGCAAAAACGAATACGGTGATTGCAAGCGCAAGAATCAGTACAAGCACAATCGCGCCAAGCACACAACAAGCAATTTTGTATTTTTTAATCATATTTCCGTCCTTTCGACGCACTTGTCGAAGAAGTTTGCGACGTCATTCATGACTTCGTCGCGGTTAAGTTCGTTCAGAACTTCGTGGCGCGCGTCCTTGTAAAGGTGGAATTCCAGGTGTTTCACGCCGAGTTTTTCATATCTGTTTTTAAGGTCGACAATCGACTTCCCGTAGCCGCCGATCGGATCCATACTTCCGCTAAACAGTCCTATCGGGGTATCGACGTTGACTTTTTTGAAGTTTTCGGGCTTTTCCGCCGTTCTGAGACCTTTCAGCATGTAGTAGCAGAAGGAAACGCTCATCGGCACGGAAGTGTACGGATCGTCGCGCGACACCTGTCGCATTGCGGGATCGCGCGTGAGCCAAAGTTTATCGCCCTTATCTTCGGGCCCCCTGTATTTCATTTTGTCGCGGAGATTGCCAAAGAAATTCAGAATTTTCATTCTCGTCTTTTTGTTGAACAGCATTATGAACTTGGCCGCGCCCATTCCGAGCCCCGTGACAAAGTCCGGCATTGTGCCGGAACCCGAAAGCGCAACGCCCGAAACGTCGGTGCCCTGTTCCAGAAACGACTGCCCCAAAAAACTGCCGTAACTGTGCCCGAAAAACAATACTGGCAACTTGTATCTGTCTTCAAGGTATTTCAGGAAGAAAACCTCGTCCTTGACGGTGTCCGAAAACATATCGCCGTCGTGATGACCGCGGTCGGCATCGGTTTCCGAAAAGCCGTGTCCCCTGTGGTCGTCGCCGAAAACGATGTATCCGCGCGAGTTGAGATACTCCGCAAAGTGAATGTATCTTCCCATATGCTCGCCCATTCCGTGAACGACCATAACGACGCCTTTCGGGTTTTCGACTTTGTCGAAAAGATAACAATAAAGTTCGGTGCCGTCAAAACTTTTGAGTTTAAAATTCTCCATTTTCCCGTGTCCGCAAAACGCTGCCATCCGCCCAGCGTCGCGAATCTCCTTAAAACTTTTTATTTATTGTACCACATATTAAAAGGTTTGAAAAGGCTAAACCGAAAATATTTGAATAAACGAGTTTATTCACCGAAAAAAATTGCGAAATCGCAAAACTTACGCTATACTGAAATTGCATAACGCCGTCGTAGGACGTACAACGGCGCCGCAGGTGAAAAATGAAAGACAAAATTATCGTGATAACCGGCGCAACGCGCGGGCTCGGGCTCAGACTCAAAGAAGACCTTTCAAAGGACAACGTCGTCATTACTTTGTCAAGAAGCGAGGTCGAAAACGGCAAGACGGCGTTCAGGGCGGACGTGTCCGACTTCGACGACGTCAAAAGAGTTTTTGACGAAATCGGGAAAATTTACGGCAAAATCGACGTCCTTATCAATAACGCCGGATACGGGCTTTCGGGCGCGACTGAAATAATGAGAAAGGAAGAAATCGAAAGGATAACAAACGTCAATTTTCTGGGCGCGATCTGGTGCACGAAGTGCGCCCTGCCTTATATGACAAAAGGCGCGAAAATCGCCATGATAAGCAGCGCAAGCGGGCTGACGCCGATGCCTTTCAGAACAATGTATAACAGCACAAAAGCCGCTTTAACTATGTTTTCTTACAGTATGAAGTTGGAACTCTGCAATTTGGGCATTGATTGCACCGCATTTATTCTGGGCCCCGTCAACACGGGCTTTTCAAACAATCGCACCGTCGTTACGGCAGAAGACAGCAGGTATTTCAAGGACGTAAAAGAAGTCGACGACTTTGTAAAAAATCAGGACAATTCCAAAAAAACAAGCACAAAAAAAGTATCGGCTTATATAATAAAAAAACTTGGAAAAACCCGCCTTCGATATCACTATATCGTCGGATTCGGCTTCCGCCTTGCCTACGTATTTTACAAATTTTTCCCGTTCACGACCTTCCGCCTTACCAACTTTTTCATGCGAAAACGCGAAAAATAAAACACCACCCGTCAACCGACGGGTTATTTTTTGCCAAAAACCAAGCGTATTTAGAGTTCGTTTCTCATAATACCATAAAATAATCCGTGCAACGCACTATGTCATTGCGAAGCACTGCTTTGCGGTGCTGTGGCAATCTCCCGGAAGGGTAACATTTTAAAAATAACTATACTGTCATTAGGACACTCTTGCTATATATTTGCTCGACACGATTAAAACAATTACTTGTAAAATATTAAATCAATTGGATGCAGAATATGCTTATTTTGAATAAAAATCCGCATTACAGTGTTGTATAATAGATTACTAATCCTATCTACTCGCATAATGCGACAATCATCACTTCAATAAATTGTTAATATCCTGAATTTCAACGCCTTGTTAGCCAAATAGCAATAGTGTCATATTGACAGTTATCGTTTTGTTTTATTTATTCGGTGTCTCTCCCGCACGGCGCAAGTACAAAAGTATCTTGCGTGGGATTTAATATGGTTCCCTTCCGGGGGATTGCCACGCTACGCTCGCAATGACATAGTACTTCGTACGGAAAAACAAGGAACAATGCCTCATAATACCATAAAAAAATTCTCACCGTAAAAGGCGAGAATTTGATGATTTTTTGGGGTTCTTTGCGGGTTCTGAAAATCCTAGTGTACGCGTCGCACACTGCACTTTTGAAATCACGTTATCGGGGACGATAACGCTCACTCTTTTGTTTGTGTGCGCCTTTTCCCCGCGAGTACACAGTATCCCGCGGGGTCCCCATTAACAGATTTTCGGGTTCTGCAAAAACGCCGAAAAGGCGCAAATCATCGCCGTTTTTATCGAATCCAAAACAATGTTAGACGCACTGTAAAACGGCGAGAAATCGATGAAGTTACAAGAAATAAAAAACCGCAGGACGCGCGGTGTACTTGTCGTACATAAGCGGTCTGCGGTTTTTGTTTCTGCCTAAATTCGCGATTTGTCGCCGTTTTACTTGCTGACAAGACGACCGATATCGTAAAGCTTCGTATCAAACTTCTTCTTCATTTTGAGCGCTTCAACAACGTCGACGTCGATAACTTCGTTGCCTTTCACGCCGAGAACCCTTGCGTTTTTGTCTTCAAGAGCAAGGTCTACGGCGCGGACTGCAAGACGGGAAGCAAGCACACGGTCAGCCATTGTGGGCGTACCGCCGCGTTGCAGGTAACTCAGAACAACCTGATTGGTCGTGCGACCGGTTGCTTCGGCGACTTTTTTGATAAGTTCGTCCTTGACTTCCTTTTTGCCTTCCGCAAGGACGATGATTGTCGATGATTTGTCGTGTTTATCGATGCCTTCTTTGGCGCTTCTTGCGATTTCGTCGATGTCAACGGGCGCTTCGGGAACGATGACGTATTCCGCGCCGCCCGCGATTGCAGAATAAAGAGCGATGTCGCCGCAGTTTCTGCCCATGACTTCAAGCACCATGATACGACCGTGCGAAGCCGCCGTGTCGCGAAGTTTCATAATCGCGTCGATGACGGTGTTGCAAGCGGTATCGAAGCCGATCGTATAGTCGGTGTAAGCAAGGTCGTTGTCGATCGTGCCGGGTATACCGATGCAATGTACGTCGGTGTGACGTTCGATATCGCACATACCGCGGAACGAGCCGTCGCCGCCGATGACGATAAGGTTGTTTATTCCCCTGTCGGTAAGGTTTTTGATGCCTTTTTTAAGGACTTCGGGGTCTTTGAATTCATCCGAGCGACCGGTGCGAAGCATTGTGCCGCCCTTCTGAATGATGTTCGAAACGCTTTTATAGTCAAGTTCGTAAATATCGTTTTCGATAAGACCGATATAGCCGTGTCTTACGCCATAGACTTTCACGCCTTTGCCAAGCGCATAACGAACAGCCGCTCTGATTGCGGCGTTCATGCCCATGCTGTCGCCGCCACTCGTAAGAATGGCGATTTTGTCGATGTTTTTTGCCATTGTTATTTCTCCGTAAAAATGTTATTTCTTATTGCTTCGGACAGCGCCGTGTTTCGTCAGTATTTCGGCGTCGCCCCTTATTTTGATTGCAGACGTTTTTGTCGTAAACTGCGCCACGAGAACTTCGCCCGCGTCAAGCATTTCGGTGTGGTGCGAGCGCGTTTCGCCGCCCCTTGTGAGCCCGATGACCTGAACGCCTTCGGACAATGCTTTCACGACGATGTAATCTTCTGTCGCGACGTCTTCGTATTCCTTATAATCCGTCATAATAAATGTTCTCCAAACATACTACACTATGGTAAAATATACAATATGTTTTGTCAACCGCTTTTCCCAAAGCTTTGCCAAAACCTTACATTCGTCAATTTTTGTTTATTCGGTAACTTCGACGTTCGCGCGCCCCAAAACGGTTTTAAGGTCGGCAAGCAATGCGTCGCCGATTTCCGCCTTTTCGGGCGTTTCGGCGGTGCCCCAGTCGAACACGAAGAAAACCCTGCTGCGCCCTTTGTTGGACGATATGATGTTTCTTGCTTCTTTGACAAGCGACATTATCTCGTTTTTCGCGCCGTGTACGGTGAGCCTCAACGTTTTCCCTTCGTAAGTCGCGACGGGTTTGACCTCGACGACTTCCTGTTTTTCAAGCGGATGCACCGCAAACACGTTGATTTTCGGCATTTCGTCGTCGCGCACGACAAGCGTGCCTTCCATTACGACGATTGCGTTTTCTTTCAGCATATCGCGGTATTGTTCAAACGAGCGGCTGTACAAAACGTATTGAATTTGTCCGTATAAGTCTTCCACGACGCCGACGCCCATGCTGTCGCCACGCTTTGTAAACTTCCTTTCGACGCTGTTTATAATACCGCCGAGCTTAATGCGTTTCCCGTCAAAACTTTTGTCGTACGCCGCTTTCTGGTATCCCTGATCGTCGTCATCGTCGCTTGCTTCGTCCGCTTCGACGACAAGCATCGACGTGTTGAAACCGAACTTTGAAAGTTCCTGCCTGTACGAGTTTAAGGGGTGTCCCGTGACGTACATGCCAAGGACTTCCTTTTCCAGCATAAGTTTGTTGATTTCGGTATATTCGGGGATATCGGGATACTTAAATTTCACAAAGTCGTCGTCGATAAGCGTGTCGAACAAAGACATTTGTCCGCCTTCCGATTTTTTCTTGTCGCGGGCGATGGTATCCATAATCTGTTCATAACTTGCCATAAGCGTCGCGCGGGTTTTCCCAAAGCAATCGAACACACCGCCTTTGATCATACTTTCGATCATGCGTTTGTTGATGTTTACGCCGCTTACGCGGTTTAACAGGTCTTCAAGGTCAGTAAAGTCCCCGTTTGCGTTTCTTTCGGCAATAATCGCGTCAACCGCCGCCTCGCCCACGTTCTTGATTGCCATAAGCCCGAAGCGCAGATTTTCACCCTCGATACTAAACTTTGTTTTGGACTTATTGATGTCGGGTTGCAGGACTTTTATGTTGATTGTGTTAAGGTAATTTACGTAGTTTTTGACCTCGTCCGCGTTCGTGATACGGTTGTTCAGAACGGCGGCAAGGAAGCACAGCGGATAATATCTTTTCAGCCACGCCGTCTGATAAGTAATGACCGAATACGCCGTTGCGTGCGACTTGTTGAATGCGTACGCGGCAAACTTCGTGATTTGTTCAAAAAGTTCCGACGCGATCTCTTTCGGCATACCGCGCGCCACCGCGCCTTCGATAATAACGTTGCCTTCTTCGTCCTTTTTGCCGTTGATGAAAATGTCTTTGTTCGCCGCCATTTTCGCGGCGTCCTTTTTGCCCATTGCACGGCGAAGTTCGTCGGCTTTTCCGAACGAGTAGCCCGCAACTTCCCTTGCGATGTTCATGACCTGCTCCTGATACACGATACAGCCGTACGTAACTTTCAGGGAGTTTTCAAGCATCGGGTGCAGATAATGAATGTGTTCGGGATGGAATTTGCAATCTATATAGTTCGGGATAAACTGCATCGGACCCGGTCGATAAAGCGCCACGCCTGCGATAATTTCTTCCAGACAGTTGGGTTGAAGTTGCATCATGAACTTTTTCATACCTTCCTGTTCAAGTTGGAAAACCGCTTTCGTTTCGCCATCGGAGATGAGTTTATAAACGTTCGGATCGTCAAAAGAAAGCTTGCCGAGATCCGGCCGTTCCCCCGTGGTTTCTTCCACAAAGTCAAGCGCGGCTTCGATATCGGTAAGGGTGTTGAGCCCCAGAAAGTCCATTTTCAGAAGCCCCATCGCCTCGACCTGCTTTTTGTCGAACTGAGTCGTGATATATTCGCCGCTCCTTTGCAAAGGTACGAAATCCCACACGGGACGCGGACAAATCAAAACGCCCGCCGCGTGCATACCCGTTTGTCTGGGCATATTTTCAAGGCGCAACGACATATCTATTATGGTTTTTGCGGTGACGTCTTCTTCGTAATATTTTATGAAATCGGGCGAAAGCATTTTTGCTTTTTCTTCGTCGTCCTTGTACGGACCGCGACCGAGAGCCTGCGACAGCGAAATATGTACGACGTCGTTTATCGCCTTTGCCCATTTGTCGGCGTCGGCGTAAGGAATGCTGTAAACGCGCGCGACGTCCTTTATAACCGCACGTGCGGACAACGTGCCATAAGTTATAATCTGCGCGACGTGGTCTTTGCCGTACTTTTCCTGAACGTACTGGATCGTGCGCTCCCTGTTGACCGTGCAGAAGTCGATATCGAAGTCGGGCATCGACACCCTTTCCGGGTTTAAGAACCTTTCAAAGAACAGGTCGTATTTCAAGGGATCGACGTTTGTGATGCCGATTGCGTACGCGACGATACTTCCGACGCCGCTTCCGCGCCCGGGTCCGACGGGAATACCGTGAGTTTTGCTGTAATTCACGAAATCCCAGACGATAAGGTAATACCCCGCAAAGCCCATCTTGATTATGACGCCAAGCTCGTATTCCAGCCTTTCCCTGACCTCGTCCGTGACGACTTTATATCGTTTCGCAATGCCTTCTTCCGCAAGGTCGCGAAGATATGCCGCTTCCCTTTGGTTGTTTTCCTTGGGAAGATAATCATATTTTGCGGGGGTTGCGAACTCAGGGATTTCGTAATGCCCGGCAGGCGCCGCCGTTGCCGGAACGAATTCGATTTTATTCGCGATTTCGACGGTGTTGTCAAGCGCTTCCTCGATCCACGAAAACTTGTCGTGCATTTCGTCGTACGATTTAAGGTAAAATTCCTCGGGTTCAAGCCTTATGCGGTCGGAGTCGGTCAGCTGCTTTTTCATACTGATGCACATCAGCACGTCCTGCATGTCGGCGTCGTTCTTTTCAATGTAGTGGACGTCGTTCGTCGCGACGACTTTCACGCCGATTTCCCTTGCAAGCCTTACGAGTTCGGGCAACGCTTTCTTTTCTTCCGCAATGCCGTGGTCCTGAAGTTCGATATAATAATCGTCGCCGAAGATTTCTTTGAATTCCAGCGCCGACCTTTTCGCGCCTTCGTAATTGTCCTCGATAATCAGCCGGGGCACTTCGCCCTGCACGCAGGCGGACAAACAAATTATTCCTTCGGAATACTGCCTTAAAACGTTCATGTCGATACGCGGACGATAATAAAAACCGTCCTTGAACGATATCGACGAAAGTTTCATAAGATTGTCGTATCCCGTTTTGTTTTTCGCAATCAGAATAAGGTGATGGCGTTTTTCGGTCGGATCGCAGTTTTTAATATCCCTGACCGTGTAAAACTCGCTGCCGATAATGGGCTTTATGCCCGCTTTTTTCATCGCCTCGATGAAAGAATAAACGCCGTACATATTGCCGTGATCGGTAATCGCGCAGGCGGTCATTCCTTTTGCTTTCAACGCTTCGGCAAGGGGGGATTTTTTCCCTTCGCCCGAGATTCTCGCCGCGCCGTCAAGCAGGCTGTATTCGGTATGCAAATGAAGATGGACGAATTCTTTACTCATTTTCGTTCTCCGCGTCGTTTGCGGCAGAAAGTTCTTCCGCAATCGAGATTATTTTTCTGAATCTGTGGTTGATGCAACTTTTGCTCACGCCGAGTTTTTCGGCAAAAAAATCAAGCGTTGCCTCAGGGTATTCTTTTCGCAGCGCGATAAGAGCTCGCAACTCTTCTCTAAGCCTTTTCACTCCGAAATTCTTTTCGATATTTTCAATCGCAAGAAGCTGTTTCGTGCTGGCGATTGCCGTCTTGTCCATATTCGCGACGGAGCAGTTGCTCTTTCTGTTGACGTTGTTGTTGACAAGCCTTTCAATCATTACGTCCTGCATATAAAGCACCGTTTCGGACGCGCCGAGCAGCGCAAAGAAGTTTGAAATGACTTCGCTTTCCTTGACGTACACGATAAACTTATTGCCTCGTTCCACCGTTTTTGCGACAATATCAAAACTTAACAGCAGTTTTTTGACTGATAAAGCATATGTTTCGTCCGAAAGCGCAAATTCAAGATAATACCCGCTTCCCGACGACTCAATATCAGCGTCTTCGCCGATAAGTTTTTCGGGCACGTTTGCAGAGCCCGTCGCCACGAACAACGATTTCAGATACGTCTTTGCACAGCACTCGTTCATCACGACCTTGTTGTCGATACCTTCGACAAAGTCATAGCCGTCTTTCGTTTTTCTGATAATGCCGGCGTCGTACAACATATCGTGCGTGATTGCGGGCGGCACTTTCATAACGTACAGTTTGCCCTTTTGAAGCCCCGTGTTCACGTTCGTAACGTCAACGTCGATTTCCGCGTTGTACGTCGTTTTGACGGCGATTGCCGTCGATTTTATATATTCGTAGTCCTGCGACTCGAAAACGAGCTCGGTTTTGTTTTTCAGTATTCTTAAACTGCCGATTGCTTTTATCGCGGCGGATAGCCATGCCGTCGCGCAACATTTGTTTTCAAATTCCGTCGTCAGTAATTCGTTTTTTGCGTATCTGTTAAAGTTCAGTTTTTCCATGTTTTTTCTTCCAGTCGGCAAGCCTTGTGAACTCGGGCTTTTTGTCAAGGTTTACGACGCGTGTATGCGGCACGTCGTATTTTTTTATAATTTCTTCCGCCCTGTTAAAATTACCGATTGCGCTTAACTTGTGAGCGTCGCTGTTCACGATAAAATTGCAGTCGGTATCAAGCATTTCGGGCAACAGCCTTTCGACAAGCGGCAGATGTTTCATATTGATTTCGATAAGAGTGCCGCACCTTGCCGCGGTTTTGCACACTTCCTTTACGTCAACGATCGCGTGATTGCCGACGTGCGACAAAATATCGACGGGATTGTTTTCGATTGCCGCGATAAACGCGTCGGTCGCCGCCGCTTTTTTCTTTGCGGTCGTGCCGAAAACGTCGGTGATGAACCCGTTGAAAAGGACGTATGAAAAATAATCTTTGACCGACGTGCTTCTGATGAACCGATGAAACCCCGCGACAAGAATATCCATTTTCATAAGGTGCTTGTCCGTCACGTCAAGATTGCCCTTCGTGTCGACGATATCCGCCTCCACGCCAAGCAGCAAATTGACGTTTTCAAGGTTTTCCCTTACCTTTTTTACGTCGATTATTTCTTTTTCAAACTTCTTTTCCGTCAGCGACAGCGTTACGTTTGCAAACCCGTGGTCGGTGACCGCAAGTTCTTTCAGCCCGATTTTCCCGGCGTAAAGCGCGGCGTCGGATATTTTCGCCCGTCCGTCGCTGTAAACCGAATGTGTGTGATAGTCGCCGTAAAATTTCATATGTTTCCTATTATTTCGATTTCTCTTTCAAGACTTATGCCGAACGCGCATTTTACCTTGTCCGAAATCGCGTCCGACAGTATTTTGTAGTCGCGGCTTGTCGCTCCGCCCGAGTTTATTATAAACCCGGCGTGTTTTTCGGACACCTTCGCGCCGCCTTCCGAAAACCCTTTAAGATTCAGTGCGTCGATATAATACGCCGCGCTCACAAGGTCGTGTTTTTTGAAAGTGCTTCCAAGCGACGGACTGTCGGGTTGCGCCGCCCGCCGTATTGTTTCGCACTCTTTCGCGCGCGCCGCGATAAGGTTTTTGTCTTTCCTTTTCAGCCTTAGTGTTGCCGACAGAACGACGTAGCCTTTCTTTTTCACTACGCTGTCCCGATACGAAAACCACAGGTCGGATTTTTGGATTTTTTGCACGATTCCGCCGTGTAAAACGGTTATTTCGGTGACATAATCCCCGATTTCCGTACCGAACGCCCCTGCGTTCATCGTTAACGCGCCGCCGAGCGTCCCCGGGATTCCCGAAAGTTCTTCAAGTCCCGAAAGTCCGTTTCTTTCCGCCGCGCGATACAGACTTTTCATCGTTTCGCCGCAACGCCCGACAATTTCTGCGCCTCGGACTTCGATGCCTTTCACGCGTTTTAGACACATCACGTTTCCGACGCCGTCGTCGGATATCAGCGTGTTCGTGCCGTTGCCGAGAATAAAAAACTTCTCGTTCTTTTCCGTCAGATATTCAACCGCCCTTACGACTTCGTTTTCGTTTTCGGGCAGATACAGTTTTTTGATTTTTCCGCCGCTTGAAAATGACGAATATTTCTTTCCGTCGGCGTTTTCGATTACCTTAATCCCGTCCATTTTACCATTTTATGAAAACGGACGAAAAAGGTTAATCCCTGTTCATTCTTTCGATAAGTTCTTCGTTGGCGTCGTAGCCCATTTGCTTCAAGCGGAAATTCTTTGCCGCGACTTCGACGATAATCGCAAGGTTTCTGCCCATAATGACAGGGACGATAAGTTTCGGAATTTCGACGCCCAAAACGTTATAAGTACGCATCGGCGCGTCGCTTCTGTCGTAATTATGCGATTTTTCGTATTCGACAAGTTCGATAACAAGGTCGACGTTGGTTTTTCTTAAAATGCCCGCAACGCCGTACATGTTCCTGACGTTGATAAATCCGACGCCGCGAAGCTCGATAAAGTCCTGAATCTTGTCGGGCGAGGAGCCTTGTATCGTGTCCTTTATGACTTTCAGTTCGACAGCGTCGTCCGCGACGAGCATATGTCCCCTGTGAATGAGTTCGAGCGCGGTTTCGCTTTTACCGACGCCGCTGATGCCCGTAAGCAGCACCCCGATGCCGTCGATGTCCAAGAGAGTTCCGTGTATTCTGGTTTTCGGCGCAAGAAAATCGTTCAGGAAATTGATGATATCGTTGACGACTTCCGACGTTATCGCGTTCGATTGCAAAACCGGCGTGTCGTACTCTTTCGCAAGGTCAAGCATATCCTTGCACGGTTCGAGCCCCCTTGAAATTATGATGCACGGGACTTCCGTTTTGAACAGTTTTTTCAGCGCTGCACGGCGGTTTTCGTCGGTCATCTGATAAAGATAGTACATTTCGGCGTTGCCGAGCACCTGCACGCGGCTTCTTGCGAAATAGTCGTCAAAGCCCGAAAGAATAAGCCCCGGACGGTTGACGCTCACCGTTTGCAACGTGATTTGCCGCGCGGTATTCATATAAATGATTTTCAGTTTAAGAAGGTTTGCGAAATCGCGAAGAGCGATAATTTCGCCGCTTGTTTCTTCGATTCCGGTATTGACATTGATTTTCATAATTATCTCCTAAAAGCAAAACTCCCTTATGGTTTTCGCGACGCCGTCGTCTTCGCAGTTTTCCGCGATATAATCAGCCGCGTTTTTCAACGTGTCAACGGCGTTTCCGACCGCAACGCCCATCCCCGCGACTTCGATCATTTGCAAATCGTTAAGGTTGTCGCCGAAAGTCATCGTGTCTGAAAGGCTTATGCCGTATTTGTTTGCAAGAAACTCGACCGCTTTTCCTTTGGACGCGTGCGCGTCGACCGCTTCGACGTTGTACGGCTTGCTACTGTTGATTAAAAGTCTGTCGCCGAATTCCTTGATCGCGGCGTTTCTGACCTGCTCCGTTATCGACGAATCCATGCTGCAATACACCTTGTTTACGGGCGCGTCCGTCGTTTTGAAAAACGCTTTGAAATCCCCGACGACGTTAAGCGGCACCCCGCAAACCCGCGCGTAATCCACGCTGTACGGATTTTCCTTTTCGACGCAAAGATTGTCCCCGACGTACACTTGCGGAAACACGTTTTGTTTTTTCATAAATTCCACGTAATCGACGGCAAGGTATTTGTCGATATCGTTGACAAGCAGGGTTTCTTCGGTGTCGATATTTTTGATTAAAGAGCCCTGATAACTGATGATTTCGCCGTGCAGACCGAATTCCCGCGCGATTTTTACTATACTTCTGAACATTCTTCCCGTGCAAATCGCGAACCTGCCGCCGCGGGCGATATATTCCTGAATCGTGTCTTTCGTGAAATTGCTTATCACGCCGCTTTTCGGAAGCAACGTGTCGTCGTAGTCGCAAGCGATAAACTTATATTTCATAAGCGTTACCTCAAATTAAGTAAATACTATTATATATTATCATTACGATTTCAACAACGATTTTTAGGCTTAAAAATTATTTTTGATTTTTGCCGTCGAAGAATGCGCGGATTTTTTCCGCGTCGGATCTCGAAATGCCCTTGACGGCCGCAAGCGTATCGACGGGAGCGGCTTTGATTCTGTCAATGGTTTTGAAATGATTGTATAAAATATCCGTTTTTTTGTCACCGATACCTTCGATGTCTTTCAGACTCGACACCTTTAAGCGGTTTGTGTGCAGGCGAGTGGCGTAATCCACCGCAAAACGATGCGCCTCGTCGCGGAGTCTCATCAAAAGCGCAAGCGCGGGCGAACGGCGCGACATATAAAGCCCTTCCGACTTATCGGGGAAATATATTATTTCGTCGCTTTCGGCAAGGGAAATCATATTGACGTAAACCCCCGCTTCCCGCATTGCGTCCTGCGCGCGTGAAAGTTGACCTTTTCCGCCGTCGATGACGATAAGATCCGGGTGCGCGTTAAAACTTTCGTCCTCGGATTTTCCGATTTTCGAAAGGCGGCGAAGCAGGGTTTCGTGCATGCTTTCAAAGTCGTTGTTCTGCTGGACTTTCACCTTGAAACGGCGATACGCGCTTTTTTTCGGCTCCCCGTTTTGAAACACCGTCATACTCGCCACAACGTCCGTCCCGCTGAAATGCGAAATGTCGAAACACTCCATACGGGCGGGCGGCGACGGAAGACGTAAAATCTCTTGCAGTTTCTGCACCGCGCCTTCGGTAAGGTTATATTTTTTCAGTTGTTTTACGACAAACGTTTCAAGGTAGTTTTTCGCGTTGTTTTCCGCCATTTCGACAAGTTGTTTTCTTATTCCGCGCTGCGGAACGATGATATTAAGTTTTTTGTCGAATTTATCGGATAACACACTTAACAATGCGTTTTCCGACGGTAAAGTCGTGTTTACTACGATTTCGTCGGGCGCGGACGGCATATTGTCATAGTATTGAAGTATGAATTGTTCCAGCAGATTTCTATTAAGTTGAAGTTCGTCCGTCGTCGTGTTTTCCGCATTTTCGACAGGTTTTGCTAAGCCCGAATTTATGCTTTCGACGGGATAATTGTCGCCGCCGACAAGCTTTCCGCCGCGCACCATAAGCACCGATACGGCGGTATATACGCCGTTATCCAGGACCGAAAACACGTCCATATTGTAGTCTTTCGGAAGTGCTGCGATTTGCTGACGGATAAGTTTATCGAGCGTGTGCAGGCGGTTTTTGAAATACAGTGCGCTTTCAAAATCTTCCCTTGCCGACGCGTCGTACATTTTCTTTTCAATGACCTTTTTAATCTCCTCGTCGTTGCCCTTTAAGAACGATATTACGTCGGAAATTACCTTGCCGTATTCTTCGCGGGTGACGTTTCCCGAACACGGCGCAAGACACCGCCCGATATGACTCATAAGACAAGGTCTGTGCGACGAGGGAAGGTGCGACAAATCCTTATTGCAACTTCTCACGGGGAACGCGCTGCCGATAAGTTCCAAAATATCTTTCGTGTTCACGCCGACCATATACGGTCCGAAGTATTTGCTGCCGTCGTCGACAAGTTTCCTTACGACCTGCACCGACGGAAATTTTTCTTTGACGTTAATCTTGATGAAAGGATATTGTTTGTCGTCTTTCAACAAAATATTGTACTTCGGCGCGTACTTTTTGATAAGGTTGTTTTCCAGGACGAGCGCTTCTTCTTCGGTCGCGCACATAATGTAACGAAAATCGACGATGTTTTCGACAAGTTTCATCGTTTTTTCGGTTTTTACGGAAGTGTGAAAATACTGACTTACCCTGTTTTTAAGGTTGACCGCCTTCCCGACGTAAATGACCGTGCCGGAAACGTCCGACATAATATATACGCCGGGGCTTTGCGGAAGGTCTTTCAGTTTTTGTCTTATTACGTCGTTCATGGTCGGATTTTTGAAAAATATTAAATGAAACCGCCGTCGACGGTAATTGCCTGCCCCGTGATAAAGGACGATTTGTCGGACAACAAAAACGACACTACGTCCGCAACGTCTTTGGGCGTGCCGATTCTGCCTATCGCCGTTTCGTCGATAAGAGTCTGCATTTCGCATGCAGTAAAGTTTTCTTTTCTCATCATATCGGTGTCAATGCAGCCGGGACACACCGCGTTCACCCTGATTCCCGACAACCCGAGTTCCTTTGCCATCGCCTCGGAAAACGCAATAACGCCCGCTTTCGACGCGGAATAAACCGCCTCGCACGACGCGCCCGTTTTTCCCCATATCGACGACACGTTAACGATAACGCCGCTTTTTCTTTTCACCATATCGGGGATTACTTCTTTCACGGTATAAATAACGCCTTTCAGATTTGTGTCAATAACACTGTCACATTGACATAAATCCATATCTTCGAGCAACCCCGTCACGCTTATTCCCGCATTGCACACAAGGTGCGTTATGCTTCCAAATTTGTTTCTGACCGCGCTTACCATGCTTGCGACCTCGTCGTACTTCGACACGTCGGCTTTCACAAGCATTACGGACGTATATTTTTCAAGCTCGTTTTTGAGCGCGACCGCCGCGCTTTCGCTTTTGTTGAAATTTATCGCGACGTTGTAGCCTTCTTTTGCAAGCGTCCTTGCGATTTCCGCGCCGATACCTTTTGACGCGCCCGTTATCAATACCGTTTTCATAATTGTTTCCTTGATTTTTATATTTTATATTATATAATAACGTACATAATTTATCAATTATATTTTGCTTTACTTTTTTGCCGCTTTATTGTACAATACGCCCATATCGCATTTTTCTGAGGAAATATGAAAATACTCATCGTTTGTTCGTCAAATACCTGCCGCAGTCCTTATGCGGAATTTATATTCAAACGTCTGGTGTCGGAAAGCGACGTTCTGAAAAAGAATATCGAAAGCGTCACGTCGTCGGCGGTTTTCAATCAGTCGCGCGCGATGCACCCGAAAACTTACGCGCTCCTTCTGGAAGAAGGCTTTGCAAAGGAGGAACTCGACGCCTTCAAGCCCGACTTCATTCTTAAAGACAGGAAAAAGTTTGACGAAGCCGACGTCATTATCGGCATGGGTTATCTTCAATGGTTTTTGCTTCCTTTTAAGTACAAGAAAAAATACGTCAATCTTTCAAAAGCCGCCATCGAAAAAAACATCAACATTCCCGATCCGTTTTACAGAAAGTCGATGGAATTTTACAAAAATACGATGGACGTCATCAAGACTTATCTCATCGTTTATGCCGAAAAACTTGAAAAGGAATTTTCAAAAAAAGATTAAGCGCGCCTTTTAAGCATTTTCACAATCACGATTATCAATACGGCAGCAACCCCCGAAAACGCAACCGCACTCGTAACGCCGCCCGACACCGCTCGGACGGTTTTTTCACTTGTTTTGACGTTCACTTTATATCCCGCAATCGTTTTGCCGCCGACGCTGCAAATTATCGTGTATTCGCCTTTTGTTTCGGGCGTAAAGGAAATTTCCGTGCCGATTTTCGTGTCGACGCGTCGCCCGTTTTCGTCGTAAATATCCCACACGATTACAAGTTCGGGATCGAGCATATACGCGTTGTCAAGTTTATAAACGGCAGTGCTTTCGGCGCGCACGACGGCATCGCCGACAACCGAAAGTTGCGCGTCTTCAACCGTTTGAACGTAGTTGACCTTGACGGTGATTATCTCGGACGTATCGTTGATATACGCGCTGTTCGCGGCGTAAATAAAATACGTTCCGGGCTCCGTCGGGGTAAATTCGATCCTTGCGCCGTTTACGCTGTAAATAACTTCGCCGCCCGAAAGTGTTCCGTTTTTGCCGGCTTTCACGACGTACATTTTTATGCTCTTGTACGCGACGTCGGTTTCTGGCGCAAAGCCTTCTTCGTCAAAGTATCTGAGCTTTGCAAAAGCGACGACTCTTTTCGGCGACGAAATGTTCTGGTTAAGCGCGTCAAGGCTTTCGTCTTCGGTAAAGACTTTGATTTCTTTAATATGCTTAAAGTCAACAAAGGCACTTAAATTAAGTTTTCTTGCGGTATAAACCCCGTTTCCGTATGATACTGTGCCTGTCGCAACGGCAGGAGTACTTGTCATCACGTCGTAAACGGTTGCCGATTTCCTGTTAAATCCTATTTCCAGCACCGCCGCCGCAAAGGATACGAAAGGCGTTGCCATGCTCGTGCCGTCTTTTGTGCAATACGGCTCGGTTTCGTCCGTCTTTGCCGCGCTTATTATTTTTTGTCCCGGCGCAGCAATGTCGTACGCCGCTCCGTAGTTGGATTTCGGCGCTGGAATAAGACCTTCGCCGTAATTCATAACACCGATGACATTTTCAAGGCACGCCGGGCTTCCAAGACTGTTTCCCGTGGACGATGAGTTATATCCTTTGTTTCCCGCCGCCGCGCAAACTATGACGCCTTCGCTCACCGCGCTTTGTATCATGACGTCAATCGCGCCGTTTTTGCCCCAAGATGAAGTGTCCGACGATCTTATCATGTTTGTCAGCGACATATTTATCACAATCGTCTTGTTTTGCGTAGCAAGATCTTTGACGTAACTTATTGCGTCCACGACTGCGACGGCTTCGAAACTTTCTTTGCTGTCGCCGGCTTTCACGGGCAAAATTTTAATGTAGTCTTCAAGCCCGTATTTTTTGATTTCCTGCGCGACGATGCCCGCAACGTGCGTGCCGTGCCCGACAAGAGTGCCGTTATTGCAAGTGTCGTCGATGTAATCTCTGCCGTTTTTATGAGTGATCGCGTTATACCAAAGTCCTTCGTCGCACAATACGCCGTCGAACAACTCGTGCGAGGCGTTAATCCCCGTGTCGATCACCGCAACAAGGACGGGATTATTTTTGAAATCGGCTTTTTCCGCCGTGGAAAGCCCATCTTTAATCTTATTTATCGCTTGAAGAGTATCGTTGAAATTATTATAATCTTCGCCGTCAAACCATTGATTTGAAACGGCGTCGGGAAGCACGGCGGCATACGCGACGTCGTTTGTGAAAAATCCGCACGAAAACGCGCCCGCAATCAGCGCAAGCAACACTATAAATATGGTAAGATTTTTCACGGCCTGTTTTTTCATATCAAATATTATAGCCCACTTTTTCTTAAAACACAATAAAAAACCGCCCCTATGGGCGGTTTAAGCGATTTTTTCGGTCAGGCGTTCAGAACTTTCCTTAAAAATTCTTTTGTCCTGTCGTTTTGCGGGTGCTCGAAAAAGTCTTTCGGGTTGTTCTCTTCGGTGATTTTTCCTTCGGACATAAACAAAATCCTTGTGCCGACTTCTTTCGCAAACCCCATTTCGTGCGTGACGATGACCATCGTCATACCTTCTTCCGCAAGTTCTTTGATAAGGTCCAGAACTTCGCCGACCATTTCGGGATCGAGCGCGGACGTCGGCTCGTCAAAAAGCATGACCTTGGGATTCATTGCAAGCGCCCTTGCGATGGCGATACGCTGCTTTTGTCCGCCTGACAAAGTCGAAGGATACGCGTCGGCCTTTTGTTCCAGCCCGATTCTTTTCAAAAGTCGCATCGCGTTTTCTTCCGCATGCGCCTTGATTTCCTTCTTCGACGAGAATTCCGGCGCGACGACCTGTTTTTCTGCGATATGGTTTTTATGTGAAACGGCGCGTTCTTTTTTTTCGATTTTCGCGGTGAGTTTCAGTTTCTTTTTCGTCAGTTCGGGATCGTACGTCGCATAGGTTTTCCCCTGCCTTTCTTCCGACTTTTTGGTTTTTTCCCATTCGGCGGAAACGTCTTTCAGCACGGCTTTAAGTTCTTCCGACTGCTTTATGAGTTGTTCCTTTTCTGCGTCGATTTTAGCATTGATTTTATCGCCGTATTTTTTATAAAACTTATTATAAATCGGCACAAAAGCATTCTTTATCTTTTGTTTTCGCATATTTGAAATGCCGATTCTGACAGGTGCAAGCGTAATATTCTTTTTTACGGTATAGTTGTTGAAAAGGTTAAACTGCTGGAATACCATACCGATATTCTGACGTTGGACGTTTATGTTGACTTTAAGGTCGGCAAGGTCGTTGCCCATAAAAAGTATTCGCCCCGCCGTCGGATCTTCAAGAACGTTCAAGCACCTTAAAAACGTCGATTTTCCGCCGCCGGACGGCCCGACGATAACCACTTTTTCGCCTTCGTAAATCTTTGTCGAAATGTCGTCCAAAACAAGAAGATCGCCAAATTTTTTGGTAAGGTTTTCGACTTCCAGCATCGCTTTCTTTTCGTCGGCTTGCGCGTGGCATTCCGCCGCGATTAAACTTTCGTTTTCGTTATTTATCACTTTTCGCAAACCTCCTTTCAATCATCTTGATAATCACCGTCAGAATTCCGACAATGACAAGATAGAACAGCGCAAGTACGAGATACGGTATCATAAATTCGTACGACGACGAGCCGATAAGTTTGAACGCCTGCGTGAGATCAAACACGGCGATAAACCCGGCGACCGACGTGTCTTTGACAAGCGCGATAAGTTCGTTGCCGAGTGCGGGCAGGCTGTTTTTGAGCGCCTGCGGCAAAACGATTCTGAGCATCGTCGACGGATAAGAAAGCCCGAGCGCGCGCCCCGCTTCCCTTTGTCCCGCGTCGACGGACAAAATACCGCTGCGCATTATTTCCGAAACGTACGCGCCCGAATTTATGCCAAACGTAACGATTGCCACGACAAGTTTATCGATATTGACGCCCGCAAGCGGGAAAATCACGTAATACAACAGCAAAAGTTGCACGACAATCGGCGTGCCCCTGAAAAACCCGACGTATATATCGCCGATTTTCGAAATCCACTTGAAAACTTTGCTTTGCTTTCCCGCAACCTTGACAATAGCAACGAAGGTACCTATACAGATACCTATCAGAAAGCCGAATACGGCAATGTACGCTGTGTTTTTGAAACCCAGCAGTACATTTTTGTATCCTTCGTTCTCAACGAACGACCTTATAAAGATTTGCCACTTTTTTTCAAACACGGTCTTATTTATTTACGTTTTTAAGAAGAGTTTGTGCAACCGCCTTGTCGACGATGATAAACGAGATGTTGCCGTCAAGCATCGATTGTACCGCAAGTGCGGGAGAATCGTATCCGCTGAAATCGAGATTTGCAAAACCCGCAAATTCAAGCGCTTCGTTGCCTTTCACGAATTGCTGACCTGTCGTGCCGGCTTGTCCGCCGCACTTTGCCGCCGCTCCCGACAGAGAAGCGAGTTTTTGAAGCATTGCGTCCTTATCGGTGCATGCGTCGAACGTGGTATCGTCCGCTTTGACAACGACGACTTGCGTGGTATCGAAGTAAGGTTTCGTGAAGTTTACCATTTGTTTGCGGTCTTCGCTTATGGTAAGAGCCGCCATACCGATGTCGTATTTGTCGATTGTCTGAACAGCCGTCACGACCGCATCGAAGTCCATATGTTCCACGACAAGGGTTTTGCCCATTTCGTCTGCGATAAGTTGCGCGATTTCGATGTCGATACCGGCGATTTTGTTGCCGTTGTAGTACTCAAACGGAGCAAAGTCGATATTCGTTGCGACGACAAGTTCGTTTGCGCCGTCGGTCGAGCTGGTTTTAATGCTGTTGCTGCCAAACGTCGCAAGCTGGTCTTCCGTGGCGTTAAGGTACTTGTCCATAATCGCCTGGATTTCCGTGGCTTTTGCGTCAAGAATGCCGTTTACGGTGTTAAGAAGTTCCGTATCTTCCTTTTTGACGATGAAAGCATATTGTTCGCTTGAAAGGTCGACGTCGACCATTTTGATTTTTTCTGTTGCTCCGCCGCCTTTTTTGTCGCATGCGGTGAATGCGAACGCACAGGTGATAACCGTTGCGACGGTCAGTAATGCCGCGAGAATTTTTTTCATTTTTATACCTCAATAAATTTATTTCGTTTTCGATGATGCAATCATAGCATAACTATTCGCGCTTGGCAAGCAATTTTGCATAAATATTCACAAAAAAATTAAATATTTTTGTATTTCACTGTATATATGAATAAAATCCTGCATATTTTGCAAGATTTTATACATTTATTCGGTTTTATTGAATTTTACAAAAAGGATTTTTCAAAAACGACATCGCCGTCAAGGGTTCTTACGACGAATCGGTTTTCGTCCAGAAGCATATAAGACGGCTTGCACCCGTTCTTCGGGAGGGACGCCGACGCCACGCATACGCACGTCGTTCCGTCGCGTTCCGTCAGTTCGTTCACGTGAAAATGCCCGTACACCAGAAGGTCGCAACCTATCGGTAACACGTCCTTATTGAAATAATGCCCGTGCGTGAAAGTTACCCTTTCCCCGCCGACGTTTACGTGCACCGCGGGCGAAAACGGAAACGTTGAAATCATTTCGTCGATTTCGGCGTCGCAGTTCCCCTTGATTGCAATGATTTTGTCCGACAAGGAATTGAAAAGTTCCGCAACTTTCATCGGGGCGTGTTCTTCCGGCAAAGGGTTTCTGGGACCGTGATAGTACAAGTCGCCAAGGAGCACGAGTTTGTCCGCGCCCGACTTTTCAAATTCTTCCACGACCTTTTTCGCAAAGAAGTACGAGCCGTGTATATCCGTCGCGATAAAGTATTTCATATTATTCAAGCCCGTAGGGGTTCATTTTTTGCCAACGCCAGCTGTCTTCCGCCATGCGGTGAAGATCGAACTTGCATTCCCAGCCGAGTTCTTTTTTGGCTTTCGAGCAATCGGCGTAGCATTCCGCGATGTCGCCTGCGCGGCGGCCGTCGATCTGATACGCGATGGAGTGTCCGACGACTTTTGAAAACTCGTTAATCATTTCCAGCACGCTGTATCCGTGTCCGGTGCCGAGGTTGTAGATGACGAGCCCGGAATTTTCATGCAGTTTTTTAAGCGCGGCGATGTGACCTTTCGCAAGGTCGACGACGTGGATATAATCCCTGACGCCCGTGCCGTCTTTCGTGGGGTAATCGTTGCCGAAAACGTGGACTTTTTCAAGTTTCCCGACGGCAACCTGCGTGATATAAGGCACAAGGTTGTTGGGGATACCGTTGGGATCTTCGCCGATAAGCCCGCTTTCGTGCGCGCCGATGGGGTTGAAGTATCTTAAAAGCGCGATATTGAACGAGTTGTCGCTGTGATAAAAGTCCTTTAAAATCTGCTCGATCATAAGTTTCGTCTGTCCGTACGGATTGGTTGCGGACAGCGGAAAATCTTCAAAAATAGGCACCGACTTCGGGCAGCCGTAAACGGTCGCGGACGAAGAAAACACAAGGTTTTTCACGCCGCACTCGCGCATGCAGTCGATGAGAACGAGCGTGGAATTAAGGTTGTTGTCGTAATACGCAAGCGGGATTTTCACACTCTCGCCAACCGCTTTCAGCCCTGCGAAGTGGATTACGTCGGTGGGTTTTTCGTCCTTGAAGATTTTGAGTAATTTTGCTTTGTCGCGCACGTCCACGTTGTAAAACGCGGGACGTTTCCCCGTGATTTGTTCGATACGGTCGACAACGCCGATTTTCGAATTTGAAAGGTTATCGACAATTACGACGTCCTGATTATCGTTCAAAAGTTCGATAACGGTGTGGCTTCCGATATAACCGGTGCCGCCGGTGACCAAAACTTTGTTCATATATAACCTGCCTTTTGCGGATAATCCGCGAAATATTATTTTCGTATATAGTATATCACGAATTGAAAAAGTTGCAATAGGTAAAAAATAATCTGACAAAAAATTTACAATATAAATATATTTAATATATAAAATACACAAATATACAAAAAAATAAGGCCCGTCTTCCGACGAGCCTTTTCGTTAAGCAAAAACCGAATCCAATAGTTTCCAATCGTCCGAGTTAATGTTATCGCTATATTTTTCCGTGCAAATGCAGAGTTCGTCGCTGTTTTTGTCAAAACGGACAAAACCGCCTTTCAGACCGTATTTTTCAAGATATGCTTTTAGCACTTCAAACTTTTTCAGCGAGAAAATATCAATATCTTCACTGTTGCCGGCTTTGTCAAATCCTCCTTTTGTTTCTATTATCCACGTTTCGCCGTTCACGGATACGATATAGTCGGGATAAAACAGTTTTTGTCGATTGCCGTTGTCGAGATAAACGATAGATAAATATTCGTCTCCTTTGTCGCCGTTTTTATAAATCCAATCGACTGAGTCGCTTTTTTCGCAAAACTTTTCAAATTTTTTCTCGGCAGTCGAACGAGGTTCAGCGGACATCAAGTATCCCTGGTATACGTTTTTAACGCTTTCGGTTTGAACTTTACTTGCGCTGTCGTAGGTAAACTTACAAACACGCGGTAAAATAAAATCCTTTTTCGATACCGTATCGGGAGACATCGCCACCTGCAAAAGTTGTACCGCCATAGCCTCGCGGAAATTGCGGCGCAATAAATCGACGTTGTTTATGATAAACGCATACAATTCTCTCGTTGAAAGCGCAAGAAACTTGCCCGAATAGTCGAATTTATCTCCAAACAACTTGCCGATAATCGTCTGCATATACTTGTATTCCATGCCGATTTCACGCCCGATAACACCTATTGAGTGGTGACGGTCACGACCGAGTTTATGAGTATTTACCGTTTCTTTTACTGTAATGGTATTGAGATTGTCTTTTTCGCCCAATTCGGAAAGAGTTACAACGCTACCGGATTGAGTATATGTATTTATAGAATTTGAGAAAACGAAACCTGCCGTTTCAAGCCTTGTTTTATTTTCCTTTTTGTTGCCCGTAAGCCCGAAAGTATCTTTGAAGTAACTTGCGATAGAGAATAACGCTTTGCGCGGATCCCTTAATTCCGTAATCATTGTGCGTTGTTCTTTCGTAAGCGTAAACGACTTGTATTCGTTTTTTAGAAAAATATCTTTGCCGTCAAGTGCTCCTTTACTAAGTGCCGCTTTTACGCCCGCCGTAAACTTTTGGTCAAACGTATAAAGATAGCAACAATCCAAAACGTCGTTGTCGTAATGTTTTGCTTCGGGCATACGGCGAATACGTCCTATCGTCTGAATTTCAAACGTTTCGTCCATATTTTCACGCAGTTTTACAAGAATATGTGCGCGCGGACAGTCCCAGCCCGTGGCAACGGCTTGCTTCATAATAACGGCAATTTGTTTTCCGTCATTATCGGATATATTTTCAACATTTTCATGTCTGCCCGAAAGCCATATCGCAAGAGTATCGTTTTCGATATTGATGCCTTGTGCAGCAAAGAATTCTTCCACGCTGTCGCACAATGCGTCGCTATTATTTGGAAGTTGAACGACTATAAGCGGATTTACGTCAATACCTGTATTCAAAAATATTGATTTTATCTCACGTTGTTTGTTTAATGCACGCTCCAACAAATACCACGTCTGATTATCGGTTTCGATTGTTTGCGGAAAATTTTCGTTGATGACGAGCAACTTTTTTATCAGCCCTTCCGCAATAACGTCTTCTTCGGCAATCTCAATGAGTTTTGCCTTTTTTTCCACGATAGGTGTAGCAGAGCAGCGGATAATTTTATCCGTTTTGAAAAGTTGCACGATAGCGTCGGCTTTATCCGTAAAATTCTGATGGCTTTCGTCGATAATTATTTTGAAAGACAATCCTGTATTCAATGCCTTTTCTATCCACTCTAAAAAATTGGTGCGTTCGCTGTCTTTTAATGCGTTATTGCCTTTTTTCGTAAGTTTTTCCCAGTTGATAAAACATGCGTCGTTTTCTTCAAAACCGCAGGTCATAACGTCCGCAAGCAGTTTCGTTTGTGCGCTGTGGATATACTTGTCCATTTTATCCTTGCTTTGCGTCTCTAAGTCGCCCTTGCCGGGAGTAAGCCAAACAAACACGCTTTTTGCGTGTTCTTTGGTATATTCGTCCATAAAATGCGTGAGCATTATGGTTTTTCCGCTACCGGTAGGGCTTTTCAAAACGATTTCACGGACGGAATCGTCTTCCATACATTCAAGCAAACTCTTTATTGCTTTCAACTGAAAATTCATTAAATTCATCTTTTAGCCCTCCAAATCGCGGTAGTAGTATTCCGGGATAACGTTGACTTTGATTTTTCTTTTTGCAAATATTTTTTCTTGTTCCTCGGTCGGCAACACGTCGTGTCCGACGTAAATCGCCTTGCACGTTTCGGGAATGTTTTGAGTAAAATCGTCGAGTTCTTTTTCCGTCAGAACGATTGCGATTTCTGTATTGCCGTTAAAATTGATACCGTTTTCAAGTTCCACGAGTTCGCGGATATGCAAAAGCAGTTCGTCCGCATACTCGTAATATAACTTATCCGAAATGGGCAAATAGTCCACTTTGAAGTATTTAAGACTTGCTTTGTAATCTTCCTTTGCAATAACGCGTTTAATGCGCTCATACGTTACGTCGCGACAAATATTGTTTTCGTTGTTGGTGCATAGGATAAACTTACGGCTACCGCCGTCTTCCGCATTCAACTTCATTACTGCGTGACCTGTTGTGCCGCTACCTGCAAAAAAGTCGAGAATGATGGTATCCTTCTTCGCATTGCCTACCTTTAAGCAATCTATAACAGCATACAAAGATTTTGGATAGTCAAACTTCTTCCCACCCATTATTTTAGATAAAAGATTTGCGCCATATTCAGTGGAAGAATACTCTTTACTGTCCCACACTGTTAAAGGAAGCATACCTTCTTCTTTCATTCTTGCTTTAATATAGATAGCAGGGACTTTATTCCTATCCAGCCTTACGGACATATCGCTTTGTTGTGTCAATGCACGATCTAATCCCCATTTCCATCTACGTTGACGTCCCTCTTCGTCTATTGGTAAAGAAACCAACTCGTCCGTTTCGCTTTCTTCAAGAATAGAATATTCTTTTATCCTTTCATTCCATAAAAGTTTTGGTATCCTAAACGAAGAACCATCTTTCTTAACATATATTGGATAATACATGGACGGCGCGTCTTCTTTATATCCGCCATGTTTCCTAAAATTTACCCATTCAAACCTACCATTACTATCAGTTTCTTTATATCTCGCTATCTGTGCTTCATTCCTAGGCAACCGTCCCAATTTAACATTGTCGTTTTTGCAATAAAATAATGCATACTCGTGTGAAATGGATACACCTGATACCGTTGATCTTCCCGATGGATTATTCTTAATAATAATGGTCGCTAACCTATGTTCTTCCCCAAACAATTCATCCATTAAAAGAGTAAGTGTATCAACCTCGTAATCATCTATCGTCACAATTATTATGCCATCACACGACAACAAATTGTATGCACTTTTAAGCCTTTTTTTCATAAAGGAAAGCCACTTGCTATGCCTAAACAAATCATTACTATCGACGTAATCGTTATCATATATCCAGTTCTTCGCACCTGTATTGTAAGGCGGATCTATGTAAATAAGGTCAATTCTGCCTTTATGTGTTTTTTCCAAGAGTTTAAGGCTTGCCAAATTGTCACCCTCGATAAGGAAGTTCATTTGTCCGCCATTGTCTATAAACAAGTCGGTATCTTCCGTGAGAACGGGCAAATTGTTTTCGAGCAACTCGTCAATGCCTTCGCGGTGTTCTTCAAACACAAGACCGTATTTTTTACCTTTAATATCTTTTTCAATATCGGAAATATATGTGAGTAACTGCGCTGTGTTATCGTCTTGTGGAGAAGACTGGATAAAAGTTTTTATATCTTCAATCTTTTTAATAAGTAAATTTCTTTTCTCTTTTGAAACGTTTGTTGACATATTTTTCCCCAATGAATTTTAGTTTTATAATTATAGCACGATAGTTTATGAAAATCAACACTATCGTTGTGATAATCGATAAAAATATGGGATAAAATATAACTATAGTGTAAAAATTGTTTTATGGAAAAATTTGAAGTTGCCAACAGAATAAGCGAATTACGCGCAAAACTGAACCTGACGCAACACGAACTTGCAAGGCGTTCGGGTGTTTCGCCGACCTACATTTATCAACTTGAACGCGGCGAAAAAAGCCCGACTGTGGAATATTTAAGTCTTATTTGTAATTACGGATTGAATATCACTTTGGAAGAATTTTTCAGAACCGAAAACAGTGTAAATCAAGACGTCGTTGCCGAATTGACACCCGAACAGAAAAAACTTTTGAACGATTTTTTAAGCAGCATAAAATAGAAAATACAAAAAGGACTACAAAAAAAACTCGGATTGCTCCGAGTTTTTTATTGTTTTTCCGATGATTACTTTTTGAGTGCGATGGTTTCTTTTGCCTTGTTGACGATGTCTTCGACCGTAAGGTGGAATTTTTCGGCAAGGTATTCTTTCTTACCGACTTCGCCAAAGGTATTGTTGACGCCGATCATGCCGACGGGAGCCGGGCACTTGGACACGACGACTTCGGACACCGCGCTGCCGAGACCGCCCTGCAAGGTGTGGTTTTCGCAAGTGACGAGCGCGCCGGTTGTCTTGACCGCGTTGACGATTGCTTCTTCGTCGATGGGTTTCCAGGTGTGGATATTCAGAACGCCCGCGTCGATGCCTTCTTCTTTCAGAATTTCGGCGGCTTTCAACGCTTTTTCAACCATAATACCGCTTGCGATAAGGGTAACGTCTTTGCCGGCTTTCACGGTGATGGCTTTGCCGAGTTTGAAATCGGGAACGTCGTCAAAGATATGTTCGGGCTTTTTCCTGAACAGACGAATATAAACCGCGCCGGGATAGTCGATAATCTGAGGGATTGCGCGGGCGAGCATTGCACCGTCGGTAGGCTCAAAGCATACCATATTGGGAATTGCGCGCATAATCGCCATATCTTCAAACGGCATGTGGGTGCCGCCGTTGGCTTCCGCCATGATACCGGGGTCGGAGCCGACGATTTTCACGTGTTGTTTTGCGTACGCGACGGAGATGAAAATCGTGTCGTAGCAACGACGCGTCGCGAACGGAGCGAACGAATATGCAAACGGGATTTTGCCCATTGCGGACATACCCGCGGCGATACCGATCATATTTGCCTCGGCGATACCGACGTTTACGAACCTGTCGGGATGCGCTTCTTTGAACGCTTTCGTTGCGTGGCAGCCCATAAGGTCGGCTTCCAGAACGACGATGCGTTTATCGGTGTTTGCGATTTCAGCCAAAGTATTGGCAAGCACTTGCCTCATTTCTTTTTCGTCAGTCATTATTCATACCTCCCCGTTTCTTTTCTCCAAAGTTCCTCGGGAATCGACATGCTGTGGCAGTTTGCGACGCCTTCGGTGAAGGACGCGCCGAAGCCTTTTATCGTATCGAGGATAATCATGCTGGGTTTGCCCTTTTGCGCTTTTGCCGCGTCGATTGCGTCGGAGATAGCGACAAGGTCATGCCCGTTGATTTCTTGGGTGAAGAAGTTGAAAGCCTTCCACTTGTCCGCTGCGGGTGCAAGCGAGTTGATTGTATCGGTGGGACCGTCAAGTTGCATTTTGTTGTTGTCAAGGAACACGATGAGATTGTCAAGGCCGTGGTTGCCCGCAAACATCGACGCTTCCCAGATCTGACCTTCCTGCGATTCACCGTCGCCGATGAAGCAGTAAATCGTTGCGGGATTATCGTCCATTTTTGCAGTCAGAGCCATGCCGACCGCCGCCGACAAGCCTTGTCCCAAAGAACCCGCCGTAAAGTCGATACCGGGGGTTTTGTTCATATCGCAGTGCGAGGGAAGATTCGTCCCGTTTCTGTTCAAAGTGGATTCCCACTCGTGCGGGTAAAATCCGAGATCGCCAAGCACGGCGTACATTGCGGGGCCTGCGTGTCCTTTGGACATAATAACGCGGTCGCGGTCTTGTTTTTTGGGATTTTTAGGGTCGACGTTTGCTTTGTCGTAGTAAATGACGGTAAGCGCGTCCATGACAGACATCGTGCCGCCGATATGTCCGACACCGAAGTGTCCGATAATTTCGATTGCGTCGTCACGGAGTTTTCTGGCTTTTGCCGTCAGGAAATCGAGTTTTTGTTTTTCCATATACTCCTCCTTACCTGAGATTGATTTTATTATATATTGTAAAACCCGCCCGTGTCAAAGCGAGTTTAACAAAATGTTTTCAGTATAAACAATTGAAAATATTTGTTTATTTTTTCGTGAATTTTTTCACGGGTTTATGCGACTGATCCTTTTTGGGCATTGCCGCCTGTTCCTGTGCCTTTCTTTCTTCGGCGCGGCGTTCCTTTTCCGCGGTGGCAGCCTCGATTTGTTTTTGTCTTTCTTTCGCTTTCTGCGCTTTTTCAAGGGCTTTTGCCTGCTGTTCTTTGCGCTTATCCGACGACTTTTTGAGTTTCAGCGACGTCTTTACGATATAATATACGGTGCTCAAAAAAGTGAACAGCAAAATAATGAGCGTGAAGTAATAACGGAAGTTATACCATTTAATATTGCCCGACGCGTATTCGTCGTACGCAAGAAGAATCGCGACGATAACGCTCACGAGTTCCACGACGGCTTCCATAATCGACGCGACTTTTTTGGTCGTTTTGATCTGATATTTCGCGTCGCCGATACTTTCTTTGACGGCTTTTTGATCCTTTATGCTTGCGATAACCTGCACGAAGAAACAAATCGCAAATACGATAATGAGCGGCAGCACCGCAAACTTGATAATGCCCGACGCTCCGCCCGCTTTTGCGCCTTCCGAAAAGCTGTTGACGGTCTTTACAATGAAAAGAACCATCGAAATAAGCGAGAAAACCGTTGAAAGCGAAAGTCCCGTCGACTTTTTGTTTTTTGCCATAATCCTACCTCGAATGTCGTTGATAAAAACATATTAACACTTTATTTTGGGTTTTGCAATATTACGATTTTCTTTTGATAAATTTTTTATTGCCTATATCCGTTTTTATTGATATAATCGAAATTAGGGAGATTGTTATGGAAGAAACTATTTCGAAAAAACCAAACGTAATATCGCGCCTTAAAACCGAGCTGAAAAAACCTTTCACGAAAAACATGCTTATGTTTTCGCTCGGGACGATCGGACGCGATTTTTTGTACTTTTTGTTCAACAGTTTTTTGATGACGTTCATATTGTTCACAAAGACTACTGACAACAAAATGCTGATGGTTGTCGGCGCAATCATCGTCGTCGCGCGTATTTTCGACGCTCTGAACGATCCCATTATGGGCGGCATCGTCGAAAACACCCGTACGAAATGGGGCAAGTATAAGCCGTGGCAACTTCTGGGCGCAGTCCTTACGGGCGCGGTCATCATCTCGGTATTTTGCGTGAAACTTGACGGCTGGTCGTACATAGGATTTCTGGCGTTTGCCTACCTTATGTTCAGCATTACGTTCACGATGAACGATATTTCTTACTGGGGAATGTTGCCGTCACTGACGTCGGACGAACACGAACGCAACAAACTGACGTCGTGCGCGCAGCTTCTGGCGTCGGCGGGCGTCGGACTTGCCAGCCTTCTTATCCCCTTGTTCACGACGGGTTCGCTTGCAAAATGGGGCGCGCCCACGGGCTATAAGGTCATCGGTATCATCAGCGCGGTGCTTATGGTATTGTTCCAACTTTTTACAATCCTCGGCGTTAAGGAAAAACCCCTGCCTCCGATTAAGCCCGATAAATCCGACAGACTTACCCTGAAAAAGATGTTCCAAACCATCGCCAAAAACGACCAACTTTTGTGGTGCGCGCTCATAATGCTCATTTTTTCAATCGGTACGGGTGTCGTCGGTGGCGGACTTTTGACAATGTACGTTTACTTCGAGTTTGGATACGAAGGCGGATACACCCTGCTTATCGGCTTAGGCTACGGCATAATTTCCACGCTGTTTACGGCGACTTATCCGTGGCTGTCCAAAAAGTTCGGGCGCAACAAAATCTTGTATTCCGCCGGTATCGCGACAATATTCGGCTTTGCCTTAATGCTGATTTTTGCCCTTGCAATCCCCACAGGCGCGCCGAAATCTTCGGAATGGTTTGCAAAATTTATCCTTATTGCGGTTGCATATACCTTCATCGGCTACGGCGCGGGTTTCTATATGATTATGGTAATCAATATGGCAAACACCGTGGAGTATAACGAGTGGAAGTACGGTCAGCGCAACGAAAGCCTTATCTTCTCCCTGCGCCCGTTCACCGCAAAACTCAGCAGCGCGCTTACGCAGGCTCTCGTTATCGGCGTTTACGCGGTCGCAAGTATCACGACTTACACGAACGCCATCTCCAACATCGAAAACGAGGCGTCCAAAAACCTTATCACCAACAAGGTGAAAATGGAAAAAATCACGGAGATTATCAACAAAGTTTCCCTGCAAGACAGACAAATCCTTGTATCGTGCATGTGCATTATCCCCATCGTGTTTATGATTGTCGCGCTTATCCTTTACAAGAAAAAATGCACCCTGTCCGAAACGCGCCTTGCCGAAATGGTCAGGGAAACGGAAGCAAGAAAACTCGCGCTTGCCGGCGCAACCGAAAACACGGACGAGCCCGTCGCTTTTGAGGAACCCGTTGCGGAAGAATCCGCCCTTGCAAACGACGTCGTTTCTCCCCTGTCGGAAATCGCCGAAAACGTCGAAGACGCCGCTTTCGATAAGACTGAAAACGAATAATCAATCAAACCAAAACAAAAAGCGTTCGCCAACCCGCGAACGCTTTTTTTAATTGGTTTTTAACCGCCGTTAGTTTCTTTCAACAATGACCGTGCCGTCTTCTTTGACCTCGATCATATCGCCGTCTTTGACGTAGTCCAGAAACTCTTTGCCGAGTTGGTCGACGCCGACGATAAAGTTGTTTTCCCAGACTTTCGCAAGGATAAGTCCCGACGTCGCAAGGCTGTCCGCCGTTTCCGAAAACAGCATTGCCGCGGGCTGCGCTTTCATTGCACAAATGGTCTGCAAAATCATGCCACCCGTCGTGCTGCCGATCGTGATGGGCAAACAAAGTGCTTTCCCCGTGATAAGTTTACCGAAAAGGTCGGGGTTGTTCTGGTCGGAAACAAAGATTTTTGCGGTACCCGCTTCCGTGTCCTTGGGCTTAATGCCCATTGCGCTTTTCTGGCAGGACGCAAGTGTATTGAATCCCTGATGCGAAACGACTGCTTCGGCTTTGATTGCGCCCCCTGCAAAAGGTCTGCCTTTGAATACTTTCTGTGACATATTACGCCTCCTGTCCGGTGATGAGTTTCAAAATATCCTCATCTTTCATGTACTTCGCTTTGGAATAAGTACGAAGTTTATTGCTGCTCGTTACGATGGGTTTTCCACCGCAAATCGGGTTATTGGTGTACATAAGCGGGCAAATGGACGAAAGTCTTGCGCCGGTTGCGACAAGCTTTTTATAATCGTCTGTTTTTCTGAATTTTTCGGCGACTTGCGGGGCTGCCGTAAGGACGACTTGCGTCGTAACCTTGGTTTTACCGCTATTTTTAAGACCTTCAAC
>ERZ1027032.1-NODE-1-length-145277-cov-10.439913_pt1 | contig 145277 bp, 248 predicted proteins | sample MGYA00519445_ERZ1027032 | MGnify/ENA primary metagenome ERZ1027032 (study PRJEB26926, sample SAMN06164888) | human gut metagenome | biome: ENVO:00009003; feature: ENVO:2100002; material: ENVO:00002003 | host: Homo sapiens | place: USA | collected 2012 ... | reverse complement strand
GCTGTGGGATGAGTGCTTGAAAGGTAACCCCGAGGCTTGGGATGAAATGGAAGAGTATAACAAGTTCGACGTTTTATCGAACCAAGAGTTGTACGAAATCTTCATGCCGTGGGATTCTCGTCTGCCTAACTTCGATCTTTATGTTGATGGTGTTCTTGATATGAGCGAGTGGATAGAGGATGGTTTCCATTACACCAACCTTGGCAAGTACCAACGTTACCGTCACAAGGTCACCGGGCAACAGCGTCGTGGGAGAACAAACCTCCTCTCGAAAGAGAAACGATCGCAACTGCTGTCTAATATTTTGGTTTAACTTTAAGGGCTTCGGCCCTTTTTAAGGAGAGAGAGAGAATGATCAGACGTGGAAGAGCTTTAGAGATTGACATCCCTGAATGGGAAGACATTGAGTGGCTTCAAAAACAGATCCGCTCTTTGGCAGATAAGCTTGAGGATCTGTCGGGGTCTATAGATGAAACAGGGTATCGACTGCACGATGAAACGCTTGATCTCGTGGATGCACTTCGCGAGTATACGGGGGCCTGATGGATATAATAGTATTAAACGCTCCGCCACAAAGCGGTAAAGATGAGATTTCCGCATATCTGTGCAAAGGAAACCCCAACATCAACCACGAAGAGGTGAAGGAACTCCTTTTTGAGGTCGCTGTTCGAAGTGCAGGTATCTCTCGCGAGCTATGGGACTCTCTATACACGCGCCGCTACAAAGAGAAACCAACACCTTACCTGATGATAGACGGCTTCTTTGTTTCTCCCCGAGAATGGATGATCCATTGCTCTGAGAAGGTAATCAAGCCGTTGTTCGGAAAGTCAGCATTCGGTAAAGCTGCTGTGGAAAAGCTGAAACAGACCTATGCCAACGACGAGGTGATTGTATTCTCTGATGGTGGTTTTGCTGAAGAAATCAAAGAATTGTCCGATTATGCATACTCGACTGGTGGGGAATTCTTCCTTGCACGTATCCACCGAAAAGGTTATGATTGGGGGAATGACAGTCGTAACTGGTTATATCTTGATGGTATCCGGGGTCATGAACGTGACTTCGATAACAAAGAGGGTGGTATGATTGACTGTGCAGAAGAGATCCTTGAGTGGGCAAGAACAATTAGCTATGGAGAAGATGATGCGTAAATCGCTGAATATCGGTATTGATGTCGATCTGACGTTTGTAGATTCTGGTACTCCTTGGCTTCATTGGTTGGAACTGATGTATGGCGTTAAGGCAGACTGTAGTTTGCCACCCCCGAACCCACAGGGGAAGACTTACTATAATCTTTCTAAATATTTTCCACCCGCGAAGGTGAATCAATTACCTCCGTATGAGTTCTGGGAAGATCCTTATTTGTACGATAGGCTGAAACCACGCCCTGGCGCTGTTGAAGCAGTGGCCGCATTTGCTGAAGCTGGTCACTTCAACCAATTTGTATCATACTGCAAAAAGGGACACTTTTCGTCTAAGGTACGCTTCTTGAAACGTGAGACAGAAGAGTTCTTCAGCCTTGAGCCGGGTTCTGGTCATGGTTTTTATGCGACGAAGAACAAAGCAGGTCTTAAGCTTGACGTCATTATTGATGATCGCAATGAATTCCTGAATCAGTTCGGAGATGACGTACTTAAGATTAAGTTCTGGACTCCGTATGACCAATCTGAGGAGTTGAAAGTCTCGATTGACCTTGAGACATCCGACTGGAGTCATATTCAGGACTTTATTCTGGACCTCTCCTGATGAAAAGGAATAGATGCGAGGGCGGTGATTTCATCGTCCGTCAGGGTAAGTGGTACGAAGTATTCGATGAGAAGGATAATTTCGTGTACTCATTCAAAGCGACAAGCGACATGTGTAAGAATGTGCTTAACCGCTACTTGGTGTTCAAGGCAGACCTTGATCCAAATGTTAACTACAAAATTAAGAGGGTTGGAAAATGACAAAGGATGAAATGGCGGAACACATCCGTACACAAGCAACGGCTCGTGTGAATCGTGTTATTGAAGGTATGTTCCCAGGTACAGGACTGACTGCGGATATCATGGGGATTGATGCGGATTTTAATAAAGGTCTTTTTGATGACGTCTATCTGAACTTATTCTCTCTCCGCGAGCTGGAAGAGATTATTACCCCCCAGATCAAATACAAAGACCGTCTTGCTGAACTTGACCTGTTAGTTGAAACTGCCGTCGCCGCCCGTATGGCTGAAAACCAAGACAAGATTATTGAGAAATTAGGAGCAATGAGTGAGTAATTTGATTTCCGTAAAAATTGTAGCTGACAGCATTTCTCCTTCAGGCATTCGAATCATAACCTTCGAACTTGAATACCCACGAATAATCCATAGTGAGCTGATGACTCACCGACTGTTAAGTCGAAATGCAATGAGCAGTCGTGCTATTCCGATTAAGAAAATGATCGAGCAGGTTCAGCAAAATCCTGCAATGCCTGTGAAGTTTGGTAAGAACCAACCTGGAATGCAGGATGCCGGGGAGCACTCAGCACAGCTTGGTGATGGGTACTCGGCAGAAGAGTGGTGGAAACTCGCAGGACTTAGTGCAGCCCGGTTTGCAGCAGAATTTGCAGATGCGGGTTATCACAAGCAGATTGCAAACCGCCTTCTGGAACCATACCAAAGAATGAAGACAGTTGTCACCGCTACAGACTGGAATAACTTCTTCTGGTTGCGTGTTGACCCGGATGCTGATCCTACGATCTATGAACTGGCTAAGGCAATGAAAGAGGCTAGCGATAACTCTATCCCAGACCCTCTTGAACCGGGACAGTGGCATACACCATACGTTGACCACGTTTATGGCTTTGAAGATATCGACGACAAAGAGTGTGCAGTATTTGAAGGCTATTGTGTTCTTGACGAAGAGAACAAGCCTGTAATGTTGACTCTGGAAGAGGCTTTGTCTGTTTCCGCATCTTGTTGTGCCCAGGTATCTTATCGTGTTCTGAATACGAGCAAAGAAAAGGCCTTGGATATCTACGAGAAGTTGATCAGTGGTAACAAGGTTCATGCCTCACCATTCGAACATCAGGCCACACCCATGACAGAATACAGGGAAATTGAGAACTCTGATTATTTAACTATCGGACATATTAACTTTCCCCGTGACCCAAGCTCTTGGGAAGAAGGTATCACACACGCAGATCGTCAAGGGCAACTTTGGTCCGGTAACCTGCGTGGTTGGCGACAACATCGCCAGTTAGTGCCTGACAATGCAATTTCAGGTTGACAAAGATATCGTTAATTCGTATCTTAGAAGCATATTAATTAGGGGCGATTTTGCCCCTTGTCAGGCAGAATGGAGATTACATGAGTAAAGAGAAACGCAAGCCACCACAACATATTTCGGTCACCATTGACTTCCTGAGAACGGTCCCAGGATTTGATGTTCAGAAAGATAATGACCTCCGCGCTGCCTTATACGCACTCGGTTTTCAGGTTACCGATAAAGATGGGAATCCTAAACACGTAACTGTGTTCCAAAACAAAAATGTAAGATGTGCCAATATGCCATCGACGTATCGTAAGACAATGATTTTTGTCGGAGAAATGCGACCTGATTATAAATACGCGAAGATATACAACGGTGTTGAAATCCTTGATGTAGGGGTTTATTCAGGCAGTGATATGGAATTTGTTTTAGATCTTCCTTACGACATCCCTGTAACTGAAAAAGTTAACACCCGCAAGTATACCAAGCGAGGGGATCGACCAGAGACATTTGAAATCACTTTCGATATTGAAGACGAAGCTCGTCTGGGCGATGTATTTGGCCTGGAGGACGAATGAGTAAAGAAAAAACGAAATGGAAAGACCGTGGCTTCGATGATAAGCATCATTATGCCGGGTGGCTCTACTTCAACGATTTAACCGATGACAGTAAAATGTACGACGATGTTTACTATGATGAGTTTTCTGGTAAAATAGTTAACATCGTTGCGCCAGATCAAAACGAGAAAGACGATCAGGATGTTGACGAGGCAGATGCGTTTTTGTCTCAATTTGAAGAAGAATAAGGGGAAAGTTTGATCAATACAGTTGTGAAGAGTGATGGTAGTGTGGTTCCATTTGAACCAGAACGTCTAAACAAGGCCGCTATCTTTGGTGATGACGGTAATGGTAACTGGTCGTATATCTCAATGGATGCATATAAGCGACTGTATGACGGCTGCACCACTCGTGAAGTTAACCAGGCATTGATCGACGCCTGTGTGAGTCGTAAAGACGAAGCCCATTCACGGATGGCTGGGCGCGTCCTGATTGGACAAATCTACAAGGAAGCTTTTGGCGGATTTAAGAAAATCCCAAGCCTTACCGAGTTTTACCAGGACATGGTGATGCGTGGGTACTGGGAAGAAATGGGCTATACTGGACCTGAGCTGTTAAACTTTGATCAAGTCATTGACCACAGTAAGGACCTGAGTTATGGGTATGCGGTTCTGAAACAGTTCCGGGATAAGTATGGTATCAAAGATAACATCAATGATATCCTGTTCGAATCCCCACAGATGATGTTCATGGGTATTGCTATGGCTGTTATGAAGAATATGCCATTATCCCGTAGGAAGAATGACGTCATCAGACTGTATAGGTATCTCTCTGATCTTAAAATCAATGCACCAACGCCGTACCTGAATGGGTTGCGTACTGGTAAAACTGGATATGCATCCTGTTGCATTATCAAAGCAGACGATACAGCTAAAAGTATTGGTGTTGCCCGTGAAGTGGCGTACACTATGACGGTAGCACAGGCAGGGATCGGTTATTACCTGTCCTCCCGCTCTATCGGCGATGGTGTTCGTGACAATACGATCAAACACATGGGTAAACTCCCGTATTACCGTGGAATTGATGTTGGTGTTAAGGAAAATCGTCAACAATCCCGTGGTGGTTCTGCAACGGTGTCTTTCCTTGCGTTAGACCCGCAAGTTGAAGAACTGATGCGCCTGCGTAATCCGATGACGGTTACCTCAAAGCGTATCAACACGATGGACTATTCAATTGGTGTCAATCACTCGTTCATGAATCGCGTAGCTAAGAATCTGGACTGGATGTTGGTGTCATATAAGGATGCTCCTCAGTTACATGAGGGTATGTTCCGAATGACAATGCAGGAGTTTGATGCTGAGGTTGCCCGTGTAGCAGCAGATACTAAGATTCCAAAGACTTGGGTGAAGGCTCGTGATCTGGCAATGGAACTGATCACTCAACGTGCTGAAACTGGTCGTCTTTATGTTTACTGGCCTGACGAAATGAACCGTCATACGCCATTCCTTGAGACAATTTACTCATCTAACTTGTGTCAAGAAATCTGTCTGCCAACAAAAGGGTATACAGATATGCGCAATATTTTCAACCCGACCATCGATGATGGTGAAGTTGCATTGTGCTTTATCGCCTCTCTGGTTGCTGGTCGTGTTTCCGAAGAAGAATACGAGGATGTTGCTTACTACACCGTCCTGATGATCGACAACGTTATGGATATCATGGATTATCCGTATGAGAACATGAAGTACACAGCCGAATCTCGTCGTTCGATTGGTGTTGGCCTGACCAACCTTGCACACTACATCGCGAAACACAAAGTCGCGTATGGTTCTCCTGAGAGCAAGCAGTTGGTTCACGATCTGGCAGAACTGCATAGCTTCAGTCTGCATAAGGCAAGTCTGCGACTGGCTAAAGAGCGTGGTGTTGCTCCGTGGATGAATAAGACTAAGTATCCGCAGGGTTGGTTGCCTATCGATACCTATAATAAGGCGGTTGATAGTGTCGTGAAGAATCCGAGCCTGAAGCAGGACTGGGAAACTTTGCGCCAGGAAATCATCGAAAATGGTGGTATCCGTAACAGTGTCTTGGAAGCTTATATGCCGAACGAAAGTTCATCATTAGCTACCAACACAACAAATGGCCTGTATCCGGTACGTGACCATGTGATCTTCAAGAAATCTCCTCAAGGCTCTGTGCTGTTTATCGTGCCCGAGTATGAAGAGCTGAAGGAATATTACACGTCGGCTTGGGATATCGATACGAATGATTTGATTGATATCTATGCAATCATTCAGAAGTTCGCAGGCCAGGCAATTAGTGCGGATCTTTACATCGACTATACCCAGTTGCCGGATGGTAAGATTTCCATGAAACAACAACTTGGGTATCTGATTCGCGCCACGAAGATGGGTATGAAGACATGGTATTACCTAAACTCCAAAGTTGGGGCTGGAGACTCCCTCACTGAGGAACTTCATGCTAAAGCAAAAGCTGAGGAAGAGACAAGAGCTGTTGCACCACTTATCGCCGGGGATGCTGAAGATCCTTATTGCGAAAGTTGTTCTTTATAAGTTGTAGGGGCTTCGGCCCCGTTTTTGAGGAGAGAAAATGGCAGTTTTTAACGTAGAAAACACCGCACATAAGACCGGGGACTACCCACTGTTCCTTGGTCAACAGATGGGGATGTATGACTCCATTAATAAAAAGTATCCGCAACTGTTTGACCTGTATAAAAAGCAGAAAGAACAGGACTGGTCAGAAGATGAAGTTGAACTGAGCCAGTCTATCACTGACTTTGCTACTTGCAGCAAATCGACTTACGACGTCATGGTGCAGACCCTGATGTGGCAATGGGAAGCTGATAGTGTTGCAGCACAGTCTATCATCTGTCTGTTTGCACCGTTCATCACGAATAGTGAACTGTTCGCCATGATGATGAAGCAATCAGAGATTGAAGTCCTACATGCTCTGACGTATTCTGATATTGTTCGTCAATGTCTGCCTAATTCTCGCCAGATCATTGAAGATATTCAGAACAACCAGGCCGTCCTTGAACGCTCTGGCGTCATTGTCAAATTCATGCGTGAATTAGAGATCCTCGGTGCTCGATACCGTATTGACCCGGACTCTGTTGACAAAGAGGAAATCCGTCGAGGAATCCTGAGAGCGATGTTCTCCCTGTTGGGGCTGGAAGGTATTGAATTCATCTCTAGCTTTGCCTGTACGTTCGCTCTTGCAGAACAGGGTGTGTTTGTCCAGGTGGGGCAGCTAGTACAGAAAATTATGTTGGATGAGATGCTGCATACCAAGATGGATTTCGGAGTTATCGATATCCTTCTGAAAGACCCGGTATGGAAGGCCAGTTTTATCGCAATCAAACACGAGCTGAAAGCAATTCTGGATGAAGTTCGTACCAATGAATATGGTTGGGGCGATTATCTCTTCAGTGAAGGCCGCGCGATCATCGGGTTGAACGCCCCATTGCTGAAAGATTGGACTGACTGGAACTGTGCTCCGATCTACGATTACTACGGCATTGAAAAAGATTTCGTAGCACCAAAACGTGATCCTCTCCCGTTCATGGATGTTTGGATGAACCCTTCCAAGCAACAGAATGCGAATCAGGAACAAACAAACACTGATTATCGTCTTAATGCGACAGTCAATGACGCTGAAGATGAAGTCTGGGATTTTTAAGGAGTAATAATGGATAGTGCCAATTTTGAATCTGTAGTATACGATCCGTCCAAGCTGGTAGTTACTTTTGGAGGCGAGCGTGTGGTAGGCTTCTCAAGTGATATGAAAATTTCCATTTCCCGTCGATTGCACGGAGTAGCTAAGGCTAAAATCTATTTACAGGCTACCAGCCCTTGGGTATTAAAGCTTAAACAGGCGCTAGGCCATCCTGCAAGGGTTGAGGCAGCGTATCCCGTTTTTGGCAGTATATCAGAATCCATGCGTTTCGTTGGGGACTTGGTAGTTAAAGGGTATGATGTTGACTACACATCAGAAATCCCAGTATTCACATTCCTTCTTGAATCGGAGAAACAATGAATCTGAAGAATTCAACCTTCACCATTTATGGTAAGGATAACTGCTCACACTGCGTCCGTGCGAAGGAGTTTGCCATTGCAAATGGGATCGAGTATATCTACCTGACACTCGGGAAGAATTACACCAAGGAAGAGCTGGTGGAGCAATGCGCCCCGGTTATCCCTCGCACCGTCCCGCAGATTTTCCGTGAGACGGACTCCTCAACGGAGTACATTGGTGGCGCGGATGACTTCATTGCTTTTGTGCAAAAACATATGAAATCCTGTTGACATAGCAACCTTCTGTCTGTATGATTTATGTAATCCTGCCGAGAAATCTGTCCGGCAGGAAATTTAGAGGAGAATTCGAATGAGTAAGAAAGCACTGCGTAAGGCATATACCAAGGAACTGGCTCTGGAACTGCGTGGCAAAAAGCCGAAGAATAAACGCTCTTCTGATGAAGAACTTCAGCAACTTGCAGCAGACGCTGCCGCTCGCGGGGGTTACTAATGTCAAAAAAGGCCGAAGTTGTAACCACTGACTTACGACCTTCTCTGGCAAAGGAGTTTGTTTCTCTGGTGTGGGACCGACTGATCGGGGATTTTGCTACTGGATTGCAGGTGCAGGTTGAAAGTCTCCAGAACATGGTGAAGGGAGAGAAAGACGTATATTTTGCCAAGGAAATAAAGGAGAAAAAAGAACGCCTTCGTAAAACTCTCTCTACAGGGGTTCAACAGAAAGTGTTTGATAAATTGGTCTGCCAGTTGGCAGAGGCTTTGACAGAAGAAGAGCTGAGATACGCGATCTTCCAAGAGAAGATTACGATCAAGATTCATGGGGTAGCCTCCCAGCTCGAAGCGGCTTTTGAAGAGGCGGTGGGAGAGGCCTAACCTGAAAAAGGAGGTCTTTTGAAACTTACGCTGGAACAACTCAACAAAATCTTTCCGAATGGAGCGAAGGCTGGCAGAAATGCCAAGTTTATTGGTCCTTTGAACGATTTGTTTGAGAAGGGTGGTATTAATACTGTCAACCGCATTGCCGGTTTCCTCTCCCAAATCGGGGTGGAGTCCGCAGAGTTCCTTTATACCAGAGAGCTTGGAAACAATGCCTACTTTAATAAGTATGATACCGGACCAATTGCAAAGCGACTTGGCAATACACCAGAAAAGGATGGTGACGGAGCTAAGTACAAGGGACGTGGTCTGATCCAAGTCACCGGGCTTGCAAACTACAAAGCTTGTGGTAAAGCCTTAGGGTTGGATCTCGTCAATCACCCTGAATTACTTGAACAGCCGAAATATGCAGTTGACAGCGCTGGTTGGTACTGGAACATGAGAAACATCAACGCCGCTTGCGATGCTGATGATATCACCAAAATCACCAAGCTGGTAAATGGCGGGACTAACCACCTCGCAGAAAGAACCGCATACTACAAAAAGGCAAAATCTGTTCTAACCTCTTAAGGAGAACCACATGGGAAGAAGCAAAGAGGCTCGTGCAACCAAACTTAGCGTTCGCCAGCAACAACGTGCTGAGAGACAAGCCAAGCACCACCCTAAATTCGATGAGGAAAGGAATAGCGCTCCACCGCTGACTCCTCTGAATGACAAGCAGCAAGATTACCTTCACAAGTTGCAAACTTGCAATATTGTTATCGCAAAAGGTATCTTCGGTACAGGTAAAACTTACCTGGCATCGGCTTACGCTGCTGATCTGCTCCGTAAGAATGAACTTGACAAGATCATTGTCGCTCGCCCTTATGTGCAGACGGGTAAAACCTCCGGCTTCAAACCGGGAACATCGTTGGAAAAACTCTTCCCGTATGTTCGTAACATGTTAGACACCATCCGTAAACGTATGGGCGACGGTGCCTATTACAATGCGCTTAAAGATGGTCTGAATGGGCGTATTGAAGTTCAGGAATTGGAAAGCATCCGTGGTCGTTCATTCGATGAAAGAAGCTATCTCCTGATCGACGAAGCCCAGCAGAGTACCCCAGAGGAAATGTTGAGTATCATCACACGTATCTCTGACAACTGTACACTCGTGGTCATGGGGGATGCCTCTCAGAAAGATATCCACGGAATCTCCGGTCTGGAGTGGGTGGAAGATTTCCTGAGCCGGAACGGGATCGCGGGTGTGGGTATTGTAAACTTCGACAACCCAGATGATGACATCGTCCGTGGTGGTATGGTTCGTGACATTGCCAAGGCGTTAATCGCCGACCGTGCAGAAGGACGCTATACTCCACTGGCTTCGTAACGGAGGATTATGGCTTATTATACAGGCGTGGGGTCGAGGGAGACCCCTCCTGAGGTTATCAGCATCATGGAAGATGCTGGTTTCCGCCTTGCAAGGTGCGGATTCACCTTGAGAAGTGGAAAAGCAGGTGGTGCAGATGAAGCATTCCAGGTCGGAATGCAAAAATATTACGAATCTCTTGACAATGGGAAGCAAGAAGAGTATCGTACACATTTGGCGGAGATCTATATTCCCTGGGATGGATTTGCATCTGACAATGATAATCTCTGGGATCTCTGGGATTATCCTTTAGATTATCTTGATTATCTTATTCCCGACCAAAAGGTTGTACGTGAGGCACTGGTTGAGGAGATTCATCCTAATTTTGAAGCTCTTAAAAGAAAAAGAGGAGCTTTTGCGCTCCATTCTCGTAATGTGCATCAAGTCTTGGGGGCCAATATCCTCGATCCACGTCCCTCTGCATTTTGTTTGTACTATGCCAAAGAAGATAGGAACGGAAATCCTAAGGGAGGTACTGCAACCGCAGTTAATTTAGCCAGAAAGTACGGAGTTCGGGTTCTTAACCTGAACACACCTGATAAACTAGCCTTGTTGGAGAGGTTCTTAAGATCCTTGGAGGAAAAACGTGGCATCCAGATTTCGCGATAAGCTTAATAATTCTTATTGTCTCGTTAAAGTTGATGGGCAGGGCTGGTCAGTTGGTAAAATCGGTAACAAAGTGATTTTCATTACTTACAAGGATGGCGGGATGAAAAACATCTGTAACACAGACGATACTGATTTATTCAGATACTTCCTGGAATCCATTGAGTACCAAAGTAAGAGAGAGTTATTCGTTGGTGACAAGGTGAACGTTGACAAGTTCGGACCGTACTATGTGGTAGATATCGGTCACCGTGAGAAAGACGGAAGTATTAAGTACCTTATAGCTCGATAGGAGGAGTATGACAGTTAGTATTCATGGGATTCTTTCCCATCGGAGACTGATGGAACTGAAGAATTGTGGAGTCGTCGAGCCTGAATTTTTCGAGTCCGAGGTGACAAAGTATTACAATCTCTATCTAAAGGTTGTGGCTGAATCACTTTATAGAATGAATGACGGGTTCTTTACCCGGATGATTTATAGTCGTTCCGCTGCCGAGCGGGATGCCTCTTGGATGTTCCCGGATCGTCGTGACCTGTTGGAACATTTGATTTACCTAGATGGAAAATCTCAGTACGTGAGTTTGACCAAAGAAGAGCTTAACCACTTTACGCTGTTGCATCAAGCGGCAGTAGCCTCAGAACGCGCCAAGAGGGTACTCCTGTGCTTTAAGTACAGCGACCAAGTCCTTGTGGATGATGATTCAGGGTTCAATATAGACTGGTTGTTACGGAATGCATACACATTACGACAACTGATTGTAGACGCGAATGGGGAGACACAAGATGCAGAATAACGACAAAAAGAATTACTTTGGCTTTGGCGGTGGTTTTGGTGGGGAAGGTTCTTTCTGCTATCCAATGCCCTCTCATGAGCATGTGATCTATATTCATGATTTGGATTATATGGAAGATCATTTTAATAAATTACAACAAATACGCCAAGCCAACCCAGACGATATGGTGCGTGTTATCATCAACACTTACGGTGGACGTGTTGATATCGCAATGGCCTATGTTAGCGCGATGCGTGAGAGTCAAGCAACCGTAGTGACCCATGCAGAGGGACAGGTGTGTTCTGCTGGGACAATCTTATGGCTGGCTTGTAAAGAGCGCACTGTGGCCCCAATGACGGAATTTATGTTCCATAACTATCAGGGCGGGGCATTTGGTGATGGGGCCAATATTTATACCCAGGTGCTGTTCTATAAACAACACTTCGATCGCTTAATCGATTATTTCTACAAAGGTGTATTGACCGACGGGGAGATCAACACAATCAAAGGTGGCGGGCAGGTGTGGTTGGATGAAGTTGAGATCACTAAACGAACCCGCGCAGTGATCTTGGATGATAAAAATATCGAAAGGATGAAATCAGGTAAAAATCCGATCATAACCCCTGTTGGTGTGAAAGATACCCAGAAAGAGGACACCGTTACTGGAGACCCTGACCGAAGTGTTGTCCTGAAGGTACATGTCGATGGTGAGACTTTCTCGTTAGATGTGAGAAACCTGAAGGCTTCTGATTTCGATATCTTCAACATCGATGAGCTGCAAAGCATTCTGTCACAGGTTGGGGCTATTGCACAAGGAGAAGAAAAGGCACTGGAGATTACCTCTCGTGATCGCCAAGCACTAATCGAAGCTCTCCTGACCGCAGGTGAAGTTATCATCGACACCTTTGGGAATGCCGAGTAATGAGTGCTCCCCTGAAGAAAAAGGGGGAGCGTAGGGATTATGACGTCTATGAGACTCCTGAATGGGCCGTACAGGCCCTCTTGGATGTTATCCCTATCAACCCCTCATGGACATACCTGGAACCTTGTAGAGCGTCTGGGAGGTTCTATAATCACATGCCTCTCGGTTCAGCTTGGGGGGAAATTCGTGAAGGTGTGGATTATCTCAATACCTATTATCCAAATCATGTTGATTGCATCATCACCAACCCGCCATATTCATTGGCCCAAGAGTTTGTGACAAAAGCACTTGACGATGCCGATGTCGTGATTATGCTTTTACGGTTAGGGTTCCTTGAGAGCATGAAGCGATGGGAATGGTGGCAAGAGAATCCTATCACCAGTCTGATGGTGTTGTCTCAAAGACCATCATTTACTGAAGATGGTAAAACAGACGGAAGTGGTTACGCTTACTTTATTTGGGACCGTAAGAATAGGCTGAATCTTAAGCCATTTTATTTTTTGGAGGGACAAGACGATGAGTGCCGCAAGCAAGATGCGAGGGATCGCAGAAATCGCAAACGCAGCAATCCCGCCCGAGATGAACCAGCTGTACGACAACATGGTGGAGGGGATTCACCAATGTGCCAAGAAGGGACTTTTGGGGATGGGGATGGTGATAGATCTGCCGGATTACCTGCTTGATTATTTGCCTCATATTATTGCTGATCTTCGTGGTGGAGGTTTCGAGGTTGATGTCGTAGAAGTTGAACCCTCTATGCAAGGCATTAGAGCACGATTGTATATTACATGGTAAACCCGCTTCGGCGGGTTTTTTAGTTTTTGTACTTGACTCCCTGCACAGCTTCAATTATGCTTCTCGTATTAGAGGAGATTGCTATGAAATTCTACATTTATCACCGTCCTATGCATACCGTCAAATTCAAAGAGTACATGGGCGACCTGATCCATGTTTCTTGTGAAGAGAAATATTTCAGTCCGGATGGGGAGCGATGGAAAATTAAACGTTGCAATCGTCCTGAGTCCGTGTATAATCGTTTAGTAAAGATGCTGACACATGGCGGGATGGAGGGTGACATGGTTTACCCTCTTGATGGCAAACGGTCAGTAAAAGACCTTGTTAACTACATGAATAAATGGGAGAACAAATAATGAGCGAGCAACGTGTAACGGTAGGTGTGATAGCGGAACTTACATTCCCTGTCGGTAAGCTTAACGATAAGGCCCACAGGGAACTGGAAGATAAGTTGGATTCCATGCCTTCTAGGCTGAAGGTATCTTATGACGGGAATATGATCATCTATGTTCATGAAGATGTCCCAGCTTATGATGCTGGTCTTGTGTTGTTTGGCGACAATGACGATATCTACTCAGGCTTTATAGCGCAACTGAATATGGCTGGAATTAGCACAGTTAAGAAAAATAAAAAAGTTTTTGTTGACAACTGGTATGATGGGTGTGATCCCCCACACGTAATGCTCACCTTAGAAGAAGCGGGATTCCGCAAATGAGTGAACCAGTCGTTCGTAACCGGATTCGGGAACTCCAGGTGTTCCGTGTGAACCCTGGTCAACACAGTGTTGAATCCCACATCTGCTGGCTTGAGCGCGGAGCATATTTCTTTGACGCTGCTTACCAGCGCCCGTATGTGTGGAAGAAAAAGGAACAGCAACAGTTTCTGAAGACATTGGTGTCTGGATTCCCGCTCGGAAATGTGGCAGTCGCCAAGCATGATGACTGGGACCGTCGAGATGGTCCTTGGATTGAGGTTGTTGATGGGAAACAACGTTTGACAACGATCAATCTATTCATCACGAACGAGATCCCGTTTGTACTTCCTGATGGTAAAAGCCTGTACTGGTCTGACATGACCCGTGGAGAACAATTAGCATTTGGCAACCCATTCTTACCTGTGTTAACATTAGAACAAGCAACAGACAAGCAGATCCTCGATTACTTTATCGCGGTCAACTTCTCTGGTGTTCCACAAAGTAACGCACACAAACAAGCAGTCCTTAAAATGAGAGGAGAAATACAATGATTAATAAAATCTATACCGTTGTTAGAGATCTGTGCAGTGAAGTTGTGGGAACATCTTCTACTGTTGGACAAATTGTAACAGCAGTCGTAGCAATACCTGCTGGGACAGAGATGGCTATTTATTCCGAGGATAAGTTGTGCGGGACTGCACGCACTAGTCGGGATGTCTACTTAACCACGGGCGGAGGATCAAGAACTTTACACTTTGGTAAGGTTGTTGATCGTACATTCGTCGTGCGTATTGGTGGTACAGTGTACGAAGGTAACGATGTGTATACCGCAGAAGAGCTGGAGATTACTGAATGAATCTTTACGCAAAGCTTACTAACCCGAATGCGGGTTGGCCTTATGATGAGAAACGAGCAAAAGAGTTTTTGAAAACTCATGATGAGGAAGAAATTCTCCCTGTGCTTGAAGTTGCTATTGATCGTAGCAGCACAGCCATAACTCTGAATGAGCATGGAAAACACTGGAACAGTGTCCAGTTTACATTTTTCGTTGAAGGTGAAAATGGTCTTGAAGAGTACGATATCTTCATGAATAAAAACAATCTTCCCCAAATTTATAAAACTTACGTGATGTGGTGAGACTATGAAAGTAACTGCATTTTTAAAATACGATCTGTACCCGTATTACGTTGTTCTTGAGGGCGACCTTCAAGAGAATTTCGATGTAAAAACATCATGCGGTACATATAATCGTGGAAAGGTGATATATGTCAGACCAATTGATGAGTTTGGTAAACACCAAGAGGATCGCAATACTATTACAAAAGAATATGATCGACTTCACCGTCAATTAAAGATTGACGTGTTGAGGCACAACGGTGTAAACTTCATCAACACAGAAAATTTCTAAGGAGAAAAGATGAAAGTATATCTGGTAGGTGGCGCTGTTCGTGATGGGTTGCTTGGTCGTCCAGTTCATGACCGTGATTACGTGGTTGTGGGTGCAACACACGAAGAGATGATTGAAAAAGGTTTCACCCAGGTTGGCGCCGCTTTTCCTGTCTACCTTCATCCTGAAACCAAAGAAGAATACGCACTGGCCCGTACTGAGCGTAAAACTGGTGAAGGCCATACTGGCTTTGAGACCTTCTTCAGCCCGGATGTAACTCTGGAAGAGGATTTATCGCGTCGTGACCTGACGATCAATGCGATGGCTAAAGACATGGAAACAGGATTTATCATTGACCCGTTCAATGGTATGGATGACCTGTCAAACATGACTCTTCGTCATACGACGTCGGCATTCATGGATGACCCTCTGCGTATTCTGCGTCTTTTCCGTCTTAAGTCGCAGTTGGGTGAGAGTTGGTCTGTTGACCATAAAACATACACACTTATGTTTAATAATCGTCACCGTCTTGCGGAGATTAGCCCTGAGCGGAAATGGAAAGAAATGGAAAAGGCCTTAAATTCCAAAAACTTCCATAATTACGCCTACCACATGTCGATTATGGGCGAACTTCCAGAACTGGATTCCCTACGTGGAGTAGAGCAACCACCAGAACATCACCCTGAGGGAGACGCTTTCATTCATACGTTGATGTGTCTGCAACAGGCCGATAAAACCTTTTGCTCTCCTCAGGTGAAATTTGCGGTGCTGTGTCATGACTTTGGAAAGGCGATCACTTTCCGTAAGTACGGTAATCTTCACGGTCATGAAGAGGCTGGTCTTGATCCTGTGCGGACGCTGTGCAGTCGGATTCGAGTTCCTAACGAATTCAGGGATATTGCACTGTACGTGACAGAGCACCATACTCGTGTGCATTGCATTTTGGGCCGTGGGAATAATAAAGGAATCAAGCCACGTTCCATGATCAAGCTTTTCGAAGCCGCAGGTAACGTGGCTAGTCAGAAGACACAGGATAAGGTGTTTGCCTTAGCAGACGCTTGTTTCTGCGATGCCCGTGGTCGCGGTGCCACCCACGCAGACAAGGAATACCCGCAAGGAAAAATTCTCCTTGATGCTTTCGAGGCGGTTGTAAATATGGACAGCAAGGCGGTATCTTCCGCAATGCTGGAGAAAGGCAAAAGCGGCAAGGAGATCGGTGAGGCGATCCGTGTTGCACGTATCGATGCAATCCGTAATGTTCTTAAGGAGAGATCATGAAACTTGTAAGTCACGAAGACTTTAACCTGTGGTGGATAAGACGCTCTCCAAAGAATACTATAGACGCGAAGGCAGAGTATGCTCGACTTGTGGCGAGATGTGATTACCCGGCTTGGGAATTCCTTAAGTTCTTGGAAAAAGAGGCGAACAACTTTAGGACTGCATATGAAGGGAAAAGGAAATTTCTTGTGTGGAAAAATGGGGAGCTTCCTTTCCGCATAGAGAAGGTGGAAATCTTCGATATAACTGAGTATGGGACTGATCACTCAATCAGTTTTAAAGGGATTTCTTGGGCAACCCTATTTGAGAAAACGCTGCTCAACCATGCGTTAGCAAGACTTTTCAACCTGGCAGACAGGCTCACGGAAAAAGATGAAAAACTGCTTGAACTTGAGTCTTTCAAACAGACCAGGGATGAGCTTGGGGATTGGCTGGAGGAGCAGAATAATGCCTAAGGACAAAGAAGAGTACACCTACGAGAAACATCATTTCTTTCTGGACAAACATGCAGGGAAGCAAGTTTGTGCTTGGTGTGGTTTAGTAGCCCTGCGTAACAAGGCCACAGATTGGTGTATCGAAAAAGGTTGTAATTATCGCTTGCATCCAAGCTACAAGGGTGCTATGTTTAAATACACAGAGTTCTTCAAAAAAGGATAGAAAAATGAATTATCTTGATGACGTTGTACTCCCTATATGGAGATTTATCTTTAATAACGCAGCCTTGCTGGTTGTCGTTCTAAGTGTCTTGGCTGGATTGTGTGTTGGTCTCGTTTATCGTGCAGAGGACGACACAGTATGGGATAAATATGGAATTCCAGCGTTGATAGCTGTTATGTGCGGTTTATTCCTTCCGGTAATCATAGGGCTGGGGGTTATGCTTCTTCCCGCATTTATATTCCTTGCCATAACTGCGGCCATAGGATTGGGGATGTTTCTTCTGGTTAAGTTTGTGAAGGAAAGGAAAGGGAAATGATTTTTGCCATTATTTATATTGTTCTCGGTATCATCATGGCAGGGGCTGTAATTTACCACACCCTTCGTGAACAAGATTTACTGAGGGTCGGAGATATTTTAATTTCCCTGATCTGTGGTGTTTTTTGGTGGTTAGCTATTTTATGTGCCATTTGTGGTTGGGTAGGGAAGCATCTGAATAGTAGTACAGTTGTGTACAGGAGAAAGAAATAATGAAGACACGTATGTATTGCGTAGTAAATCAGTATATTGCAGGTATCCATGCCGGAATTCAGTCCGCTCATGCGATCGCTGAGGTATTCCGTGACTACACCCCTGCCAAGACAAAGGCAGGTAAGTTAGTATTGGAATGGGCTGATGAAGATAAGACTATCATTGTTCTTAATGGCGGTTATCAGTCAAGCCTTCAATCCCTGTGTCAAAAGCTGATCCCTGTTTCAGCTACGTACCCGTGGGCCTCGTTCTGCGAGGAAAAGGATGCTCTTAACGGGGCAATGACGGCAGTTGCTGTTGTACTACCAGAGTATATGTACAATCCACAATACATGGAAGTTGCGGATCTCGTATACCGACCAGGTCAACTGTCAGGTCCACAAATTGCGAATCAGTATCGTGATGAGATGGGAAATGTTATCCACAACTATACCCAAGTGGAGAAAGACCTGATTACCATGATCAAATCTTTCCGACTGAAAGGAGAATAGCATGAATGATGTTCGTGGCGATACTCTCAAGGTTGGCGACTCTGTTTATATTTATTTCGGGTACAATGAACTGAAACCCGGCATTGTAAAGCAGATCCGGGGTAAGCTAGCCAAGGTGTTGGTTGATGCATACCCTAACCGGAAAGAAGACGAGAGTCGTTACTCTTTTTCTAAGTGGAAACCTGGTATCTGTATGATCAAGGCGGAAGAGCCTACTGGTTATTATCCAGATGAGGTGATCCTTCTGCTTGAAGAGATCCGCCGTCTGCGTGACGAAGCCCCGATGAATAAAGATGGTCTGCCCACAAAGCAACTGTGTCAGGGCCTCCTGAACTTTTGGGATATGAAACGCCCGATGAAACTGGTAACCTCCTAAGGAGAGATGATGGAAAATTTCGAAGTGATGCGATGCCACTCAGGAAGTTTGGCTTATGGCACAAATCTGCCAACTAGTGATGTGGATATCCGGGGTCTGTTCTGCGCCCCTCCTAAATTCATTCGCACCCCGTTCTTTAACATCAAAGAGCAGACACTGAAAGATGAAGAAGATGGGAAGATTTATGAGCTGACAAACTTCATGAAATTGTTTGCAGAGATGAACCCCAACATTATCGAACTGATGTTTGTCGATGATAAGGATATTCTGCAAACCTCTGAAGTTTATGAATATCTTCGCACAATGGCTCCGGCGCTACTGACCAGTAAGGTAGCGTTCTCCTTTTCTGGCTATGCGATGGCACAGCTTAAGCGTATTCGCGGTCATGATAAGTGGATCAGCAATCCTCAGCCAGAGGCAAAGCCTACGCAAAAGGAGTTCTTCCGCTTAGTTCACAACTATAGTGAGAACGAGTTCCTTGCTGGGGCAATTAAACATGATCGCTTCATGGAAGCAATGAACAATCTCAACGATATGTGTATCCTTGTACCTTATGGGAACGATATCTATGGGGTGATGGAAAACTTCAGTAGCTCAGGGATGTTCAATGCTGACGGTTCAATTCGCCATGTTGACTATCAGCAACTTTCTGATTCTGACAAGCGGAGAAAACCTGTCTTTATTGTCAAATATTTGGCAGAGGAACACAAACAGGCCAAAGAGAAGCATCGTAACTATTGGACATGGAAACAGAACCGAAACGAAGTTCGTCATCAGCTCGAAGTTGACTTTGGTTATGATACCAAACACGCGATGCACCTTGTACGCCTGATGCGTATGGCGGAAGAGATCCTTTCTGAGGGTAAGGTACTCGTGAAGCGTCCTGATGCTCAGGAACTTCTCGACATCCGGGCAGGTAAATGGACTCTTGACGAATTGCTCTCATGGGCTGACGAGAAGGATCGTTATATCCGGGAAGATTTGTACAAAAAGACACAACTTCCTAAAATGGCGGATCTTGACCTGTTTGCAAGGGTCCTCATGACGGCTCAGGACATGTGCTGGAGCAAGATGGGATGATTGAAGCTCTGGTAGGACTTTTTGGTGTTGCATATGCGATAATTGCTGTGGTATACTCAGTAAAGATGGAAAAGGACGTAGTCCTGAAGCAGATTTATAAAGCCCGTACAGATCGAGACTGGTCTGAAATCTGCTTTGCCATTGGTTTTGCATGGCCCTTCGGGGCCTTAATCCACTATGTTATGAGGAGAAGAAATGCGACAGCTTGAGTTTATGGGTAGAATGGTAGAACTGATTTCCGAATGGCAATCAGAATATAAAATGCACAGGAATCTCTCCGAAGAGCCTGAGAACTGGCCCGACACCAGAGATCAGGAAGATTGGTTGGAGGATTTCTTTGTTTGGCTACAATGTAAGGGGTATACAGTATGAGCTATGGACCACTGACCGCAGAGCAGGCCAAGATCCTGCAAGACCGTTATTATGAGCAGCAAGGCATCAAGAAAGTTGTCTGGCCTTCTCCCGGTGATACCGGAACTGTGAAATGCATGCACGACGCTTGTCCTAATTGTGGTGGCACGGGTGTCAGAAAAGATGGCACTGGTTTATGCGTCCACGGAATATCTTGTCCTTGTCCCAAGTGCAGTTTTAAGTGCTGAATCGTCCCTATCTTATATGATAACCCTGTTTTTCATGATAAAATGGATCTATCATTAAGATAGGAGGTTAGTATGTTTCAAAAGATTGTACGTGAACACCCTATCCTTCGAGAGCACTGGCATACTCTGCTGGAAAAGGGTTTTATAGAAAACTCAAAAGGTTGCATCGCTCTCGTAAGGGAGCCTGTGACAGAAGAACGAGTTCTCGTCATAAGGGATGCCAAAAACGGCATCCTTTTTTCTATCAAAGTTGGTCGTCTGGATGTCACTAGGGGTTCAAATACCATAAGACCAACAACTTACACTTTTCGTGTTGGAGACATGGGGAAGCTCGATCCAGAACATCTGGAAGAGGCCTTTGATAGTTATGAAGGGTTCGAAGCCTCTATTCGTGATCTCTATAGATCGTTGGATAGGATTATCAGTGAACACAAGAAAACGCTAGGTGTAAAATACCGAGTAAAAGACTGGTTCAGAAATTCCAATAACCGCTGGTTTCTCCTGGCGGCAGTTCTCTACGGCCTGTTGACGGTATTTCTGACCTTGCACTAAGAGGAGATTCTTATGAGAGATCGTCAGGAGTATTATCGTCAGTATGCCGCCCGTCGTCGTGAGATTGATCGTCAGCGGCGTTCCACACCGGAAGGTAAGGCAGAACAACTTCGTATCCGTCTTGCTCGTATTGAAGCAGAGAAACGTGCCACCCTCCATAGTGAGTGGGATGAGTTTGTCAGGGATGAGGCTGATCACCTGTGTTCTGTTCGCTGTGAAGATACTGGAATAAAGTGGGAACCAGACCACATGCTTCCGCTCAGGGCAACTAAAGTGTCCGGCCTTAACTGTGGTGATAATATCCAAGTGATACCTGCGACCCTCAACAGGAAGAAGAAAAACCGTATGATCTATACCGAAAGGAATGAATGGTTGAAAGATGTATAGAAAAAACCCGGCAAGCGCCGGGTTTTTTATTGACCTTTGGATAGCTTTTCTATCACGAGATGATCTGAATCATCCAGGTGCATCAAGTGATCAGCTCGGATATCATGTAGATATGGAAGTCCATCAACGTGGCAAAGAAACCAAGATTCGTTACGAGGATAATATCCATTTACACCGAGGACGGTCTTCTCCAGCACAAGGCAACGTTTACCGTTAAGGATATTATCCTCCGAGAACCCATACAGCAGGCAGATGGAATCAACACAAACCTTATGGTCCGGCTCGTTACGATCAGGCATACCACTATCTTCTAGTTTCAGCATTTTTTATCTCCAAAGTTAAGTTCGCCATTCAACTTTTGTACACGGTGTGGGAGAATCTCCTCATACCACCAATCTTTCTCGTGAAGACGATAAGACACATAGACCTCAACGGTATCCTCGTCCTTACGGACAGTCCTGGTATAGATATCTCGAATGGTTGCCTCGTATTGACCATCGATGAGGACGATTTCATTGAACTTATACTTGAATTGTTCTTCAACTTTCTCGGTCATTATTTTCTCCAAAATAAAAGGCGTACCCATCGGTACGCCTTAAATACTATCTTACTTTAGTTGTTTTAGCAAGCTTTCCAGCTGAAATTCTGTTGTAAATGCTCTGTCGATAGACCCGATATCTACAGAAATTACCTTGATTGTTTGTTGGTCATTAAGAATCTTCTCTACAAGGTCATTATACATTTGTTGTTTTACCTCCGCTGGGGCTTCTCGTCCCTCGAAGAAATTCTGCACACGTTCCTTCGCTACCTCCATGAGATCGACAGTGATTTGGACCGTATTCTCCTCAATCTTGACCTTACTTTCCTGTTTTGGTACTTTGTTAAGGAATTTACTCTCTAATGCTTCGATACGACGAATGGTTTCTTCCTCCCCACCCATACCGTCGATAGCCTCTTTGATATCCTCCGTCGTAAGCATACGGTATTTCCGGTGTGGATGTGACTTAACACAACCAAAGGAGTCCATACGACGCATTTTAGAACGGGCCTTTCCACTTACTCGGTTATAAAGACGGGCGTAGGTCCCCGAGGTATCGTTACGTAATAGCCAAGCCGCCGGAAGATACAGCTTGTTATCGTAGATGACACCTGAATCGTCAGGGCTGATCATTACGCATTCCCCACCGACAACATTTGTTCGCTCAGGTGGTAATACAGCCGAATCTTTTGTAATCGCCGATTTACGCCGATAGTTGAGTGAGTTATGGATGCTATTAGTAGACCGAATGATATACTCATTGCTATTGTTGTTATTCTGACACCACCACAATGTCTTTCCATTCAGATGACGGTAAAAATGGCGGACAGTGAAGGCACCTACCTGCGTACCAATAAGATCTTTGCACAGTTTGTGGCGGGGATATTTACCCAGGACACCGCGAACATGAGTTGCGGAGAAAGTTTGTTTTTGAGCTTTAGTAATTTCAGATGCCATGTTTAATTTCTCCTATATGGAAGTTATTTTTAGGTCGTTTCGTTTCGACAGACACACTATAAACGGCCACATTTTTATGTGCAAGTCTTTTTGAGTTTTTTTTTTCTAATTAAGTATCTTGACGTCATGTACAGGCATAGTGTAGTATATACAAAAACAACTTCAAAGGAGAAATCATGGGGAGATATGAGAAGGATCTGATTGAGATGGGGAGGCTACAAGAAAGAGGAGAAATCCTTGAGTATATTGTCAAAGCTGTCACCAACAACCAGAAAAAGAGAGACCAGTTTGAGAGAGGCTCATTAAATCGGGCAGCGATGACAGTGGCTATCGATGAGCTTTTGTATGTTGGCGATTTCATAATGAAGAGGGGCGCATGAAAAAATTCTGCATCTATGGGCGGGTGAGCGTTGACAACGGCTGGTATTTGTGCAAATCTGGTATCAGTGAAGAAGAACTTGCCAAGTGGCTGGCCTATTACCGTAAAACTTGGCGTTATGTTAAGGGTATCTCTTATGATTGAGTTTTTTAGAAGTCTTTATTTCAAGCTGTTTAGAAACAGGCAGTTGTCTTTGTATGCGACATCAAAATGGTCAGTGACTTGGGCAGACATCGGGGTTAAGGAAACAGGTCAATGGATGTATTTTGTATCTCCGAGAGGAAAAAGGTACGTAGAGCCAACCAACGTGCCGTGCCTTTTATCGAGGTCTGATCTACCTGGGTATGCTGCCTGTACGATCTGGAGAAACGGCGGTCCATTGCCGGACAGTGCTCGGAGGGTAAAAGATGAATAAATTTAGGCTAAAATGTCAAAGTGGACGTTGGTGGGTGCAGGAAAAATTCTTTGGATTCCTGTGGCTAACCATTTGGAATTCCTCTTTGACGAAAGAAAGTGCAATGGCAAAGATTGCAGAGCACGTCCAGGAAAAAGAGGATGAGTGCATTTACTATCCAACACGGGAAGAGATTATCTCCGCAGTCTCTGCTAAAATGGTGCGACCAGGTCCACCACCAGCCCCTCCTTCCAAGCCTTAATGAGGATAAAAATATGATTTACGATGATTTGGTTTTGATAAAGTCTGCTCTGAAGAAATCTCGGAGTAATGGAATTTACTTCAGAGACCCGAAGTGGTTACAGGGCATTTACATCTTCATGTCCAAGGAAGGCAGTTTATATCTTGTTTACAATTTATACAAAATGTGCCTGCTGGAAGGATTTCGTTGTTGTCCAATTCATGAGCATGACCTCCCCCGGCTTGGTAGTGAATCTTTTGAGATCTGGGATGGTGCTTTATGATTGAAATCTGGAAAACCTTGGGATGTGTTATCATGACCATTATCATGGGGACTGGCTTGGTACTGACAACAGAATTTCGCGAATTCTTGGGGATGTTGTTGTTTGGAATAGCATTCGCATTCTGGGCTAACCTTTTCCTGGATCGTTTTTGGCGGCTATTAGAAAATCATTAGGAGACTAAATGGGAAGCACTTTTACTGTCCAATACTGGACAAACGCCCACGAGGGTGAGTATAAATATTACGTATTCTGGCAGGGAGAAAGCTTTGACGAGGCCCTTCGGCAGATGGTAAAATGCAAGGGTGAAGGCTACGGTTGCGTGAAGCTGGAATGGCGTTAACATATGGGCGCGAAGCGCCGCGCCGTCCAAATCCAGTACCCCCGCTACGCCGGGGCCTGGATTTTGCCGTCGATCTTTTTGTGAAGGAGTTCTTGTGAAAAATTATTATGTCCTCGATGAGACATGCACGGGCCACCGCCAGCGTATCTTCCAGTTAGTGATGAGAAGTTTCAGCATCGATGCAAATACCAGAGGGACCTGGTGTAGTCTGTTCAAGACTAAAGGTTATAAACGTGCAGTGGAGACCCGTAGAAAAATAAACGGGCATCTTCAAGGTGTTGTAAAAAAGGAATTTTCTGAAGTAAAATCTTGGAAGATTGCAAATCTCCTTGGCAGTCGTAAACTCCATGATGTTAGTATGCGCCGTCGGCAAAAATATCTCCTGGAGGTTGATGATGGAAAATGTTAAGAAGGCATTAGGGCATCTGGAAGCAAAAAGGGGCGGTATCCGGTGGGCGGAGGGTGTTTCTCGTGGGTATCAGGGCGCACTCGAATATGTAGCGAATATTCGTGCAGCGGCAGAGGCTTGTTGGTACATTCAGGACATGGCTGACTGGACAAAGCGGTTCGCTCTGAAGGAAAAGACGAAGGCTATTGTTGGTCATGATCGTATTCTTTTTGGAAAAGAGCCTTGACACCTCATGGATAGTAATATATCCTCAGGGTATCTAATCAAGAGGAGGAGCTATGAATTTCTGGATAATGAGGGCGATCGTCCGCGATCACTTCAATGCGGAAAGAAGCGGTGTTTATGAGAACCTCGGATGTCTGCCTTTTATCTTGAAAGTCGTAGCCATTGTTCTCATCATCGCGGTACTTAATCACTTTGGTCTTTGGGAGTAATGATATGTTTGTCTTAGTATTTACGTTTTTCTTGTTCATTTTGAACACGGTTTGCTGTGGGTTGCAGGGATTAACACTCCTGCTTCGTAAAAAAGAAGACCCGTTTGTTTTCCCTGGCCTCATGATGATTGCCCATGCATTTCTTTCAGCATGGATGTTCAATGTCTGGTTGGAGATGACACCATGAATATCTTTACGGATGCACGGATGGGGACCCCAATAACACCTGAAGAGTGTGAATGGATAAAGCAAGAAATTGCTACCACAGAGGCGCTGTTAACAGATGAAGTTTGGATCGAAAACTACGTAAAGAGTTGCCATGAAGACGGCATGACATCTTTCGATCGTGAGTTGGTCATCATGTGTATTCAGGCCGACCTTTATGGTATGAAGAGATGCTTGAAGTACAATTACGTTCTTATTTGGTAGGAGAAAGATATGTTTTTTACTATTTTTGCGTTGTTGCTGAATTTCTTCGTGGGTGTATCCCACAGTAAGAAGGCTTTGTTGGAGGGTAACAAGTATTCAGCAGTGGTTGCTGTATTTAACTGGTTCTTTGTTGGAACACTTTCGTTAATCCTTTTTAGGGAGATCATTGCATGACGTTCAACGAAGTACGCTACATCCGTGTGTATGGGGAATACCAAAAGCCGGAGGTTATTCGAGTATCTAAGGATGGTCGTAACTGGTATCTTGTGGCAACAGATGATGACGAGGTTGTGGAGAAATTCCCGAAAGATTTACTCCTCACAATCAGCTTGTACGACAAATGGATGAATAGTCTTCTATGGAGTTCGCTCGTCTACCACGCAGAGGATAACTCTTCCCTTGAGGGATCTGATATTGTGAAGCACTTCTGGCGTTGCACAGACTACATGGAGCGGGTTATTGCTTCAAAACTCAAAGAAGTCTTTCCTTGGTGTGAGTGCTCAAATGAAAGATATTGATAAGATGGGAACAGAAACCTGCCCACACTGTGGAGGCTACTCTGCCAGCACTGTTATCACAGAGAGATATACTCTTAGTGTAGACTTCACGGGTTTACCATATGGGCAATCCGATAATAAGATCGTATCTGGTGGGAAAAGGTTTGTTTGCGATAGCTGCGGAAAGGATGTTTCTAAATTAATACCAACTCCGGGAGTTATGAAATGAAGGTAAAGATAAAAGAAAGGATTAAAGAGGATGTTGAGGTGTGGGAGATTCGTCCTGGTGAGGGGTTCCTACACGACAAGTGTTTATTTATCAGAGCGGATTGTCCTTCATGGGGCATGGATCGCCCAGACCCTAAAATTCCAGCATTAAACCTGAACACAGGGGTAATAGAGATGTTTTATTCCACCAAAAAGGTAAGGCCAACTGAAGTTTTTGTGGAGTACACAGTATGAAGCTAACTGATGACCCAATCCCCGCACTAGAGGGCATGGTTGGGGATATAACCATCTGTGCGACAGGCGCAAAATACCCTCGTCTTCGCGGAATAACTCTGACTCAACCATTACACGCAAACGGTGATGATGACGATACCATCATGATCGAACTTGATGACCTTGATGAGTTCATCGCGAAACTGCAGGAAGTCAGAAAATTTTACACTGAGAACCCGAAGGTTATGAAATGAATACCCTCAACACCTACACAAAAGTATTCCACTTCTGGTGGCAAAATCTTAACCGTTCTGTTTACGGTACAAAAGATGAGGCACTTAAAGGTTGGACAGACTGTATGCTTAAGAAGCACGAAATCAATGACAAGGGGAGTATCCTCCGGGGAACAGATGCTTATTGCCTGGGATGGAATGCCGCTATCGAGTTTATTCTTGGGGAGAATTGCGATGACAAATTATCATGTTTTAAATGAGTGGATTATTGCAAACAGGAGGGGACCTTTGTTGGTTATTTACAAAAAGGGTTCAAAAAGCATTAAAGAATGCCTTGAGCTTACCCCGCTGAAAAGTCTACACTTCCATCACGACGGCGAGGACCTCAGGAACAGGATCTGCGGCTACCAGGTTGGTGGCATCATTGTTGAACCGGGTGCAAATTTTGGTAAACACAACCTTCGTTATGCCATCTCCCGTCTTCGGTCTGAAGATAATGTCTACCTTTTCCTGATGGATGAGGAACATGAGGACATATTGGAAGATATTTTTGAAGAATACTACGAGAGTGCCACAAACAAAGAGATGGTTGAGAGCCTCCGTAGCCAGATCGTAATCTATGACCCGGAGTGCTTCTATGGCCTACAGAACATTTGAGGAATGGAACGCCCGTGGGAGGATCGTCAAAAAGGGCGAGAAAGCTATGGGCCACCTTCTTGACGGGACTGCTCTTTTTGGAAAGGAACAGACCAAAGGCAAAAAGAGCCGTGACTGGGGAGAGGCTGATCTGGGTGATGCACCAGACTCCTGGTATATGGGTGGACCTGAGGATTATTATTAATGAAACATATCCCGCTGAAGAAGTGCAAACCTATAACCTACTGCAAATTCTGCAAAGCCATCGGCATCCGCAGGCGCTGCACATTTATGACGAAATACCAACCGCCGTGGGGACTACGTGACTGGTACAAACATTACGCCTGTGACGAACACAAGGGCCTGATTGAAGATCCGGACCCACGAGGCATTATGGAAGCTGCTGCAAAGAACCCTGCCCCACCACAAAAGGTTGCAAGGGATGACCACTACACAGAAGCAGACTACCAGACCTGGATGAGACTGTAGGAGACAGAATGTATAAAACACCAAAATTGAAAAAACTTAAACACTTTCCGTGGATCGAAGATATTGACGGACTCAAGGCCTACTGCAAGAAGATAGCGGAGGGGTCTGAGAACGCGCAAAGAGAGGGTTGCGAGGTCTTTATTCTACCAGGTAATTTGCACGATATCTGTATCAAATACACCGGAGGAGATGTATTTCATTTAGCAGAGATTATGGCTACATGGTTCAAAGAGCATAAGCATGAAGCAGTGATCATTTTGAAACAATACAGGGACACAACATCCCCCAGCTTTTGGACAACAATCTTAAATGTATACAGGTCTCCTGCCAGTGTAGCTATGGACCTTTGGGAAGGCTATGTTCGTGAAGAAGAAGGAGAGGCCGTCAGGATTTTGGATATGTACGACACCAGTAAGGAAGAATGGATCACAAAAGAGGCGTACAGCAGAACTGGGGTTATGAAAATTCGAGGTGGTTTCACCACACAACAAGCACACAATAAGGGAGCCTGAAGAGGCTCCTTTTCTTTTATCTAAAGTGGCGCATCAATTTACCTTGACGTAAACAGGCTCGTCTATTATACTTCCTCTATCAATTACACGAGGAGAATTTTATGGACGACGTGGGTTTCTTATTGCTGGGGATGCTGATTACAGCGTTCCTGATCCTTATCCCTTATGGGATGATGTTGTACGTATCTATTGGGCCAGTGGCTAAGAAGGACGATTGTTGAGACTGCTATGCGGCTTACCACACAAAAAGGGTTGACGTAAACTGTCAGCCCTGTTATGCTTTATGTAAGCCACAACACGAGCCATGTCTCCTGAAGCTGGAGGATACAATCACAACCCCTGCTCGGAATGGTGCACATTCTGTTAACACACAATCTGAAGGGACTCCCCGATATGTTGATAAAACATAATTTCATAAACATATTGCCGTAACGTGTCGATGCCATAAACATATCGCGTAAACAGGCCCCTGTTTTCCCCGTATAACCACCCCTTCCCCCCGTGGAGAAATCAAAACAGACCCCCTGCCGAAAATATCACTTGCCGAAAAATATCATGGCTTGGCCCTTGGGTAAAAATATTGTGTTCTCACCATCTGCGGTGCTAGACGGACAGCTCCGGGCGTCAACTATCTTTACGGATCTTTACAAAATATCATGGGCAAGGTCGATCCGGTCCCCGGTCCCTCGGGGCCTCTTCAGGCATGATAGTTACTTGCCGAAACTAATAATTATCAAATGTTACAGATAGCAAGCATATGGTTTGCCAGCTTAGAGCACGATTTGTCATTGACAAGCTTATATTTATATGAATTACGCTATTTAACATAAAACACGTTATGCGCACTAGCTAACAACACATAGCAAGCTAATAATGCCCAATGTTACCAGTGTGACGCATAGGCCAGCCGCTTCAGGTCATTACATGGTGTGACTGTTACTGTGGTGATAGTTTCATGTGTGATTATTCATGTTTTAGGGTTGTTTTGTGAATGAGACGACGAATGAGAATCATTATTATTTCGATTTCGAATTCAATTTCGAAATGAGAATCATTCCGCAAATATAAATATTTTGTAAATTTATAAATAAAAGCTTGACAAGGAGAGAGAATTGTGTTTAACACACAGCCATACTTTGAGCATTTCCGCAATGATAACTATTCTCACATAAGCCTTGCTACGCAAGGCATTGATAGGAATTTTCGATAACAAAAACACTTGACACTTCAGATAAAATCATGCTCAAAAACAAGCCTTTTCTCATAAGATACGATCATCATTTTAATGGTTTGTCAACCATTAAACACGATTTAATGCGATTTGATCGCATATAATAACCATGTGTTACCATCACATACCGACACAATAACACGGGAGCGATCACGCAGAGCGTGATCGGTGTTATCGTGGCGATGTGATAAAATGATCTTGCTAATCATTACGGATGTAATGATAAATTATGTTACTATTTCGCTTTTAATCGTAGCGTCTACGAGCCACGATAACGCGAACGAAAATGATAAGGATTATCATTTGAGTTACTCCCGTGTTATTGTGTCGCTCGCTACGCTCGCGCCACTCCCCACGATTACGCGAACGATTTTTATTTGACAAGATTTTATTTTTATGCTCAATAAAACCAGTTCACACAATAGGTTAGATGAGAAAAGTTATCATTATATTGATTTATGCTCATATTCACTTCCAGTGCATAGAAATGCATGATTTATTCAGTTAATAACATGCGTTATTAATTAGGTGGGGTTGTGGGGTGAAAAGCCAGGACCGACACACAATTAAACGCAATATAAAGCGTTTTGAGCGTGGTTATCGGTTACCCTCATCATGGTATGTCTTGTGTTAGATCTCAATTATGCACTTTTTTGCATAGCGGTGGGGCCGTGGTGTGGGTTGTTTATGGTGTGGATCTGCAAAGAGAAAAGCCAGGTAAAAACCTGGCCTTTGTGTGGTTGTCTTATGACTGGCTAACCATATTGTTTTAGATAGTTTACAGCGGAAATTATTGCTTGCGCTCGGCTGTACTCTTCGCCGTTCACACGATAGCGCCGCGCCCCTTTATGGCACTGAGTGATCATAACCTGGATTATTCCATCCATAACATAGAATGCTTTAAGTCTTGTACCCTTACGAATAAAATCATCTGATACTTTGCAACCGTGATCCGTGGCGTATGTTATCGCGTCATCAATTTTTAACATGTTACAACCTCATTAGATGGATATCTGACAACCTGGCAACGTACTGGATCAGGAAATGATCGGCCTGTTATGTGATTGATAAAGATACAATCTAAAAACTCTATAGACACGGAATCATTACAGAATGCAACTTTATAGATCCTGTTTTCCAGATCACGGCGCGTGATAGGGTGTGCGCCCGTTGCTTTCATGCTCGATCCAAGTTGGCGATAAACTAGCCACACATGAGCACTACCACGATATGAGTTTTCGCCTTTTGTCAACAAATAATCAAGGGCTTTTTCTGGCGTGTCGAATTGATTAAACAGAAACATAGCTTTTACCTCATTCACTGATTAATTTAAATTCCGCCTCAGGGTGATAAAGATCAGCCATATAGCGAGTTTTGTAATAGAAAGATACTTCCACAATGTGAGGCGCTTCGATTTCTATTTGTGTGATGAGGACGCTACCCGGCTTAAAGCCTGGGGCGATGTCCGGTAATTCGATGATCATTCCGCTTTTTAAATCTTTTGCTTTTACAGTTTTCATAATCATTAGCCTTTTTTGCGTTTCATTACTTTGATTACTTTCAGGCCTTTTTGTTCGAAAAAATCCGGGCGGCGCAATTGTGCGGCACTGCTACGGCTTTTCACCTTGTTAGACAACACGCCATAATAGCGACCGTCCTCATACTGCCCGATGAAATAACAATCATTTACGCCGTATTTTTCATCGCCTGCTTTCTGGATGATTTCGGCTAACTTGTCAACACTAATATTAATCATAATTGCTTTACCTCAAAGGATAGCGGGGCGGCTAGCGCCCCGGTTTAATTATTTGTTAAGCTCTTTATATTCAGCGATCCAGCGGGTAAAAATCTTGGCTTGCTTTTCTGCCGCCTCGGCGGTTTTATGTTGCATTGCTTCAATATGCCAACAATCAGCAAGGGTAAACCCTGAAGCATGAGAAGTCCAGGCATAATCTGGATCTTGTTCCCGATATGCCGCAAGTTTTGCCGGATCTTCATGAAAAACATAAGGTTTTAATTGAGCTACGTTATATTTTTCACCGTCGCCAGTCAATTTTGACCAAGAGTTATGACTTGCGAGACAACGATCCAGCATTTCGAAAAATTTTAATTTGGTCATTGTTTTTTTACCTCTTTTGATTGTTGGTGATAACTTATCAAAAGGCGCTCATCTAAACGCCTTTTAATCTGTTAACTTAATTGCTTTCTGTAACGTCTACCCAAAGAGCTAAATCAATAACGCCTTTTTCTTTAATCTTTTGCAGGAGGCGATCAGCGCGATCAGAGCTATTGATATAATAATCAAAATCTTGTCCGGTCTCTTCGTCTGTCAGTGATTCAATTCTACCGATAATCACACGATCAAGAGCATAAGTTTTGTTAGTGTACCAGTTAGTGAGACGAATTTCACATTTGTAATCGTCGCTCGGGCCGTCCAGGGTAACGACGTCGATTAAATCGCCTTTGAAAACTGAAAGTGACCACATCGGATCATGATCTACTACGCCGCCAAAATCTTTACCTTTAACAGTAGAATTCAGATTGATGATAGTCATTTTCGTTTACCTCGTTAAGTTGTTTTCGTTTGTTTGCCCTACGAGATAAATAATAATATAAGCGGGGATCGCTGTCAATAGCTCTTTACGTATCTTTACATTATTCACTTTTTGCATCTTTATGCATCGCTATGCAATTGATTTCATGGTGAAATTACTTTTTAGCCGTTTTCCCGTGTCAAGTTGTTTTTATATGGCCTTTAAACGCCCTGTAACGAGTTTTAAGCGGTTTTTCGTCCAGGCTGTACCCTAGTCCATTTTATCGGAGATCTCGCCATATTCACTATTTTGCATAAGATTTTAGGCGTTGTTGAGAGTAATTCTCATTACCGGAATAGCGGGCACCTCCGGTGACTTTCCTCCGGTGTCCATCGTTGCCGCTTCAAACAAAGAATAGCAAAAACCAGGACCGAAAGCAAGCCCTGGAATTGTAAAGATTTTGCCTATCATGCCAGGCCGGATCTCTTCGCCTTTGCAATGTCGGAATATAATTTTCTAAAGTATGCCGGGCCTCGATCGTTTACTCTTACATATTCATCACGCGCCGCCACCTGGAGATCGTCGGGTAATAATCCATGATAACCACTGTTAACAATAGCGATCCGTTTTTTGTTGCAATCATAGTAAACATATGATCCATCGGCCAGATAAATTGTGCAGTTTTGCCGGATGTAGGGTATCAAATAAGCCTCGCCCTGGTGCCGGATTTTGTAAAGCGCCATTTGTCCATTGTAGATCCGGCGGACGTGATAAGGGTCATTAATTGCCCGGTGAATGTTTTCCTTCCAGGCCTGGCGAGCGTTGCCAACATTACGGATCAGTGCTTCCACCTCGGGGATCACAACGTTAGCGCGGGCGGCGGCTTTTGCCTGGTCTGATAATTCATCGTAATAAAACATTCGTACACTAATCATTTTTTGATCCCCATGAAAGGAAAGCAAGCCAGATCGGCGGGGCGCAAGTGATCTACACGTCGCCAGCCTTTAGGCGTTTCAACTAAAACACGGTTTTCAATCCAGCGATAAATTTTACCAGATCGCATATTGAGAAAACGTATCATTTGCATTTACCAGTAAAAGTTGCCCCGGCGATCCGGGGCCTGGTGTACATTATGCCACAATGGCGGGACGGTTTACAACGGTTGTTTTAACGTCTTGATAGGTATCATGTTTTTTAACGGTGGCTTTAAACTTAACAACCGCGCCAACCGGGCCGAACTCTTTTGATCCGATGTATGTTACCAGGTCATCACCCTGGCGGACTTTGATAATATAGTATGATGATTGATTCCATTCATCAATTTTGAGATAGGAGAAAACGATCTCACCCTCAAAAACCAGGCGATCGCCAATGTTGCCGATCCAGTTGCTTTTTAAATCCTCGGCTTTACGCTCGGCGCGTTTTTGGTCACGGGCTGCAATGTAACCATGATCAAGGGCATAACCCAAACATGCCGCGCTTAATGCTTCCATTACCGGGCCGTTGTCTGGCTTGTTTGCCATATCAGCAAAAAATAAAACATAGGATTCTTTAACATCGGCAAACGTTTTACCGCAATGCTTGCCAAACGGAAAGCGCCCCGCTTCGATTTCTTCGATCCGCGCGGTATCGACGATCGACAATTTACCGCGACGTTGCCCCAGCTCAAAATCCGCGTAGCCTGCAAAAACTTGCTCAAAGTTTTCTGTATTGGCGATCCGGGCGGTTACTCGATCAAAATATTCCTTTGCTTTATTTTCTGCTTTCTGGGGATCGGTTGAAAGATTGCAAATGTAAGAATCTGCAAAAACGCCGCCACCACAGTTACGGCGGCGGAGGGTATACATTGCATTCAGCTTGCCGGAGTCGATGTAATAAGTAACGGTGATTTTAGTAGTCATTCTGTTTACCTCGATTTGTGGGCCGTCGCATCATTGCCGCCCTACACATTAAGCATAATAAAAGTCGCTCACGTTTGCAAGCGACTTTTTAGATTAATTTTCTCAATCAGTTAGCACGAAAAACATCGTTAACAATAGCAGTTGTAAACATCCAGACCAGATCCGGGGTAGTTATCGGCAGGCTGTCAGCCTGTTTTATTGTTACTCCGCTTCTTTCAAGAGTGTAGGCGATAAAATGACGGTTTTCAAGTTTTCCGCTATGGGATTGAATAGATTTTTCAGTACGGATCAGGACAGTTAAACGGTCCGCTTGTTCGCTGTCATTCTCATGACAAAATACTAACATAGTTTTTTCACCCTGGCGATTAAAGTCACAATTAACATTATCGTTAACATTTTCCAGAAAGAAAAATTTGTTTGCCTTTTCCATACTATTTTACCTTTTTGTTAGTGGGCCAATCTTGCCCGGTCCAAGTAATATAACCTAACCGGGCCGGAGGATCAATGATTATTTTCGCTTTCCGGCATCGGTTCGACTTCCGGCGATGGTATGCACGCTGGATTAATCCAGCGCCCCTGGCGCTGATAGTCAACGGCGACGATCTCGCACGTCAATTGATCATCATAGCTTTCTACTACATAATCGTCACACTGTTTTAAAGCCAGCGCACTATAAAAACACATACCCGCGAATACTTCAAACATGTTAACCGCCTTATTTTTTCAGAGTAATGATCGGGCGCTTGTCACCCTCTTTGACGCCAGGATCTAACGTATCGCAGATCCCCACCTGCTCACCCTTTTTCAAAGTGTAGCTGTTTTCGTACACTTCGCAAGCTTGTTCGTCATCAAAAACTTTCTTTACAGTCCAATCACATTGTAATGACATCGAACTAACAGAAATATGACAAGCTAATAAAATAAATCCGAACATGTTAACCGCCTTAATGGGGCGCAAGGCCCCGCTATTGATTATTTGTTGATCTGGTTTGTCTGATTATAGATCCCATATTGAACACGGGACACGGTAACAGATTGAGGGAGTAAGCAACGAACACGATCCGCGCGGTTGTCATATTTTTTGATATGCGCCGGAGTATTGTTGCGGGTAAACTTTACACGCAAACGTAATTTATTTGGATCGCGGTCATCGATTCCGGTTACCACACCAAAAGCGATTTGACCATAGTTATGATAAACCATTTTACCAAGGAATTCTGATTCAAGGGCGGCGATGTTAGATTTTACGTTTTGCATGTTGTTTACCTTTTTCAGTGTGGCGGTGAATTCCGCCACTGATTAAAGGATAACATAACGCCGCCAGGATGCAACAAATATTTTTAAGAATTGTTGAGAACTGTTCTCATATGCAGCGATATGCATAGAAAATCGCTATTATGCAATTAGTTTCAGCATGAAACTAAATTTGCGACGTTTTTAGCGGGGCGCGGTTATCGGATACCCTCTAAAACGCCCTCAAATCAATTCTAAGCGCTTCAATCTGTAACCCTGGTAAGTGCATTGCTACGCTGAGATCTCGCTAAATTCACTTTTTTGCATAAAAAAACCGGGGATAATTCCCCGGCCTGGTTATTCACCTGCTACGGCGTATCGCTGCAAATTACGCTTACGATCCGCAAGGCGTTTATTCAACTTCGGATCATACTGGTCCGGCGACCATTGAACCGCGATCCGTTCCGGCTTATGCCGTTTGTTGTTACGCTCGCGCCGCTCGTTAGTCTCACCAAAGGCAAGGCGATCACGCTGGCTTGTCATCTTCTCAAAGTTGCGGCTTTTTGCTGTCATATTTTGATCCTCTGTGGTTGTATGTTTCCGCTCGCCATTCTGCGATCTGTTTTTTGCGATATTCGATCAGCTCTTCGATGTAGTCGAAGGATCCCTCTTTATGTACCAGGACCACGCCGCCCCGGTGTTTAATCTCACATATCAGGCCGCTACCCTCCAGATCATTCAACGGCCCGGATCGCCTGGTGTGGTACTCCTCCCCCTGGAAGCGATACTCTATATAATGGAACATTGTTTTAACCCTGTACCAGTAGTAAAACCATTTTATAACACGCCAGATCCTGGCGTGGATTTTTGCATAATAACAAAATATGAGTAGAATCAACAATTCTTTCATATTACGCAGCACTGTTTTTAAATGGCTTATCCCATGATCCGAACTTAAGATCTACATAATGACCAACATCAAAGTAATCTGTCATTATATCGCTGTTATCGTAATTATCAAGATTTAACGCCGCAATGATTTTTTCTAATTTATCGGCGATATCTTTATTCTTACATTGCTTTTCAGCGTGATAGGTATTGATCGTTAGAAAATCCCAATCATCACGGGAACGATGAAAGGCATCTTTGAGATCCAGCGGCGCGGATCGGATAGTGCAAACAATAGTTGAATAGTGACGGATCGCAAATGTTGCTTTCCAACCTTTTGGCAATACAGCTTTCACCGCTTCGACAATTTTCGCTTTCTTTTCTTTATTCATGTAAGCCATTTTGTTTACCTTTTAGGTTATGCCGGGGACAATTCCCCGGCTTTAATCAGTATAGCGGTTTAAAGAATCTTTGCAACGTCTTTATAAGACCATGCAAAAAGGGAATTTTGTTTACCTGGTGCAACATCCGCCAGACGTCCAGCAAATCGGGCGCGGTTATGGGGGAACTCAAAGACAACCACACGACCGGATACCATTTCCACGCGTGATCCTTTTGCAAGCGCCTTAATCTGGTCTTTTAAAGTATTCTTTTCTTTCTTCAATCGGGCTTGCTCGCGGCATATTCCGCGCCACTCGATAGATCTTGGATCGTTTTGTGTCGATCTGTTAAGGATACGTGAGGGACACTTGTAATAAAACGGGCCGCAAGATTCATCCATATCTTTATAGAACACTTGCCCATCTTTACGGGAAAGGATAGTTACACGGATGTAAAGATTTTGTTTATCTCCGGTCATTGCAAGTTGATAGACTTCATTACCCACAATGGCGGTATCAATAACGTGCGGATCTGTCAGATAGTGTTTTACGAATTCTTTATTGTTAAGATTAGAATAAATGCTGGTCCAGCCCATTTTATTTACCTCGTTTAGTGTTTAGTTTGTTGGTGCCTGGTAATTATAGGCCCTTTCCGGGCCTAGTGTCAAATGATACGTTCGAATTTATCGAATCTTTTTGCGGATCTGCCGTGAACGTCGATCACGACGTTGGCGCGTTTACCATCGCATAGCCCGCAATCTAAACAGCTAATATTGTGAGTGGTATTAACGCAAGTGATCTCCCCTTCCAGGCGTCGCATATTGGGAGTTTTCACGCGGAAAGTTTTATAACCCTTGCGCCATGCTGTGATCGCTTGCTTTTCCGTATCAGCGGAGATCTGGCAAATAGTAGCGATACGATGATCAAAATTCTTATGGTGGATCTGGTGAGTGTACCCCGTATTACCTTGCGTATGGTTGATCATGTTTTGCCATACCTCAAAAGGAACCGCCGCCGGATCACCGTAGGAACCTAAACGAATATGACGACCCGCAAAATGTACCAGATCGCGAGAATCAAGATCTTTATAGTTGCCTTTTTTGTAAGACTTCCAGACCGATAGCGGGGCCTGGTGCAACGTCACATAACAAGCGCCGTTTAAGCTGGTACGATGGGGACACATACCGCAAACGGATGAATCAAGCTTGTTTGCGCTCGCTTCCAGTGGGCTAACATCTTCCCGCATGATCCAGGTCTGGATCATATCGCCGGTTTTATCGTTAGCGGTTGACATTGTAGCAATGACCACGATCGGGGCCTTATCCAGAACTGACGGGCCTTTATATAATACATAACCCTTTCTTGCTGTGGATTTTTTACCCGGTACACTATGTACGATCTCTGATTCAGAGTTAACTACCAGACCGTTGTTAAGTTTAAACGTAGACATTGCTTTTTACCTCGATTTAGCGCGGCCCTTGCCGCCTGAGAAAACACTTTAGCAAAGGCGCTAACTGAAAGCAAGCGCCCAGGGTAAAATATTTTATTTAGCTAGGGATAAGGTTTTGCCGTGGTTAATTCCAGGGATAACCCATTGCCCCGCGTCATCCTTAACAGGTTGACGTAAACGCGCCGCCGTGGTTACTTTGCTGTTAACATTACGGGCAAAAGCGCGGGCCTGGTCACGGGTAGTAAAAGAAATGTTTTTCATATTGTAGCCTCTTTTGTTGGTTATTGTGGGGAGAATTGCCCCGACGTGATAAACTTTAAGGGATAGTGATCCCCGCGTCAATACCCTGGATGAAAATAAATTAAAAATATTTTTGTTCGTGTGGGCTTGCGCCCCGGCCTGGTTAGTGTACTATATAAGGACGCCCACAAATAAAGGTAAACGAAATGGAAAACGCAAAAGTGATAACGAGTGAAACAATGGTTACCCTTTCCACCTGGGAAACGGAAAGCGCAGCGCCCCAGGTTAGGATCGTGCCTTTACCCTTCGCGTTGAAAATGTATAATGCAGGATTTACCAGGGGGAGAATTGTTGCGGAAAATGGAGAAGTGATCGCGGACTCCTGGGAGTAAAAATATTTTATCGCGGGGCTTGCAAACGGCCCCGGCCTGGGTTATATTTATCAGACAGGATAAGAGACGCCACCCCACGGCGAAAAGGCGGGGCTAACATACCAGGCGCGGCGACCTGGTTGGAAGGTGGATCGCCGGTAGCTCGCCTGAAGTATATTTGTAAATAATTGTAAAGACGCTTGCAACCTAGGGTCGTGTATCCTATATTATACACATAGCGGGAACATTGAAACCGGAGTACAAAACACCGGGGGTGCCTGTCATTCAGCAAATGATAATAATTATCATTCAAATAACTAAATAAGAATGCTTCTCATTCAACAAAAAATTTAAATATTGACTTCTGATTTTTCGTGTGAGATACTGAACGATACCCCTAAAAAATTTTTTCGCGTAAGAAAACAAATACGATCTGGAAATTGAGATCTCGATCGAGAACCGGGCCGAAAAATTTTTTCTATAGAAAAAACAATTACGATCTCGATTTTGAAAAACCGATCGAGAACCCGGTTGATAGCGAGAAAAATTTTTTGATAGTGAGATCAAATACGTTTTTGAAAACGAAAAGTCGATCGAGAACCCAGAGTTTTCTACCTGAAAATTTGAGATATCTTTTTCACCTATTTGAGATAAATGTCCAATCTTGATGCCAAGATACCTATAGCAATCATACACTTGTGCATAATTTTTCGACATAGCTCCCACAAAGGTTTGAGATAATCTACTCCCAAAACTCTTGATTTAAAAATTTGCAGGGAAGATGAAATCCGTTTCAAAAACGATTTTGAAAACCATTTCGAATTTTAAAATATCTTTGGGATATTAAATATCATACAAATATCACACAGTTTTGAATCTCATCTGGGATTGAAAATACCCTTCCATTTAATAATATCATAGGTTGTGCCTGTAGAAATTTCATACATTTGAATCTCATCTGGAGTCGGATTACAAATGTCAATGAAAAATGTGCTCAATACAGAAATCAGGAACCGTTCTGTCTTTCCTGGGACTGTGTAAACAATACGCATATCACCGGGAATAGGAGAAAGGACCAAGGAAGTAGGGCCATTCATAAGTGTAACGGTATTATCAGCAATCTTGATACGACCATCGACACCATACACCAAATCATGAGCAGAAGAATAATGTGCAAGCACCTCTACTACCGGGTTACCGACAAGGTTCACGAGGTAATCAAGATACAGGTCTCGCCATCCACGATTCTGCATCATGTACCGTATATGGGAGCCTCCATCAAACATCTCTCCTAGTTGCTCTGCGATCCAGGCAACACCATTTGCAATGTCTTCTCTGTTCCAGGTGTTGTCGATATCTAAAATATCCTCGCTGAACTTGTTCAGGCGGCGCATGGCATTGAGTACAAACTCACCTCTTTCAACAAAGGCACGTTCAGTGTCCTTGGCATAATCCAGAAGCCCTTCAACCTCTGAACCTGTAGCGTATTGTCTAAGGTCATCAAGTACGCTTTTCACACTTTCCTTGGCTTGGTCGAAATTCCTTTCGTCAGCCTCGTCAGCAGAGAATTCCACACCATCAAGGGCATATACTGCATCAAGGTAAAGCCTTTTAAGGTCATTCTGCATATCTGGGAAAGCATAACCAACCTTGTTATGAGGGATAAGTTCAAGAGTGTTTAAAATAGTGGTCATTGTATATCGTCCTGTAATCAATCCTGAGGCGTTTTATGCAAAGGCAGTACGTTTGCCTACCTTATGTGCTAAAAACCCCGCCACGGCGTTTCTACGCATCATACGGGGTATCATAGCATCTGTTTTTCAGTCACGTTTCATTTGGTAGCGCATATACGCCATATTCATCTTATGTTTGACATCGTAAGTTACCGGGAGGTTTCCAAATACAAAGTAGCAGACATCATACATGATCTCCCAGAACTTAAAAACCAAATATTTAGACCGTTTTTCTAAGCTCATCATCTCACCTCCACAGGTTCAATAAAATAGTTCTGACCTTGTTTTGTTTGACAAAATGAACCAACGTACCAGACACCGGAACCACCATGATGGGTGTTACGGAGGATATCATATCCGCGAAGCTTTTCCGCTTTTTGGACATTTTCTGGTGCATCGACTATCTTCATCAGCAAATCAAACCCCGACATTGACATCAGGAACTTGTTCCCGTCTTGATCGACCATTTCAATATTCGCAGCAGAACGACCACGACTGAATCCAGTGTACTGGAGTTTCAGCTCGCGAATTTCATGACGATCGGAAACATCCACCTTATCTTCCATCTTCCAGTCATGGGCATACCCGGTATACCAAGCATTACTGCCTTTGAGGTATAGTGCGGGATATCCACGCTTTCCTAACTTAGCCATATCTCACCTCCTGCGGGGCGGCTGCGAGCATGGCGGCGCGGCAGGATTCATACTTCGCCATCACGACCAAAACGCCATGATTCCATGCATGCTCATCAATTGAGTCGCACGTTTTACATTCTTCAATTGCCGCTTCGAATATCGACACATCATCCGGCACTACCGGAGAGTTGCCAGCCTCATAAGCTACGCGCATCCAGTGATAAAAAGCTTCTGCGGTAACACAGCCGCAATCTACTTCAATAACCCCATCTTGTTGCGATAACCATTCTTCGAATTTCATGGCTTACCCTCGTTCTTTTCAATACCAAGGATCATGCCCTGGAGTTGCTGTTTCATTGGAATCAGGATTGGCATATCATCAATCCAGACATCTGGTGTCCAGCCGTTTTCTGCACACACTTGGGCCTTTTGTACACCACTACAGTAAATTACCTTGATATCCATCTCTTTAGCCCAGAATTCAATATCCGCATTATCATCAGTTGGATATCGAAAGGTAACGAAACGAACATCAAAATCACCTTCGATGATCATCAGGTCAACAATGTGTTGCCACATGGTTGGATTTAACGTGAAAGTATCATCAAAGTCAAGTGCTATCCGCCTACGATCAAATAGTTTCATTTGCACCTTTTTTACTCTCTTGTTCTTCAAAGAAGAGTTGATCTGCCAGATTATTCAGGTGGTTTGCCACCTGACGGGCCTGAGTACGAGTGAGACGGATGCCTGCACTGTCACGATCATCGTTGGTCTTATCCGTCATCCAGAGTTGGATCAGAACCATTCCTGGATTACAGCAAGATTCCATAACTTCTGCTCGACCACGGTAAAATTCAGTATCCTCTTCAACCTCTAAGTATTTTTCCATTATTGCTTATCCTCCGCCTTAGATTTCTCTGCCTTTTCTTTTTTCGTAGTGGCATCAAGCTCATCAGTATATTTCTTGATTTGAGCATCAAGATACTTAATGGTGCTATCAGCCAGTTGTTGTGTACGTGGTGACTCAACCACATTCTGACCTACATACGCTGCCAGCATTTTATACGCAGTTTCTTTCTGAGGCATAAAGTTAGCATACAGGATACCAATGAAGCAGATCACCATGCCAAAGACTGCGATCTTACGTGGGCCTTTGGTAACATCCTTTACCACAACAGGTGTTGTTGATTGGCCTTCCTTCCGGGTTACTTTGTAGATTGTGGACTGCTTAATATCGTTGCTGGAGACCCTTCCATTCGGCAAGCGAACTCGAAGCGTATTATCACTGTTCCATACCGTAACGATTTCAATCGTATCCCCGGCCTTACATCCATTCCAGTCTTGGTTAAGAATCAGGTTTTCACCTTCGAAGAACTGATACCCTAAGGCTGTACCATTCTTCTCAAGATCTTCATAAATCTTCTGACCGAAATAGCAGGCGGCGTATGCGAGAGCAGAGATAAGCATCAGAGCAACCCAACCACCATAATTACCGTCTGTAGTCAGAACATCAATTACATAAATCAGAAAAGGCCATGAACCCATTTTGTAATCTCCTCTTAGGATAACTTTAATTAAGTGTTAAATTTCCAACAGTTTCAATGAAGCCGAAGGGCATAGAGAATACCTTCACCATATAAATCTTGTCCTTACCATCTTCATAGTAAGGTACAACCACAACATCATCAGCTCCCAGAGGAAGCATAGTCATAATCATACCAGAATCTACAACGTATTCAAGCACAGCTTCTTTGGTGGCAGGAATTTCTTTCTCTGTTTGTTTGCTTTCCAACAGGCCACCACGGTGTTGACGGATACGGATCGTTTTCATTTTTTATCCTTGTTTAGGGTTGAATCTAGTGCTTCTATGCCCTTGTCAAGTGTCCAAGCTTGTTGTTTAGTCATTCCATTTTTCCATTAGCCGCCATGTCTGTGCATAAAGGTATGCAGGTTTGGTCTCATATTGCCAGCCATATTTTCTTGACCACCAACGATATGTTGCAACGTGTTGACCTTGGTCAATAAAGCTGGCCACCAAATGCATTTTTACCGTACCTCGTCTTCCACCAACAAGGTTATTCCACGTTTTTCGTAGTTTTATAACTTCCATCTCAGTACGGCTCGCGCCGCCCCCAGTTAATCGTCGCATTTAGAAGCTCCTGTCGCCCGTGGCTCCGAACACATTGCACTTCCACACATCTGAAGTGATTCATCACTTCCTCTTGAAACTAACTATACACTAACTAAACCATAGATCAAGATCTTTTTATAAAGATCTATGTTTTAGGTTTTATTATCTTTATTGTTTTATTCTTTATTATGTCGTAGGTCATCCATGTCCGGGGTGTCCGGTCACCAGTGTCCGGGGTTGGTTACTTAATAGCCACCTCATCTTTGGTGATATACAGGCTGGTTTTTCCTGGTCGGTTGACTACCTCTAGGTATCCCAACTCTTCTAATTTCTCCATAGACCGACGAACAGTCCTTTCAGAAACACCAACCTCTTCAGAGATAGTGGTGGTTGATTCACAAAACTCTGAGCCTTTGCTGTGAAAGAACTGCCACCTGAATTTCAAGTACAGGTAAATGCGGATATCCGTTGAAGATAACTTCAGATTGGATATCATCCCATAAGAGCATAAAACACTGAAACTCTTAGAGATTCTCATGTTTCTACCTCCAGATAATTATTCAAGTGATTTTTAACAACCTCTTGGGCATATTCTTGAGATGCATCATTGTGGTGAAGAACAGCCAGATCACATCCAAGTTTGTGCAAACTTCTCTCGAATGGAGACAAGTGTGTCATCATAACTTCGACCAGACTAAGCTCTTCTTCTGTGATGTGGAGGGGATCATCCGTGAAATCCCTGGAGATGAGAATCTCCCTCTCACCACCTTCTCCGGCACCATATACCTCGACAATCTTCCTGTTACAGAAAATGTCATACCTATAGCCAGTCAGATCATGACCATTTTGTACTTCAAAGTTCACAATGAGACAACAACCAAGCCCCATCAAGTAAACCTCAAAATCTAAATTGTGGACAACTTTCTTATTTAAAGTGCTCATCCAAATCTACCGCCTTCCCGAATGGAGCTAACCAACCCTTACGACCACCGCAGATAACCCAGAGAGTGTTGTACTTACGCCCCCAGCTTGAGCCACGATGCCTCAGGTCCTCTATGTAACCATCTGTGAAGATTATAACCTCTTTTGCCTTAGGAATAAACTCATCGATGTACTCAAAAGCACATGCCGCAGTCGTTCCACCAGTCGATGTAACTCTATAATCCAGAATTTCCTTTATGTTGTCCTGTGTATACACGTTGACGTTGCCAACTTGGGTTGACCAACAGAACAATGTAATACGGAAACATTGGTACAGGGTGCTCAAAGCGATTATCTCATTGAAGATACGCGTCATTGTTTGACGAGAGATAGAGCCTGAAACGTCAAAACCGATTACAATATCAACAGTCTCTGTTCTTTTTCTGCCAGGCATAACCATGAACTGTTTCTTAGTTAAAGCACCGTGATCACGAAGAACTTTTGTCATCCCGCCGGACCGACGACCTAAAACCCGATAAGTACGATCAGATTTAACACGAGAAATCATTCGTTGCTTAATTATTTGCAGGTAATTAATCTTCGGTTTACCTTTTTGTGCGATTAATTCTCTGGCTTCTTTCGGTCCTTCACCGCCAGCGGCTTTCATAGCGGCGTCAATCATGTCCTCAGACCAAGACATATCCTCATCTTCCTGATCAGGAGACTTCTGTGGGTGTGGGTCTGTATACCCCAGAATATCTAGGTCTTTATCATAATCCCCGATGTGCGCCCCCAGCGGCTTACCTTTACCATCACCAGCTTCATCCGGCAACAGAGCATAAATCTCTTCAGCCGTTTTTCCCTCGTACTGATAGTCACAATAGCAGTAAGCAAGGAATCCAAATTCTTTTGTCTTATCAAAGACTTGCCGATGAGTGAACCATTTCAAACTCTCGGCTTTCTGGCCCAACTCCTTGACCAGGTCGGTGTTGATATAGTGATCGGCTGCGATATTGAAACGTCTACGGTCAAATGTTTTCCCACGAGACATGTGGTCGTTGGTGACATGGCGGACCTCATGCATTAGAATAAATACAATTTCCTTCATGGTTTTTTGACGATAGAAGACATCAACATATTCTTTATATTCATCTTTTTGCTGTTGTGTCATCATCGGATGCTTGTCAATACGAGCAAAGACTTTTTTCTTGCGATCAACAGGCATACCCATAATGAACTCTGGGTTAAAGTATAGGTTGCGATGATCAGTCGCTGCGGTTGGAAGCCATGCACAGTCAACTATCAGCGGCATACCGCTTAAGAGCGTCCCGTAGAATGGTCGATTAGTAAGTAAAGCGATGCGGGCAGACTGAACTTTCTTCAGTGCTTCATCAGCCAGTTCCATAATGCTTTCTTTTTCATCTGTATACATTCTTATCTCCAAGAAAAAAGGCCATCAGTTACGATGGCCTTATTATAGGTTAATTCATCACCCTTTGCAATGCAATTTGGGGTAAAAATTCATCTATCCCTTCAATCCTGAAACCCCAGGCCAATTGCGGACCCGGCGCTCCAGGAAGGTGAGGAACAGCAAACAAGACGATCCCATCGATAGCCCCGCGAATCGCGTTCTCTGTGAAAGTCTCTACCAGATCCCCGAAACTAAGACCCGGCCTGAAGCCAGCATTCAGCATTTTTTGCTCTGGTGCGGATGCAGGCCTGCCCAAGATATCCTCGTACATTACACCACCTTGTTCAGCATTGCTGCAACTTTTGGCAGGCTCAGGCCCGTCTGGATCATCAGTTGGGTCATAGCAGTTTCCATTTTCTTGGAGACAATGATGAAATTATCTTTGGCAAAGCCAATGTTCAGATCCAGAATCAGAATAGATTTCGGTTCTTCAGTTAATTTTTCACTAGATAATGCACAGGTGTTGCGAATGTATCGTGCCTTAAATTGCGAATAGGTGACCGATACAGACATTCCAGCCTCGTGGAAGGTGTTGCAGTAACGGGCATACGCCAATGCAACAGAGACGTCCTCAGGCAACTTCTGGGCCTCTTTCGGAGCACTTGTCTCTTCCGCCGCAGGTTTTTGGTTGTGAACATGTTCTTCAGCATTATCCATAGCGTCCTGCATTGTCTCTTCAGTATTCATTTCGTTCTCCTGTTGTGGGATATATTTGGTTTTCAGTTTTTCAAGGTGGTCTTTGGACATGTTCAACATCATGGCCTTTACTATTTCCCTGTCAAGCAAATCTTGGATCAGGATCGAAGTTGTTTTGTCAACCAGACGGTCCTTAAGCTGGTTTGCACGAGCCATAACAACACAGACGTTTCCCCGGACATACCCTTTCGAGTCATCGATTCTCTCTATAGACGGATACCTTGGGTTAGCTTCCTCACCATCATTCGCGATGTTGGTACTGAAAGGTAGCCCCGTGTAATCACAAGAGCCGTGACCCAGAAGCTTGAATCCGAGCATACGCATATCTTGCATTGTTAAATCACAGTCAAGGCCCCGTTTTCGAGCATTCAACCTCTTATGCTTCAAACGATTCCTCAACTTTTCAACTTCTTCAGGTGTAAACTCTTGTAATACCGACATTTCTAACTCCTTGGGTCTTACCCGTTCTTAGTAAGATGATTATCACCATTCGGGAAAGGGTTGTCAACCCTTGATTTCTAAAAAGTGGTGGTGTATCTTTGTTCATTATTCGTATAAGAGGGTAAGTGAGATTATGAGCAAAGTAGATATTAATTTAAAAGCTTGGAATGAGGAGCGAGATTTCATAGATAAGTTGTTACAAGGGAAGGTGGCTGCTCAAGAGAGATTTCTTTCAACTTTTGAGAGGGACAAATATGTTGACAATCCTATCACCCGCTTTAGAGATTATCTTCAAGGGGTACAGGATTCGAACCCCATATTGGACATATTTTTGTCATGTATCCATAAACTCCCGGCGCATGGTGGCCCTTTTTATTGGCAATGGCATTCCGGTGATGTCCGGGAGTATGGTTCTGATATGAGTCAGAAGCTAAATGTTTCACGTATGGAAATAGCCCACCAATCACATATTACGGGTGGCGACCCTTGGACACATCGCTTTGTAGAAACAATCTCCATCGATATTTATGGTCACGGTTGCGGTGAAGCATTTCTTGGTGGGTTCTGCAATTTTAACTACCGTACTAAGTATTTTCTTGAGTGTATAAAGCAGCTTTTGGTGGGGATGTCAAGGGATGCTCTTGCTCTTCGTTTGGTTGTCGAATACACCGGTTATCAAAAAAATGCCCCTATCCAATCTTGGATGACCCCGCGTAAGGCGGAGAGATTCACCCTTAAAAATGTAAGGCTGATCAGTGGTGATTTGGTTCTTTACTCTGACTATCTTGAGCCTTCCGCATTAGATCGTATTTGTAGCCAAATAAATCATTCGGTTATCAACATCATGAACAGAAAGATCGCTAATAAGGCACGTAAGGCAATGTTCGTTTGCTCCCCGAAAGAAACAATGTTCCACTTGGAATATGACCCTAAGCTACAGAGTATGATGGAGGGGGATTCCCCAACAGAAGAAGAACTGATGATGATGTCGATCGCAGGGTATGAAGATGAATTTTGGCTTGACAACGTAAAATCTTTCGATAGACTGAACATAAAACCCTTTAACCTAGAGGAAGCTGTCAAATGGTATCAACAGACAAGAGTTGTATTCAAGCTTTAAGTCCAGCACAAGAACTTGCTTTGGCAATTAAAATTGCAGCAGAAGGCCACCTGAATCAGAAAGATAAGGGTGGTAACCCGTACATCCTTCATCCGCTGAAGGTAATGCACTACCTGAAGACCGATGATTTTCAACTTATGGCGATCGCAGCATTGCATGATGTTGTCGAAGATACTGACGTTATGGCGGCTGACCTTGTGATGATGGGATTCTCCAACCGTGTTGTCTGTGCAGTGGTTCTGCTGACGAAGACACCAAACCAGACGCCGGAGGAGTATTTTCAGGGTATTGCAAGCAATTACGATGCAATTCGTGTGAAACTTGCAGACCTGCGTCACAACTCTGATGTTCGCCGCTTGAAAGGTCTTGGTGATAAAGACCTACTCCGTATTCGTAAGTATCACGACATGTACCTTCGTCTGACAAAGATGAAAGAACACCACGAAGCAATCAACGTTTTATCTAAACTATAGAGGCGAGCCACTGATGACTATCAAATCAAGTAAGGATATGTACGACTCTTTAGTAGGCAGTGGTGCTACCCAGGAACGTATTCTCGATGTTATGATGCGGCGAGCTGATCGTTATCTGGAGTATTATGAGAGAGCTAAAGAAACCATAAAGAAACTAAGATCTGAGCATAAAGAGCTATTGAAGGAAACAGGTCGTCTGGTAAACGTGAAGGTTGACCATATAGCCTATGATTTGTGGGGTTCGTACACGTGGTATAAGTATAATATGTACCGCTATGTTGGGCATGGTGTGTGGAAGAAATATGATAATAAAAATAAAAATGCCCCGCATTGTATGGCAACTCATTATCACGGTATTTTCAATGTGAATATCCTCTTGGAAGAAGAGGATATGCCAGAGGTATTCATTGGTAAATGCACTGGCAGTGTGTTTGGCGAAAAGGTGATCACAGCCAAGGGGCATATGATAGGCTATGGCGATGAATTCGAGTTGAGGAAGGTGAAAAATGCTGTCTAAAGGTGGTAGGATAGTATACTCTTGCCCAAATTGTCGAAATAAAGAAATCGGCAAGACCATCATTTACGGGCAACGCAGCTGGGAATGTCTAAAATGTGGGCGTTTCGGCCCTTGGCGAGGAAGATATAAGGAGAGGAACAATGCCTAACTGGAAAACAACTCTGGACCTCCGCGATATCTGGGATAAGCGGAGTGGCGAATGTGGTCGGGAAGACTGGACAGACAAGACGGTGCATGAGCTTGCTAAAGAGATAGCCCGTCGTCTTGAACGGAAATTCCCTCTTGAGTCAAACTATGATAACTGGGACAATGGCTGCGATTATGAGCTGTGCGATATAATCGGCTATTTCCGGGATGTTCCAACACACCAAGATTGGTTAGCCTCTATTGCAGAATGTAAGAATGAGGGATATGATGCTGATCCTATTCGTCATTATACACCCTTGCGGGAATTCAACGACATCATGAAAGATTTTTATGATTGGTGTGATGAAAATCGTGTTTGGGTTGACAAATAACCATTGTAATGGGTAAGGGATTAATGTATCCTTCTCCCGAATTTCATTTACAGGAGACAAATAATGTCAAGTCGTAACATCTTTTCTGGCAACTGGATCACTTTACGCGATCTTCCACCACTCGTACAATTTTGCCAGCGTCGCAAACGTTCACTGATGATCTTCGGTGGGGCAGGTATTGGTAAAAGTCAGGCCGTGAAGCAAATAGCAGACTCTCTTTTCGGGCCTGGTGATAACCTGGTAGACTTCCGCCTGGCGGATAAAGATAACACGGACCTCACCGGGGTGCAGATTCCCTACACCGATGACAATGGTGTTACTCGCACAGTGTACGCATTGCCGGATTTTTGGCCTCGTGATCCTAACTGGAAAGGTATCGTGTTCCTTGATGAGCTTCTCCACGCTGAAACTTACCTTCAGAAACTTGCATTCCAAATCATGCTGGATCGTCGTATCGGGACCTACCAGTTCCCGGAAGGGGCTGTATTAGTTTCTGCGGGTAACCGTGCGGGTGATGGTACTGCGGTAACCCCGCTGGAAGCCCCGCTGGCTAACCGCATGATGCTAGTAGAACTGGCGTATAGCGCAACGGTGTTTATTGAGGACTTCGCCATGCAGAATGGTGTTCATCCCTCTATCATTGGTTTCCTGTCACGCAAGAACAGCGCCATTGAAAACTATGAAGAAATGCTGGATATCGGGTGTCCTTCTTACGCCACACCCCGTACTTGGGTATTTGCCAGTGATGTATTATATGATTATGATGCAGAGTTGCTATCTGCCAACTTGGCTAAGGTTGCTCTCCAGGGCTTTATCGGCACACCTCTGATGACTGAATTGTGGGCATACCACACTAAACTTCGTAATATGGTTCCGATCGAAGATGTTATGAACGGTACTGCCCAAGACCCTGGAGACCTTCCATCAGATAGCTTGTGGATTTTGGGTTCTGAAGGTGCTATTTGGTTGCTTAAGGCTATTGCAGATACCAACTACACCGATGATCAGATTATTGAATTCTCTGGTAACTTCTTACAGTATCTTTACGATCACTTTATGGACCAGAACCGAGACTTCGTAAGCTCTATTTTCCTGTCGTTCATTAAGGAAAATGCATTCGGTAAGGCGCTGTTGACCACTGCAAGCCACCGTGACAAGCTTCCTGCACGTTTGTTGAAGGCAAAGCCCATCATAATGAAAATTATGGCAGACTTCCAAGTCAACTACGCTGAAGATATTAAGCTTATCGAAGGAAAATAATATTGACAGCCCCTTCCGGGGCTGTTATGCTTCATGTATCAAACAAAACGAGGATAAACTCAATGTCTAAATTAACGTGGAAAGAAGCACAGCAGGCTATGCGTGAAGGTAAACGTGTCCGTAACGAACATTTCACTTCTGACGAGTGGTTTGAGTGGCGCGATGGCGCGATCCGTTGTGAAATGGGTTATGATATGACCCGCTGGTATCGCGGTGAAGCATGGCAGGAAGAAGGCTGGAGTGTGATTGAATGATCTACAAAAACCAACTCCGTAATGTATGGCGCAAGTTTGTTAACGGTAAAGGCTATGTGTCTGGTGACCAAGGCCTCACCTGGACAGAAAATGGTGCCCCTCAAGACTTGATCAAGCGATTACCTTATTACGTGGAGATTAAAGTATGAGACGTTCACCAGGTTTTGGTTATGTTTACATTCCCGATTTTACTGGGGAAGAGCGCCTTGTTAGGATTAGTGACCTTGACATCAGTGATATTGAAAATCAGGCACGATATGGACAGGCTGAAAAAGAGTGTTATATTCGTACAGACAATGGCTTCTGTCAGTCAGGCTGGACATCTGGCATAACTGCAATGGAAGTTCTTGAGAAGATCGCTAAACACGATAAAGACAATCTTGGAGCCTTCCGTGATTATGCACATCGTAACCGGATTGTTTTAATGAAGGGGGAATTATGGTAGAATTCAGGCCTATCCCTGATTACGCAGATGTTATGTCATCTGAGGTATGGGATATGTGTGTCAGTGTTGGTGCGTTTATCCCCGATGATGGTAGCGGGTATTGGTGCAAAAACGATAAATATGAGTCCAATGTTAGTTGCTGGAGTCCGCGCCCAGAATGGGCTACTCATGTAGCGTGGTACAATCGCTAATGGCAAAATTCAAATTTCCGGCCTCTGAACTTAACGAACATTGGTGGTTAGAGACTGCGGATTGTGTTATGGCGGGGTACACTTATCGACGTCATCGGGTGTTTGTTGTCTGTGCGAAAAATCGTGCGGATGCTATTGAATCCATGAAAGAGTTTAAAGAGAGGAGTTGTAAATGAAAGTTAAAATGACCGCAAGTTACAGCGAACAAGGGCACGCCCCTCAAAAAGGTGATATTTTGGATGTTCTGGAGGAAGTGTATAACGGGACATTTCTTGACTATTACCGTTGTGAATGGAAAGGACAAGACCTTGACATCTATCCATATGAATGCGAGGAAGTATAATGGTTGAATTAAAACTAGACACAGCGGCAGTAGAAAAGCTTTTCCCAGAAGGGACAGAACTGCGTGTAAACCTGCAACAAGCTGTGGTGAACAATATCGCCAAGCGTATTCTTGATCGCGACATCTCTGTTCGCCTGGAAACCTCGATCCGTACCCATGTGACACATGAGTGCGGCATGATGGACCTGAATACCTTGGTCAAGAATGCTCTTGATGTACACCTTGAGAAAACGGGCTGGCATGATTTCCGTCTTAAGGATAGCACTACAGGGCAGATCCGTGAGTTGGTTAAGAAAAAGGTGGAACAGCTTGCAGATTCAGAAATGCGAAAGATCATTAACGATACCCTTTCTCGTTCTACCAATACGATGAAGGATACTCTTGATCGCCATATCGACAATGCGCTTCAGGATGTTGAAAAACATGTCTCTGCTCGCCTTAACCAGAAATTCGCTGCGGTTGTTGATGCCGCTATCGCTGCCAAACTCGGTATGGAGGTGAAGAAATGAGCTTCAAATACAAAGTTGGTGACCTGATCGAGGCTGCAAAAAGCGGTGAGATTAATGTCTTTGGACATGGCTGTAACTGTTTTTGCACAATGGGGAGCGGAATCGCCCCGTTGATCAAAGAAGCATTCCCTAAGATGTACGCTGCCGATCTGAAAACTGAGAAGGGCGATAAGACCAAGCTGGGAACCTGTACAATGGCCTTTTTGAATGATGGATCTCTCGCAGGATTTAATCTGTATTCGCAATACGGCTATAATCGCCGTAAACAGGGCCTCAGGGACCTTGATTACAATGCCCTGTACGATTCGATGGTTGAGATGAAAAAGCTCTTACAGAGCTATACAGACGGCCCTATGGACACCTATCGAATCGGGTTCCCTAAAATCGGTGCTGGCCTTGCAGGCGGTGACTGGAACGTCATCGAGGCAATGATCAAATCAATCTTCTTTGATTGTGATGTGACAGTTTATGTCTTGAAAGAATGGGAAATCCCTGGTTACTACCCTCCAGACGACGGCGCTCTGACATCAGAACAGATCGCTGCCATTCGGGAAATGACAAAATGTGGATTATCCACAGGGGGGACTGGATTATCGTGGTTAAATTGAGAGACGGTATGGTAGCACATACCAAAAAGATCGACCTTTATGTGGGTAATACGGTGTTAACCTATAACGCCCCTCGTGGTCAGAGCTTTGCCATACTACTACTTGGGGTAGAGAAACCAAGTGGTGACGGCACGGGTATTCAGATTGACGAATGGCTGAATAGTCGTGGCTGGAAGCTGGAGGGTCCTGATGAGTAAATCGGTTTTTGTCATCTATGACACTGTTGACAGATGCCTCTGGAACCACAAAGCCAAGATTGGATGGATTAGCTCTGGCGCTGCCAAGAATGCGTGGAATCTTGTCCACGCAACATGGAGTGGGAAGCAGTATTTTGATGACCAACAAAGATATGTAGTTCTTGAACTTTCTGGCGGACACATTAGCAAATTATTTGAGGAGAATAAAATTGACAAAACCAATTAAATACCCAAGCACCGCACAGTTCCGTCAGGTTATCCGCACCATGCATGATAAACTGACGTTCGACGGTATTGATGAAGAGGGCAATATCAAGCGGAAGGTGTTGCCACCGGAAGCGTACCTGATCCCGTACATCGGTACGGTTAAGCTTCACGGCACTAATGGCAGTGTGGTATTCCACTCTGAGGATGAAGTTGTCTTCCAGTCCAAAGAGCGTGTCGTGACTGTAGGCGACGATAACAATGGCTTCGCGGCCTTCATGTCTCGAAAAGACACCGCAGAGCTTCTTTCTCAGGTTAAATATCTGTGTGAAGTCAATGACGTTGAGTTCCAGTTCCCGGTTGAAATTGCTGGTGAATGGGCTGGGCGTGGCATTCAGAAAGGTGTTGCCATCACTGAAGTGGAGCCGTTCTTTGCTATCTTCCGTGTGGCTGTGGGGCGGGATGAGGCAACGGATACCCTCAACTGGCTACCACCAACATTCCAGTTTGGAATTGGATTGCCGGATGCTCGTATCTACAGTATCCTTGACTTTGGTTACTGGATGGCTAATATTCCATTCAATGAGCCAGAGCTTGTCCAGAATGACCTGGCAGAACTGACTCGTGAAGTGGAAAACAAATGCCCGGCAGGTAAGTTCTTTGGCGTAGAAGGTATCGGTGAAGGCATTGTCTGGTCTCCAAAAGATCCTGAGCTTTCTAAAATCTCTGGCCTGTGGTTTAAAGTCAAGGGTGATAAACACTCTGTATCCAAAGTTAAGACCCTGGCGGCAATCGACCCAGAACGCCTCGCAAGTATGCGTGAGTTCGTTGAGTACGCTGTGACGGAAGCACGTCTTGAGCAGGGTGTCAGCGAAGTCGGTCTTGACCAGACTAAGATCGGTGAATTCATTGGGTGGATTAACCGAGACATCAACAAGGAAGAGGGTGATGTTCTGGAAGCCAGCTCCATGACCATGAAAGATGTTGGCAAGTTTATCAGCAACAAAGCTCGTGCATGGTACATGACTCGTCTGAGTGAGGAGGGCTAATGGCCCTCATTGTAGCCACAACGCGGTCTGTTGAAAAAAGACCTGGACATTCTTTCACCGAGTGTGATACCTTGATTTTCGAAGACGAAGAACAGGGCAAAAAGTTTGTTAAAGAGAACAAACAGTTTGTCTATCATGTCCAAAAAGCGAGGGTCATTAAGAATGGTGAGACCAGAACCGAAGTTTAAAGTCGGGCAGATAGTCAAAGATACTTGGAGCGGTAAGATAGGCCCTATTTCAACCATGTACTTTTCAGAAGGGGATGAGTACAACAAGGCCGAATGGGCATATTCTATAGACCATATCGGGTGGTTATTCCATCCAGAGTCGGACTTGGAGGCGGTTTAATGGGTCTGCGTGAATACTTAGTAGTGAAATTAAAACATGCAAAGGAGCAATCTATGGTTAAGGTGAATGGTAATACCATCACTATCAACGGGAATACCGTGGTTAATGGTAGCATTATTGGTGGGGACTTGAGTATTTCTGCAAATGGGGATAAAATCCTCATCAACGGAAAAGAGGTCTACGCCACTTCTGATAAAAACATCACTGTGGTCATCCACGGGAATACCGGTAGCATAAACACCACGTCTGGTGGTGTGAATGTTTATGGGACAGCAGGCAATATTAAGACTGTGTCTGGTGATGTCCATGTTGAAAAAGGGGCACTTGCAGATGTGACCACCGTCTCGGGAGACGTTATAGCAGAAACCATTGAAGGTAATGTTAGAACAGTCTCAGGAGATGTCTCTCACCGTCGTTGATATACAGCCCCGCAATGGGGCTTTTTAATTTGGAGTGTAAATTTGAAATTGAAAAATCTGATTCTGGCAACCGCCTGTGTGTTTTCTCTAGCCACCACACCTGTACTGGCTAAAGACAACGCAAAGAAGCCCAAAGTTATCCATCTTTGTAAGAAGGATGACACAGCGGTAAACATCTTGGCATGTAATATGTATCGAGAGGCCCGTGGAGAAAGCGACTCCGGGTTAATGTCGATCGCATTCGTGACTTTGAATCGTAAGGATAACGACAAATATCCGGGTACCGTAAAGAAGATTGTCTACCAACCAGGACAATTCTCCTGGACATCTTCAGGAACAACGTTTAAAGTCTATGAAAAGGATCGCTGGGATAAGGCACAAGAGTTTGCTAAAGTTCTGATCAAGATTCATAAACAGAACAGGATCGTTTACGATGCTCTGGACATAACACACGGGGCCACTCACTACCATTCACGAAAAGTAAAACCCTACTGGACAAAGGCCATGCTACGCACAGTCAGGATCGATAACCATATCTATTATAAAGAGAAAGAAGATTCTCAGGGGGCATGAACTCATGAAGAAATTCTTAGTAATATTTGTTTGCATTACCCCTCTGTGTGTGATATTGTCACTGTCACAGCCCATGTATTGGGAACAAATTTGTGGAGCATACGCAATAGGTATGGCTACAGCGGCCTTTAGACTAAATACAAACAACTGCAAAAAGTAGGAGAAGTAGATGATAATCGAGCGTAATGAGAAGAAGGTAGAAGTTAGTACCAACGTCAAACGCTATCAGGCTGGTATCGCGATTAATGCTGAAACTTTCAGTATCTTGATCGATGGTATTTATGAGGACAAGATCCTTGCTGCCTGTCGTGAACCCCTGTTCAATGCGGTAGATGCACACACAGAAGCCGGATGCCGGGACAAACCGATTATCATCCACTCCCCAACGGACCTGGAACCGTGGTATTCTGTCAAGGATGGTGGTATTGGGATGGACTTTGACATGGTTACCCAGACCTTCATGATGCTGGGATCGTCCACTAAACGTGAATCCAACGATCTGATCGGTGCGAAAGGTATTGGTTCCAAGGCCCCGTTCACCGTTACGGACATGTTCAGTGTCATCTCTATCAAAGATGGTACTAAAACTGTGTACTCTGTTCATAAAGACCAAGGGATACCTGAGGTTGTGCCTCTCCACGAGTCAAAAACCATAGAAGAAAATGGTGTTGAAATCAAATTCAACGTTGACCCGGCAGAGACTGAGAAATACCGCCGTGCAATTATCAGTTGCCTGCGTTATGCTAAGTTCCCTTACGAGATCAATGACCCATTTGTGACTTCATCTATTCGAGACCGTACCTACCCGGTGCAGTATACGTTCAAAGATGAAGAATCTGGTTGGATGCTGGAAATGTACTCGGCGGTATCTAACAATGCTGATAGCGTTGTGGTTATGGGACAACAGCCGTACAAGTCAAAGTTTCTGAGCAATAACCCTGAATGGCCTCTGATGATGGTGTCCATTCCGATCGGGGATTGTGACGTAAACCCAGGACGTGAATGGACTATCGAGGGTAAGAATGACCGTGGATTCGAAGAGCGTCTTAAGGCATTTGTCCAGACTGCCCTTGATCGTCGTGGTGAAGAAATCTATCATGAACTCCGTAAGCTTCCAAAACTTGCGGATGTTCTGGAGTATATGAAGCGAGTTGGCGGGTGGTTTGCTACAAAATACGGCGCAAAATACATTGCAGAATCGTTCAGAGATTATGTTGACTCTGTAAGCGTGAAGGAATGTGTAACTTACAACGGCCACGGGGAGAAGCGTAAAACTGACAAAGACTATTCATATGCGGATATGATGAATGGTTACCATCTTGTATACAACGACGACAATAAGCTGGTTAGAAGCAAATGTAATCAGTTGTTTGACGTATCTGGGAAAGCGGTTTATCTGACAGATAATGCAAAAGTGTTGGAAATGTGTGAAAACCCATTCTTTTCCGGTATGATCCACAAGTTGTCTGATCTTGAAAAGCGTCCAGCATCGAAATCGGATAAAAAGTACGGCGGCTATAGCCTGTATGAACCAGGGCACCCCGTATGGATCATTGAGCAGAGTGGGGCTATTAGGAAAACACGTATCTCCCGTGCGGAATTTGATGATATCAAATATGCCATGATCTATTCTGGTGGTCAGGCACGAGGGACTTGTGACCTTGGGTCTACGGCGTACCTTTCTAACCGTCATCAACCGGAGACCTTCTTGTCAGATCTTGGTATTGATGATAAATTGTATATCGTACCTTTAAACCGAGTGAGTTGGCTGGATGATGATGTTAGGATGATTACACAGGACGACCTTTATAAGGTTGCAAGTTCAAACCTGTTGGATTATCATCTTAATCAGTTAACCAGACAGCGTGAGTATCGCTCTCTCTTGGACGACTTAAAGGGGATAGGTGTAGAGGTTATCAAAGATCCTGAATACAAGGAAAAGGTTAATATGGCTAGTACCCTTTACCATATTAAAGGTTATTATAGTGCAGAAAGAACTGCGAAGAGAATCGTCAATGGACGTATTCGTGTTGGTAAAAGTCTGATTAACAAGGTAAAAGAACGTTACCCGTTGCTGAAACACGTCCCGATGCAACATTTTAACTCACCAGAGGTGGTTGAGTACCGTAAATTTATTGATAGCAAAGGAGAAAATAAATGAGTAATCTTTTTAAATCCCGTGCAGATGCTCGTGTTTGTGCTGCAAGTCGTGGTATGAAAGTTGTGGACCGGGGTGTATCCCCGGCGGTGCTGGCAGAGGGGCGTTGGATGGTTGTCCCCAAAGACAGTATTGGTGCTTCCCCGGAAAAGACGATTTCCTTCGATATGGAAACTTACCCTGCGCCAACTGCCTCTATGTTCTTTGCGAGTCGGGGAGAGGCCCGAGCATTCTCTAAGACTGTACAGAATGCGAAGATTATCGATCATGCAAAGACAACAGCAGGACATGACAAAGAGGAGGGAGTTGTCAAGGACCTTGGCAAGCGTGGTAAGCGCTGGGAAGTGGTGTTCGTAGTTTCTGATGTAGAAGTGAGCGTTACTGTTCCTCAGCTTCCAGAACCTACACCTGTGCCTATTAAGATTTCGGTTGTTGATGACACGAAAGCTGATCCCATTGTCATCATGACACCGGGCAACGTTTCCATCACACTTCCCGATGGGACCATTCATACTCTGGGCAGTAACAGCGAAATCTTTAACGACGTTGGTATGTTACTGTTAAACAACAAGATCGACGAAGCCGTAGCGCTTATTGAGGCGGGAATCGCTGCAAAAGCTGAAGTGGCAATCGATCTTGGACCGGATATGAAGCTGCTGGACGGTATTCTGTACTGGCACGGTATCAAACAAGAAAGCGGTATTGCTCGCCGTATTGTTTCCGATATCGAGACCGGGAAGTTCGATAACCGTTATGTCGAGTTCATGCGGAAGCTGATGCTCAATCCTTCTTACAAATCGGTTGAAATGCTGTACGACTTCCTGGAGCATAACAAGTTCGAGATTCTGGAGAATGGCAACATCTTGGCCTACAAGGGTCTTAAACGCACTGAGAATGGTCCTCGTGACTGGTTCACAGGCTTGGTCCCTAACTGGGCTAACACCACAGTCACTATGCCAAGAAACATGGTTGAAGATGACCCAACCAAAGCTTGTAGCCAGGGTTTACATATCGCCTCCAAGGAATATGCCCGTGATTATGGTAATGTGGTTGAGGTATCTGTTGACCCGGCAGACATTGTTAGCGTACCATATAACTACAATAACAAGAAATGCCGCTGCTGCCGCTATGAGGTATTGACAGGAAAAGAAAAGCCAGCAGGTGCTCCTGATGTTATTGTTGTGGGTGTAAGGGGTGCTATCCTGGACGAAATTTATCTCGATAAGGAGGATTAATGTCTGATTTTGGAGTGGGAACGGAAGAGGCCTTAGGTGCTATCATTGAAGGCAAAAACGTTTTCATTACGGGACCTGGTGGTAGTGGCAAGAGCCATCTGATCAAAACAATCCAATCCCTGTATCCAAGTTCAACATTAACAGTGGCCCCGACAGGGGTCGCTTCACTTAATGTTGATGGAATGACAACTCATCGAGCTTTCGGGTTATCAATGGGGATAGCCACAGAAGATGATGGTAAGACAGTAAAAACTAAACCTAAAAAACTTTTAAAAAGCAAATCTCTTGAGCGTATCATTATTGATGAAATATCTATGGTGCGAGCCGACAAATTGTGGGAAATGGATCAGAAACTACGTGTTGCGAGAAGGGAGCCTAAGAAAGCTTTCGGCGGTCTTCAGGTCATAATGTTTGGTGATTTCTTTCAGAACCCTCCAGTTCTGACAGATTCTGAAGAAAACGCTTACTTCGAACTCCACAGCACAGAATTATCGTGTTTCTCAGACACTTGGGGAGAGATAAATCCATACCCTGTACTTCTTGACAAGATTTATCGTCAAAACAGTGTGCATTTTTCATCGTTGTTGAATCATATGAGGAAAGGCGAGCGTATTGATGAAATAGTTAAATTCCTCAACAATCAGTGCTATTCAAAAGGTGCAGCACTGAATGCGATTACCCTAACTTCAACTAATGCCGCAGCGGAGCGTATCAACAAAAAGCATTACGATCAGATACTTGGTGAAGAGGTTATTTACAAAGCCTCCAAAACAGGAGATTTTGCCCAGCGTCCAGTTGCTGAGAGTCTACACCTCAAGGTAGGGACTCGTGTCATGATCACCGTTAATGATCAGAATCCAGATGAAGACGGTCCTAAATTTGTAAACGGAACACGGGGTATTATCAAGGCCCTAAGGAAGTTTTCGGTAGATGTAGAACTGGAAGATGGCAAGGTTGTAGAGATCGAAAAGAATGTCTGGGAAAATGTTGAATACTTCCCAAGAAAGGTTATCAAGAATGGTAAGACTGAAGAGGAATTGGAAAAGATTGTTGTTGGAACATACACAAACTTACCCATTCGCCTTGGTTATGCAGTGACCATTCACAAAGCTCAAGGCTTGACTTTGCCAGAGGTTAATATAGACTTTGGTTATGGAGCTTTTGCTCCTGGGATGGCCTATGTTGCCTTTAGCAGGGCCACTTCTACAAAAGGTTTAAGATTATTGCGTCCGGTTAAAGAACGTGATATTATCGTAGACCAAAGAATTGTTAAATTCTACAAAGACACATTCCCAGGAAAATTTTAGGAGAAAATAATGGCATCATATTCTCGTCTGGAGCTGGTAGAAAAGTTCCGCAAAGAACTTGAAGTATGGAATCAATGGCAGGTTCCTCGCTCTGAAAAAGCTATGGACACTACCCACATCCAAATGGCCTCTCTTGACGAGATGATGTCTGCTTATGGGTATGTCCCTCGTCGTCTTCCGAACTTCCCGGAAGTTAAAGATGGTCGCTTTGGCTACCAGCTTGCATTCCCTCGATGTAAAAAGATTTGTCGCCCATTCTTTATCTCGTTACAGGATGCAGTTAGCATCCATAATGGTAATGGGTACAAGGGTAATCCATTCCGTAGGTTGGGGGATCGCATGAGTTTTGCTCTACAGAACCGTATTGTTGAGCAGGTGGCGGTTCAGAGGGACAAGTCTTTGGAAGGTGGTATCAAATCAACTAAGAAGTGGATTAAGTTCTATGAGGAGAACAAAAATGCAGGTTGAAGATTTTACCGACTTGAGTAAGGTAACAACAGAAAAGCTAATGAAACTCCGTGATATCGCTCAAGATTATCACGATGAGATGCAACAAGCTGAACTGGAAGCGTGGGAAAGACTCCAAGATATAATTCATGAAATTGTCAAGAGGGCGAAGAATGTTCAAACGTCTAATTAACTGGCTCTTTGCCAAAGAGGATGAAACTACAGAAAATGAAGTTCGGGTATTCGACTTCACAGAGCAAGGTCCTGGACATGATATCGCTATACGAGTCATCAATGATGGTGAATACGCTGAGGCAGTGGTTGCCCTGAACCTTGCGGATCTCCCGCCTGCGGTTGGTGACTTCATCGTCGTAGTTTTAGATGGTGTCCACAATACTTTTGTGGTAGAAACTTCAGAAGGTGTGAGCCTGACTGTTACTAAATTGACCCTAACTCGTTATGAAGGCGCAGAAGATGAAACATCGTGAAAATATTTGTAAGCTTATTGATGATTTGAAACGCATCGCAAGTCAAGCAACACCAGGTAAGTGGTGGATAGATTCACATGGTCATGCTATGGTTGCATTTTCAACGGAAGATGCTGGCATGGAAACAGTGTTTGTGACAGACGGAAATATGGGTCCGGTTGTGCGCCATGAGAACACAGGTAATCTTTCGGCTTGGCGCAATGATATGGATGCAACATACATTGCGACTGCCTGCCCTCAGAATGTGCTGGCAGTTCTGGAATATCTAAGTTCTGGTGCTAACGCGTGGAATACCATAAGCACTTATATGGAAACTCGCCTGCATAGTGATGCAGCCGCTTTACGTAATGATGTGAGCCGGAAGTTGTTTGATGACGGTTGTCATAGTGCAGCAGTCCATGCAGTTCAGTTTATCGAGGCACTGATTGACCAGAATATTGAATTAAAGGCCGAACTGGAGTCTAAATGATCAAAGATTGTTTTGGGAATGAGGCGAGAGTTGGCGACAAGATCGCCTTCTCTCAAGGCAATGCTGGAGCAAAAAAGTGGGAATTCGGGGAGATCACCCGGATAACCGATAAGTGCATATATTTTCGTGGTCGCGCCGGGGGAATGTTCCGTGACTGGCGTGATGATACCGAGCTTCGCCGTGGAGAAGGCGCGTTCGTAATTAATTTAGAAGCGAGAGGACTTAATGAGTAAAGCCGCACTTCCTGTAGAGATCGAATTCAGTTATGACCACCCTACTGCGGGTGTCGTCACCGTCGAAGCACTTTATTCTGTGATGGAAGGCGACCATAACAGTCGTGAAAGCGATGTAGATTACAACGGTTTCCAAGATTTGGAGTATTATGCTGTATTCTCTGGAGATAAACAGATCTACGTTGACATTCCAGATGATGTCCTATACCATCATTTACGCGAGTATATCCGCAATCTTGAAATTGTAGGTTGCTTCCAGGAAGAGGAGGAGTTTTAATGAAACACGAAGTTAAAGTCGTCGAATTCGAATTCAATAACCACAGTGGCCCAAATTACGTGGCTAAAGTGTTGGCAGAACATCTTGATGAAGGATATACTATCGCAGGGCAATCTGAAAGCGCTAGATATCTGACCTACACCCTGGTTAAAATTATTCCAATTTCCATGATGGGTACGGTAACAAATGCCGATCACCAAGGGGTCAGTTTCCACTAAGGGAGGGCGTTTGAAGAAGAAAGTGATCATTCTTTATGATTACACTTCGGTCATGGCCCGTCCTTGGTTAGAGGCTGGCTATGAAGTTTGGACTTTTGATGGTCAACATTCACCAGGAGTCACCCGCGAGGGTGACCTTGTTAAAGTCGGGATGTGGTTCTTCCACGACAAGACCGTTCAACAAGCTCAAGAGATCAAAGAAATGGTTGGTGACAATGTTCACATCGTCTTTGGTTTCCCGGAATGTACTCACCTGACCAATGCAGGTTCACGTCATTGGGCTAAGAAAAGAGCAGCAAACCCTAACTTCCAGAAGGAAGCAATGGAACTTTGCCTATTGGTAGAGAAGGTTGGAGATTTATATAATGTTCCGTGGGCCTTTGAAAACCCTGTCGGTGTTCTCTCTTCAATGTATCGAAAACCTGATTACATGTTTGATCCTAAGGATTACGGCGGGTATCTCCCAACCACTGATATACACCCACTATATCCGCACGTATACCCTCCTCAGGACGCGTATAACAAGAAGACGTGCATTTGGATGGGCAATGGCGCAAAACAGCCTGACAAGCTTCCTGTGAAGGAATTGTACAAGGACAATCCAGGCTGGAAGAAGTGTGGTGGCAAATCCACCAAGACTAAAAATATTCGTAGTTGTACACCTCGCGGTTTTGCGGAGGCGTTTTACCAGAAAAATAAATGAGAGGGATAATGGGAAATGGACCGGATTGGGCGGCGTATCGCAAAGGTGGCAATGAAAACCCAAGAGCAGGTTTTGGAAGTAATCGCGGAGGCAAGTTGAGTTATAGTAACAATCGAGCAGAAGAGACCCTGGAATCAGTGCTGTCTGGCACCCGCATCATGGCTGTTCCCGAAATGAGTCTCTCTCTTGAAGCAGCACAGTATTTTAAGATCCGTTCTGCGGTATCCCCGGCGGATGGTATCACCCCGGTAGCAACATACTTGCCCTATTATGATAAGTATGGGAAACTGACGGGATTCAAGAAACGTGACTGGACGTTACAGAAGGAAAAGACAGGACACTTTTCAACTGTTGGTGCTGTGAAGGCATCATCTCAGTTCTTCGGGCAGCATGAAGCCTCTATGGGTGTTGGTCGTAAGCAGATCAATATCGTGGAAGGTGAAGGTGACGTATGCGCCGCATGGCAGGCAGCGTATGAGATGGTTAAGGCTATGTCCACCAGTCCAAAGGCCAGTAAAGGCGTTAAAGACTGGGCGGATAGCATCTTAAAAGGTATCCGTCATATTCAGAACGACGAGGACATTGGAGGTCTTCCGACACTACCCTATGTCGGATTAAACTGTGGTACTGCAAACGCTGTTGATACTTTCGCAAACAACGAGAAGTTCATTCGCAGTTATGAGAAGGTAGTCTTGGGCTTTGATAACGACGAAGCCACAGCATTAGAAAAAGAAAAGAAAATAAAGAAAGGTAAAGAAGCAACCGACGATGTCGCTAGCTTCCTGCTGTCAGAAAACATTTACGTTGTGCGATATCCTAACGAGCGTAATGACCCGGATGGCTTTAAAGACATTCGTGACATGTATGATGCGGGTAAGGTACGCGAGCTTTATGCAATGTTTACTAAAGCAGACGATCGCTATGTTCCTGATAAGCTTATCGGTCTTAAGGATATTACCATTGAGAATCTTCGCAAGAAGAAAAAAGATGGTGTTCCATTACCAGGGCTACCCGGCCTATATAACCTGACCCGTGGTCCCCGTACTGGTGAGCTTTGGACATTGACAGGCCCGTCTGGTGGTGGTAAGTCTACAATCTCTCGTAAGATTGAATACGCGATCATTGACTATCTTCGTGATATGTCAATTCCCCGCCTAGATGGCTGGACCGAGAGTGAGAAAGTAGCCATCATCCGTCTGGAAGAGGATGAAGAAGAGTCTGTAAACAGCTTGTATGCTGAAGAGCTGAAGGTGGACCCTAAGGCATTTGTTGCTGACCCGGAGCAGTTCTTAACCGAAGAGCAACACCTTGAGATTCACCAACGCTGGATTCGGGAAGATAAGATTAAGATCTTTGATCACTTCGGTTCTATCCCGACAGACCAGCTTATTCAGAAACTTAAGCAGATGGTGTTCCTTGATGGTTGTAAATGGATCATCCTCGATCACCTGTCAATGGTAATCTCTGGTCTTAAGTCCGACAACGAACGTCGAGACCTTGATAACATCATGACCGAGCTGGCAGCTTTCTGTAAGAAGTACGATGTTTTCATCTTATCAATCAGTCACATGAAGCGTAAAGAACTTCAGCTTCCGAAAGATAAAGATGGGAATCTGTTACCGTTCTGGTATCCGGTCCGTAAAGAAGACCTGCGCGGTTCTGCGGCCCTTGAACAACTCTCATGGGTGGTTCTGGGTGTTGAACCAGAAGAGCTTCCTGACCGCTCCCGTGGACGTGTACGTATCGTGGTGCTGAAGAACCGCCCACACAAAAAACTGGGTATCGCTGATACAATGGTTATGGATGACAACGGGCAGTTCTCCGATGCTTCCGGCTGGGAATGGGAAGATGGGATGTTCAAGCTTAATGGTGAAGTTATGCTTCGTCCTCAGAGCCTGATCCATCAACTCTCCTTGGAAACTCCGGTTGGAAAGGTAAATGTCCCGGCACCTGAGTATAAGCCAACCATCGATCTTGACAGGACCCCCGTTCCTACTCTTGGTCCTGACGATGATACGCCTTTCGCCCCGATAGGATTGCAATACGCAAAACATGCAATTTATGTAATTTAATACCAACTGAGAGGTGGGCGACGGTACAGTCTAGCCCACCTTGAATAGGAGGAATCATTAAAGGTCTGTTTATACTGGATAACGAGGCCGATGGCCTGTTAGACGAAGTAACGAAGTACCATTGTACTTTGCTGAAAGAATTTGGAGTCAACAACTGGAATCTGTTTTTAGACCCCGCACACCCAGAATATGAAAGCGCTGTAGCCTTTGCCAGGAACAAGAAGGATGTTAACCTTACAATTCGTTCATACGACGAGCTGGAAAGCTTCCTGAAGACGTGTAGGGCCATTGCGTGTCACAACCTGTTTGGCTATGACCTGCGTCTGTGGAAGAAGTTATCGGGCATTGAATATGATATGTTCAAAGACCCGAAGTGCATGGGGACGATTGGGGATACACAGGTAAATCTCTACGACACCCTCTCTATGAGCCGTGTGCTTTATCCTGACCGTCCATTACCTAACGGTTGCCCTGACTCTGTTCTTAACCCGGTAACTGGGAAGCGAGACCGTGTAGGTCCTCATGGCCTGTTGACCTGGGGCTACCGCGTAGCAAACAAGAAAGTTCAGATCGATGACTGGCGTAACCAACCCTTGTGGGAATACGTTAATCGTGTCTGGGAAGACGTTTTAATCAACGAGTTAGTATGGCAATCCCTGATCGATGAATCTACAGGTGCTCGCTGGCCTGATGACAAGCAGTTCATGTACAAAGATAAACCGGAAGGGATGCGGCAGATCAACTGGAAGAACGCGCTACGCCGCCGTATGTTGACTGATTACCTGATGATTGAGCAAGAAATTCAGGGTGTTCCATTCAATAAGCATGAAGCTGAAAAGCTGAGAGACCGTATTGATGTAATGATGAAAGAGATTGAGGAAGAAGTAGAACCTCAACTCCCGCTCAAAGAGATGACGAAGTCTCAACAGCCAAAATTCCCTGCTAATCCTTTTGATGGTGCAGGAAGAATTTCCCATCACGGGTGGAATTGGTTAGAATACAAGCTGGGATATCCAGTTAATCGTGAAGCGCTGGAATTCAAAGGTCCACCGAAGACGGCGTTTAAAGGTAACGGTGATGTAAGTGCAGCAGGGGAAAGATACTGTATCCAGAATGGTGTTGAAGACCCGGCAGCGATGCCAGACTTCATTAGAAGCCAGATAAAGAAAGAGAATACCCTTGTCCCATTGCCACCAGACCTAATGGAAAAGGCAATTGCCGATCTTCGTGCTGGAAAGATGCCAGACCTGATGGTTCCGATGAAGATCTCGAACCAGGACGACATCAAGAAGTATCTGATCCGCGATGCGGGATGGAAACCAACGCTCTGGCGTGTTAAAGATGTGACGAAAGACCAGTTCAAAAAGACCCGCGATGATGCGGAGATTGATGGTCTGGTGCGTAAGTACATCGAAGAACTTGGAGAGTCCGAGTATAAATCTCTGATTCTTGAGTACTTAAATAATAGTGACGCAAAGTTCAATATCTCGGAAAACAAGTTCGACCATCGTCATGGTTCTGATCGTGTTTACGAGGAGATCTTCAAGAAGTTCAGACGCAAAGCTCGTCAACTGCCGACTTCACCACAGTTGAAGGATAACTTTGGCAAGCTGTGTCCTAACCTTGAAGTTATCGATGTTCACTTGGCTAAACAGATTGTTAAGTGGCTGTCATTACGTAACCGTCGTTCTGTTCTCGACCCTATTGACGAGGATAAAAACGATACAGGGCTGTTGAATCATCCTCGCCTGGCGATTGATGGAAAACTTCCAGCTCGTTTCTCTGGTATCACTAACACCGGGCGTTGTAAGCACACCATTTGTGCAAACATGCCTAAACCAGACCCTAAGGTGTTATTGGGTAAAGAGATGCGTGGCCTCTGGGGTGTTACCGATGAATATTACCAGGTCGGTATCGATGGTTCTAACCTTGAAGGTATGATCGCGGCATGGGGTGCATATCAGTTCGATGGTGGTGAATACCTCCGTATCATGGAAAGTGGAGATGCCCACGCACGAAACGCCGAGGCATACACCAAAGCTTCTGGTACTCTGGTAACGCGTAACGGTGGTAAAGGGGTAACCTACGGCATCATGTATGGTGCTCAGGCAGCTAAGATTGCAGCAATGCTTCACATTTCCCTTGACAAGGCACAGGCGGTAATCGATGCTTTCTGGGATAGTAACTTTGGTTTGAAAGGTCGTAAGGAATGGCTTGAAAACTTCTGGGAAGCAACGGGTAAACGTTATATCCCTGGTCTCGATGGTCGTAAGATTTGGACCCGTTCTAAGCACTCTCTTCTGAATGCTTTCCAGCAAAACGGTGGTGCATCTCTATTCGATCTGGTGGGTATCCTTCTTCATTGGGAACTGATCAAACGTGGCTGGTATGATGATGACGTTCGTCGCCTGATTTACTACCATGATGAATACCAGCTCCAGGTTCCTAAGAAATACTTGAAGAAGTGGGAGTTTGATACCCTGGAAGAGGCAACAGCTTTCGTAAAAGAATGGGAAGCAAAAGGCCGCGTATTTGACGGGCATGAGTGGAGAAAGGCCGTCAAAGATGAAAATGGTGATAAAGTCAAGGATGCGGAAGGCAATACAGTCTACGAGGGTATTTTTGGAGAGGATGGTAAAATTCACATCCAGTATTGCCCTGTAGGTGAAATGGTCGTAAGATGTGTAGAGAAGGCAGCTCGTATTATGGGAAGCCCCGTGCATATTACAGGAGCATACCTGACTGGCGCTAATTGGGCACAATGTCATTGATATATAAGGATTTTTATATGGAGTTATGGAAAGACATCCCCTCTTCGGAGGGGAGATATCAAGTAAGTAGCTACGGAAGAGTGAGGAGAAAATTATGTTGACTGACTGGATTTCATGCAAAGATGCCCTGCCGCAGGTAGGTAAATGGGTTTTAGTTGTGAGGGGTGAGGGTATGTGGATTGCCTTCCTCTCAGAAGATGGGCGCTGGGATGATGGAGATTATCTAGATAACATCGACGGTGTGACGCACTGGCAGGAGCTTCCTGTCCCTCCATGCCTGCTTGGAGATAAGGAATGAATGGCATACATGAGAAAATATTTGAAAAATAGTGTTGACACCCGTTTCTAATAGCATTAAAGTGTATCACATGAAGACGAGAGACCTCGCTTCAAAATAACTTCACAAACAGGAGAACGAAATGACCGCAAAATATGAAACCGTACCTTACGCTGACTTCGTAAAAGCTCTGAAAGCTCAGTTCGCTGTCATGCAAGCGCTGGGTGCGCTTTACACGGTCGATGTACCGAAAGATGAACTGTACGACCTGTATCTCGATTCTTTCCCGGAAGGCACCAACCTGATGTATAAAGAGCGCCGTGAATATGACTGTAACTGCTGCAAGAGCTACATCCGTACTCTGGGCCGAGTAGTCGCGATTCACAACGGCAAGCTGGTCTCTATTTGGGACGTTAAAGTTGGTGGTTACTACCAAGTTGTTGCCGATGCGATGAAAGCGCGTGTTGAAAGCTCCGAGATCCGCGATCGCTTCTTCCACTTTGAAGGCCGCGTTGGTACTGAGAGCAACGTAGCTCTGCTGGAAAATGGGAAAACCAAAACCTGGACCCACTTCCATCAGGCCCTGCCTCGCGAGCTGGTTAAACGTGGTGAAGATATCCCTTCGGCCCTAGGTGAGTACCGTGACAACGCAACTGTGCTGGCACGTTCTCTGAAAGATATCGATATGGACTCTGCCGAAACGGTAATGGACCTGATCAACCAAGGCTCTCTGTATCGTGGTGATGAGAAAAAGCACATTGTTGCTGCCTTTATTAAGGCGAAACGTGCATACGACAAAACGCCGGAAGATCAGCGAATGAACTTCTGCTGGAAACAAAGTGAAACGCTGGGTAAACTGGGCCGCTTCCGTAATGATGTCATCGGTACACTGATGAGCGATCTGGCAGAAGGTATTGATCTTGAATCCGCAGTGAAGTCCTTTGAAGACAAAGTCTCAGGGACCAACTACAAGCGTACTACAGCTCTGGTAACTCCGGGCATGATCAAGGCAGCACAAGAGAAGGTTGAAGCCCTCGGCTTGACTGAATCTCTGGCACGTCGCTTTGCGGTGACCTCTGACCTGACGATCAACAACGTGTTGTTTGCTGACCGTTCTGCAAAGGCCCAGATGAACGTATTCGAGCAACTGGCAGCGTCAACCAAAAACGCGCCGAAGTCACTGTCGAAAGTAGAAGAGATCAGCATTGAGGATTTCATCAACAACGTTCTACCGAAAGCGGACACTATCGAGGCGCTGGTTGAAGGTCGTCTGACACCGAACCTGATGAGCTTGGTTGCCCCGGCAAACGCAGGTGCTCCTAACCTATTCAAATGGGATAACGGCTTCTCTTGGTCGTATAATGGCGAAGTAGCTGACTCCATCAAGGAGCGTGTGAAAGCCGCTGGCGGTAGCGTTACTGGTGACCTGCGTGTTTCGTTGTCTTGGTACAACAGTGATGACCTCGACCTGCACGTATTCGAGCCGGGTGGTGGTCAAATTTACTTCGGTCACAAACGTGGTCGCTCAACGGGTACGCTGGATGTGGATATGAATGCCTATGGCAAGTCAGACGCACACCATCCGGTTGAGAACGTTACGTGGGAAAATGAGCGTAATATCACGGAAGGTGTTTACAAGGTTGTTGTTAACAACTATAATAAGCGCATGACTGATCGCGTTGGCTTTGAAGTCCAGATGGAATACAAAGGCCAAGTGTTCAACTTCGCATACCCGCAAGCTTTGGGTAATAGCAAGAGCCAGACCGTTGTAACCTTTAAGTATTCTCGTGCGAAAGGTGTTGAAATTGTAGACAGCATCGGGCATACTAAGCAATCTAAAGAAGTATGGGGCGTCTCTACCGAGACCTTCCAGAAAGTTTCTCTGGTGCTGAATTCTCCTAACTTCTGGGATGGTCAGACCAAAGGTAACAAACATTACTTCTTTATGCTGGAAGGTTGCATTAACCCTGACGATACTCGTGGCTTCTACAATGAATATCTGCGTGACGAGCTGCATGAGCATCGTAAAGTGTTCGAAGTGTTGGGTTCCAAGCTCAAAGCTGAACACTCCGCTGATCAACTGAGCGGCCTGGGCTTCTCGTCTACCCAGCGTAATGAGTTGGTTGTGAAGGTTACTGGTTCTTTCAACCGCACCCTGAAGATTAAATTCTGATGAAAACGGGGTTGCAACCAACCCCGGTAACTGATAGACTCATTGCATGTCTGGAGGGGTTCGCTCCTCCAGAAAATCCTTACCAAAGGATATGCAATGAGTTCGGGTGTGCGTACATAACTGCAAAGAAAATGTTGCACTCCTTTACGTACCGGGCAACAGAAGCACAATTAGTCGCGATTCTTGAAGAACGCGGCATCTTAAAAAACTAAAGAGGAGAAACAAAACAATGGCTATCATCAACGCACCGACCCTGTTCGAACTGGCTACCCGTCAAAAACTGCGTTTCGCAAGCCCGAAAGGTCTGCTGACCACAGAAGACCTGTGGGACCTACCGATGACTGGTAATACCAGCCTGGATACGGTTTCCAAACTGGCAAACCGCGATGTGAAGGTTTCTGCGGAAGAGAGCTTTGTAGTTGATGCGACCCCTGTCAACGATATCGCCGTCCTGAAACTGGATGTGCTGAAGCACATCATCGCAGTGCGTAAGGCTGAACAAGCTGCCCGCATGGCGGCTCAGGAGAAAGCGGATCGCCGCCGCAAACTGCTGGATCTGCTGGCAGAGAAGGATAACGAGAAAGATGCAGCGATGTCTCGTGAAGAGATCCTGAAAGAGCTGGAGTCTCTGTAATCTACCCGCCAAGGCCCTTCGGGGCCTTTTTGCATTGGAGGATAAATGAAAGTAACTGGCAAACAAACTGTTGTACAGAACGTGGAAGTAGATATCTCTGATGAAGAGATCATGAATATTGTCAAGGCACAAACACCAGACTACCTCGCAGATGTCCTCACCAAAGAACTGCTGAGGAACTTCATCTATAGCTTGCCAGCAGATTTTACTGGTGAGCGGGCCGTGTGGGAAACACGTAAAAGAGGATATGAACAGTTTCTTGTACTTGTCCATGTAGACGCTTGGTGGGACTACCACAACAATGTTGGTGTGGATGAAGAAGTCAGACCGCTCACCGAAGAAGAAACGGCAAAATATAATATGATTTGCGGTTTGCGGGACTACATTAAGGAGCTGCAAAAATAATTCAAAAGCCTCTTGACTTCATGGTTGAGGGGCTTTATTGTTATGGAAGCTAAATAACCTGGAGGGTGTATGTTAGAGGCAATCAATTATTTCTTTTTAGTTCTGGCAGCAGTGGCCTGTGTTTCTTGTGCCTTCGGCGCTGTCTTTTCAAAAGATGAAACACACCGCACGGTGTACGTAGGTTGTGCAGTCATCAACGCTGCTTTTACGGTGCATCTCTGGAGTATCGCCCTATGAAGCTTTCACATTTTATTTATGCAGTGTTAGGCCTTATGGCCCTGACCATGCTGACAACGTTGGGGCTTTCATTTACAGCAGACCATGAGCAACAAACAAAAGAAATTTTGGGAGCAGGTTTCGGTATGTTTATGCTTGAATTCTTCCTGCTTCTTTTGGGCGGCGTGATTGTCGATACTTCTGGCTGGTAAGGGGAAATAAATGCGTGGATTTATGCCTTGGGTGAAACCTTTAGTGATCGTTGGAATAATTGTGGTAGTGGCGCTTTTTGTTGTTGACACAGCAGATACCGTCACTCATAATTGTAAGCCTAACGGTGAACAACGCTTGGCAAACAGTGCGGATGGCATTGTCGTTGAGAATAAACTGGTCTGCGACGGTGGTCGCGTGAAGTGGTCTCGCTACTAAGCGCTGAATAAATAATCTCAAGAGGAGATTCAAATGAAAAAATTAACGATTGCTCTGCTGGCTATGGCCTTTGTTGCGGCATCCCATGCAGAAGATGATGATTTCCAAACCGAACCGATGTGCAAGGTTGAGGTGTGCAATAAAATTGAGCGCTTCTCCCTGAGCATCTGGTCCCATATGAAGGATAGCATGGGTGAGACCTGCATCGACACCGTGATCCCAAAAAAGGACGCACAGGTAGGGAACATCCTGAGCGAGGAGTCTCGCTGGTATCAGGGTTCTTCTATCAATCCGACCAAAAAATCAGTAACTCGTGTGGCACAAGTTTACAAATGCCAAAAGGATTAATCATGAAAAAGATTATCTTCGTTACGTTGTTTGCGTTATCTTTTGTTGCACAAGCTACTACTCCTATCAAGGAGGAGACTCCAGACATGCTGCGGTCCTATGGTAAAGGATTGAAATCGGTCGAGGAGCAGTCCGCTCGTAGGATGGAACTTCAAAGCAAAATCACACTTGCCAATTTGAAAATCGCGGCCTTTGAGCTGGAAATTGCAAAAGCAAAGTTTGACAAGGCAGTTGCCGAATCATCAATAGATTCAATGGAGAAAAACAAATGACAATGACTCGCGGCCTTATCTTCGGTAAGTTTGCACCCCTGACCAACGGGCATATTGCCTTTATTCGTCAGGCGGCGCAACAGGTTAGTGCTCTGTATCTGTTCCTGTCCTATGACCAGAAATTCGTTGACGCACAACCAGAATGGATTCGTCCAAAGTTGGGTCTTGCTGATCGCTATCGTGACCTGCTGGATGTTATTGCCGATGAGGGCTTGGACAACGTGAAGGTTGACTACGTTGATGAGTCGAATATCCCAGGATACCCTGAAGGCAGTGCTGCCTATGCAAAACTGATCCGTGAAAAGCAACCGTTCGTTAAGTACGATTTTGCTTTCTCTTCTGAGCCGGAGTATGAGTCTTACTTCAGTGAGTTCTTCCCTGAAGCGAAGCATGTAGTTATCGACGCAGAACGTAAAGCTGTTCCTATCTCAGCCACGATGATCCGTAATGATCCGTACAACAACTTCTACAACCTAGCGTGGCCTGCACGTAAGCGCTTCATGAAGAAGGTTGCCATCATTGGGGTTGAGAGTACGGGCAAGACCACACTGACACGGCATCTGGCGCATACCTTCGGTGCTGGTTGGATTCCTGAGGTCGGACGGCTTATCTGTGAGCGTGAATACCATTCCAGTGAGTTAGCAATGTCTCGTGGAGACTACCTGCGTATCGCAATGGAGCATCGCCTGAAGGAGATGGAATTGGCTGGCTGTGGTGGTTGTGGGGTTATGTTCTCTGACACCACAAACCTGATCACCCACTTCTCTGGTATTTGTGCAGACAAGATCGACTACTCCGATCTTCTGTTCCGCACACTGAGCCGTGAAGAGAGCTACAACTTCTACGACCTATTCCTGTTCCTCACACCAGAGGTCCCGTGGGTTGCTGATCCTCTTCGCTTGCAGGATACACCAGAAAAACGTAAAGAAACACATTCTTTGCTTGACACAATGATCAGAGCATCTTACGATACAAGCAAGGTGGTGGTTATCTCCGGCAGTGATTACAAAGAACGTACTCAGAAAGCCGAAGAAGCTGTCCGTAAATTGCTGAATATAAAAGGAGAATAAGATGGATGTTACAAACTCAAGTATGTACCAAGCGTTTGGTGTATTAAAGCTCGTCCTTGAAAAAGATCCAGAGTTAGGCCAGGGCCTCCAGGCCTATGCGAACTGCCGTGAGCAGGGCTTCTCCATCATGAAGTTGGACTACTCAGGTGGGCAAGATAATTGTCGTCAAGTGTCATTCTCTGAATGCCGTAACAGTGACCAGATCACTGTGTACTATGGGTCAACACGGGACTTCAATTTCCAAACCAACATCCCTACGGACGATACCTATTTCAATCGCCGGAAATTCTTTGGTTATGAGGGGTTCGAAGAAGCGGCAGACTGGATCATCGCATATCTGAAAGGTGATAAAGATGGAGCAAACTAAGCCGACCCTGGTCTGGAAAACCCAGGAGGGTTTTGATATGCGAATTAGCCACATGTCTGATGAGCATATTGTTAACGCTATAAACTGGTTGCTGGTAGAACCTGGGACAGATGACCCTTCTGACCTGCTGGATACTTATCTGCAAGTCCCTATCGTTATCTGGATTCGCGAGTTGACTCAGGAGTTGTACCGTCGCCTACATCCGGAACTGGTCAATGGCTAAGGTACTCAACTTCTACCACATTGGTAAAGTGATACCTGAGAATGCTGAATACATGGGGCGAGCAATGCCCCATCTAGGCTTGAAGCAATCTAAATTTGCCAATCCATATAAGTTGTCGAAAGATGAACCCCGTGGAGCAACCATTGAACGATACCGTGTATGGTTATGGCAACAGATACGTTCGGGGAAAATTACTATTCAAGATTTGCTTGACTTGGATGGTAAAGACCTTGTATGCTTCTGTAAACAGCCGAACAAAGAGGTAGCATGTCACTGTGATGTGATACTTGCGGCAATCGAATGGGCAAAACAGAGGAGTCAAAATGTCTAAAGAATTTATGGACTGGTTTGATAAAAACGCACCAGTACATCTTTATCCAGATGCAGAGGAGCGTGAAATCCTCCAGTTAATGTGTTGGTTGGCATGGAGAGATGGGATCAGGTCTGTCTTACCAGTTGTAATGGAGGGTTAAAAATGGCTATTCATGCAAAAAGTAATGGTCTACTGATCGGAGGTAAGATCATCGAGGAGACACTGACAGGCTGGGTTTTCCAGGCAATGGATAACAAAGGTACTAATTTTGTGTTCAAGTCAGATGAGAAGAACCAAGTTTTTGACGGACCGAATGCTGTTGACGAAGCAATGGCTTGGCAAACTAAAGTTCGGTCAGAAATGAAAAATAAAAAGAAAAAGGGGCGCAAAAATGGCTAAAGATACATGGGAAGTATTTCATGATGACGATGAAATAAAGGTCATTGTCTCAGGCTCTCTTGAGGTAGGTTCCGGGTGGCGATCTTACAGCGACGTGTGTTCAGAGATTAATAGTATTGAAGATGCAAATCTTATCGCAGCAGCACCAGAACTGCTTGACGCAGTGTTGGATCTGAAGTATAAGTTATACGGTAACGGCGCGGCGAATCCTAAAATCGAAGCGCTTCTTAAACGATTAACAGGAGAATAACCATGAATACAAATCTGTACATTAAGACAGCATGGACCGACTTTTATGGCTGGTCAAAACTTGAATACCTTTGGCTCCTCATCTGCTCGGCATCGATCGCCATTGTCTCCTTGACTATGGGCGGTGGGTTAGTAGAGTTCATCTCTTCTGTCACCGGGATCATCGGGGCTATCCTGGTGGCAAAAGGTAAGCTCTCCAGTTATTACTGGGGCTTTGTGGCAACGGTGCTGTATGCATATATCTCCTTCACGTACAAGTTGTACGGTGAGACGATTATGTACACCCTGTTGTTCACCCCCATGCAGGTCATTGGAGGGGTAATCTGGGCGCGTAAGTTAACCGTCTCTGCGGATGGTGAACGTGCGGATGTCATCAAGAAGTATCTGACCACAAAACAGCGCTGGATTGTTGGTATCGGGACATTGGTGACGATCGGATTATACGCCGAGTTCGTTAGCCTGCTGAAAGGGAGTATGCCGGGTCTCGATTCTGCTACAGCAATCCTGTCGGTTCTGGCAACCTACCTGATGATGGTTCGTTATGCAGAACAATGGTATGTGTGGATTATTGTTAACGTGGTTGCTGTGGCTCTGTGGATTCAGACAGCAATGCATCATGAAACACAAGGGTGGGCAGTCCTTGCAATGTGGGTAACTTTCCTGTTAAACTCTGTGTACGGTGCTTACAAATGGCGTAAAACAGAAAAGGAAACCACACATGCGTGATTTAATCATCCCCGCAGCCATCAGTGTCTCAGTGTTCTTTATTGTACTTGGAATTTCTATCGCACTTGGGTATTATCTGGCTATCAGTGCTGGTCAGGTGTTCGGAACGCTGGGTTTCGGTGAGTACACTGAAACATCTGTTGCAGTCGGTAGTGCTTCTGGATTACTTCTTGGTATGGCCTCTTTTGGCATAAGTTCAGGTGCAGTATGAAAACTCGGGTAATTATGTTCTTGGCAGTATTTTTTGGAGTCATTATGTGCTCCATAACAGTAGCTCTGTGCGGCGGAGCTAAATTCGGAACTATGGAATTTGGGTGGGTCTTAGGTACAGGGATGACGGTCGGGGCAGTTGGTGGATTATTGGCAGCAGGGTTACCAGACTATAAGTAAGGTGAAAAGTGAAGAGAACAAAGCATATCAATAAGAATGCTTTTCGCAAGGTGGGGCGTTATGCCCTGCCATTCGCGGTGGCAATCACAGTTGCAGGTTGTGAGCAAGCAGACATTGACATGAAGATGTACAAAAATGTTGATGAGTGTATTGCAGATACTCACAAACCGGATCATTGTCGGGCAGCAAGACAAGAAGCAGAAAAGGTTGCAAATGAAACTGCACCACGCTATGCGACTTATTCTGACTGCTACGCGGAGTTCGGTGACCAGTGCAGACACAACCCAAGCAGCTCAGATGGTGGTTCTTCGTGGATGCCGTTGATGATGGGGTACATGATGGGTAATAGCATGAATTCCGGTTATCATTCAGCACCGCTGTATCAGGATCGTTCAGGTCAGTATATGGACAACAAGTTCCGTAGCTACAATGCACGACCTGGTCAAACGTTCAAGGTGACAAGCTCTGCGGCAAAGCCAACAGTACAGTCTCCTCGTACAACGGTTTCTCGTAGCACCACATCTTCTCGTGGTGGTTTTGGTAGCTCTGTTAGCAGTCGCTCATCTTTTGGGGGGTAGTTGATGATTGGATTCTGGGAATGGTTTACAATGAATCACAATTGGGTATCTAGCCTGATCCCGCTTGCTATGTTTTCCTACATAGGATGGTTATTGTCGGGAGGGCTTACTTGGAAGGGAAAAGTGGCCTCCTATGTGTTTTCAGCCGTAATGTTTGGGGTAATGTTCTGGGCAGTGACTTACTTAGGTGGTTATGGAATGTACCAGCGCCATTATACTACTTGCGCAAAGCCAGAGGCTGTGGCATCATTCTATGTGTTTGATGCAAAGAAAGAGCGCTGTTATAAACCTGTTGTTGGATTTGCGCCTGTTGATGATAATCAGGTAAAGACTCTGACACCGAAACAAATGGAGACTGGAGAATGGCTTTAACTCGTGAAGAACGCACAGGTGCCAAGTTTGTCGAGATGTATGAGGCAAGCTTAGGGGACAATCCTAATCTGGAAGAACAGTTAGTTCTCTCATATTTCAAGAAAAATGTAGATGATCTGCCCGTGGACCAGTCTGATCCAACAAGTTTCCACAAAGCATTCCGGCAGGTTGACATCTGCCGTAAAGGTTATCAAGACATGGTGATTTGGTCCCTGATGTCTGGTGGGGAATTAAATACAATCTGGAAAGTTTTGGAGGAATTTTATGCTAATTGATGAACTTGGTGTTAGTGGCCTTGTCCCAGATGCTTGGGCAGAGGCATATGGTAAGCCACAAGCTGATCCTCATTCTGTTTTCGCAGAGCTGCTTGGTGTAACACGACAACAAGCGAAGGTAATCAATTATGAGTATATGTACTCTGAAGAGGCCAAGCATGTTCGGGCGATCAAACTCTGTCATCTGGCGGGAAAAGAAACTCGGTATGTTTACCGGAAGTTTGCTAACCTTTTAGCAGCTAACGGGGGTCTTGTTCCTCCACTGAGAGAGGTTCTTGAAGAGGTAGATCGGGATGAATAAAATCCGAAAATTTTTCAAATGGTTATTGGGGTTATTCAGTACAACAACGGTCGTATCTATAGGGAAGGGAAACAGCACTTTTGTTAGCCAAACAACCAAGGTGACCACAATATCTTCTGAAGCGCTTAATGAGACGCTCAACAAGGCCCTTCGTCAAGCAAGACAAAACAATGAGCGTAGATTGAAAATGTCACCCCCAACGCCACCTTCACCGCCTAAAAGGCGTGTGGTCGTGGAGGATGGCGGTTATCGCCGGAGAAATGATGATGCGGCGATCATCAATACAACCACGATTAGTGATACGTATACTCATCATACGCCAAGTCACTCGTCAAGCAGTCATGACTCGTATTCCTCCTGTGATTCGAGTTCATCATTTTCAGGTAGTTGTGATTAAGGAGATAAAATGAAAATTGGTTTCTTAGGTCTTTTGGCGTTGGTATTTATCACGCTTAAACTGTGCGGCGTGATCGCCTGGTCGTGGTGGCTTGTTTTACTACCGCTCTACTTCGGTGTTGCCGTTCTTCTTTTCTTCTTCCTGATGGCGATTATCGGGTGGCTGGGACTGGCAAGTGTAGGCCGTGTGGCTGAAATGATGTCAAATTCAAAAAAGAAAAGAAAGTAATTGACATAACAAGTGTAAAGGGGTAAGATACCCCTTCACTAATAAATGGAGGATTGATGACTGAAGAAGTAACCCCTACCAACGAAGCACGATTCCTGGGGCTAGACCCCAATCAGTTCGGAACTGTGATTTTCCTCTCAAGTGCCAGCGTTCAGATGGCTGACCATATCAATTCTGAACCCGTCAGAAAAGAAATGGAACGTTTAATCAGTGAAGGCAAACACGAAACTATCGAAACGGCGTTAGCCTGGATTCGTGGTCAGCGTAATGCTGTGATGCAACTGAGTGGAGCTTCAACCTTCGCGCAAAACCTTTTGGCGCAAGTTGAAGATATGTTGGTTGATCAACTTCTTGCTGTACCAGTTACACAAGTCGTTGAAGAAAAATCTGAGTAATAAAGGAGAGAAGATGAGCGTAGTAAACGAATACAAAGACCCGATGTCTGGCAAAGTAAACCACTTCGCAAAAGGCAGCATCAAATTCATCAGCATCAAACCTGTGAAGAATGCCGATCAGGACGGTGTTAAGCGTACCCATATCCCTGCACGTAACGGTCAGCCTGCGAAGGTAATCGAAGCAACCCACAGCATTAGCTTCCTGATGCAGGCGGTTGATGAGAACAACAATGTTATCGATCCTCAGGGCCAAGGTGAATGGGTAGGCATGGGCGAGAAGAAACTCCACGCCAGCCACACTGACAAAGTTCAGGTCAAGTTTGATTCCGGTTATAAAGATATTCTGACTGGCATGGTTGTATCTTTCCCGCTGAAAGTCTCTAAGAATGGGGATAAAACCTATATCAACGGCACTTTAAGCGGTAAGACATTCAACATTCTGGATGAAAGCAAAGCGGGCCAAGCTGCCCCTCGTCAACAGCAGTCTTCTGCCCAGGCAGCACAGTCGGGCGGTGGTGTTAAGATCTTCGGTGAGATTACCGAAATCGTAGGTAATCTGGCGACTGTTAATGACGAGAAGAACGGCCCCGGTGGTGTAGTTCTCTCCGATGAACAACTGGCCCAGGTATCTGTCGGTGGACGAATGACTGCCTTTGTGGATATGTCTAACGGTAACATCCTGAACGGATTCAAAGCTTATGGCCCCGCAGGTCAGAACAGCGGTGGTTCTGGTGTCAAAGGCAAACGTAGCAATTACGACCCTGTCGGTGTTTCTGCTGGTCATGCCATGAATGCTCTGGTAAACCTGAAGCTGTCAGGCTTTAAGGGTGATGTGGAAGCGGCAGGAAAGATAGTGCATGATGTTACCACCAAACTGATCAAGGAACTTTCAGAAGCTGAAGGTAAAGATGTTGGTCAGACAGTGGGTAACGCTGTCAAATATGCGGTGACGAACATTGCTGTCAAAGGAAAGACCATCGATGCAGACGAGCTTGAGAAGGCCACACGCGAAGCGTATGCGCTTGCAGCGACGTTCTACAGCTATGCCAGTGCAACGGCACAGGAAGAATCTCAGAAGCCGTCACAGCCCATCCAGGAGCGTTTAACGACACCTCCTGCTCAAGAGGCTCCGGCTATGGATTTTGATGAACCTCCGATGGACTTCGATGACGACATCCCCTTTTGATTTATAATGATTTTGGCGAGGTAAAGAACGCCGTATAAAAGAAAAGGCTCCCAAATGGGAGCCTTTTTTATTACGGTCTTTGATAGACAGCTACATCATATACAGTCCCTCTTCCACAATAGGTTACTTGTAGAATTGTAACTGAATTTGCAGCAGTGCTGATCGTACCACCATTTATGATTTTATAAGATGCATCAAGGGTGACGGCATGTCCACCAGTTGCATCCTGGAACAGATAGATCGTGGCAGTAAAAGCACTACCAAGATTTGCCCAAGGCCCGATAGTTAAAGTATTTGTCACATCTACGTTGTAGATGTTATTCATCTTCGTTAGATCGGAGCCTGTCCCTCCCGGTGTCCAGGTTGTCCCTGCGGAAGGTGTGGTAACAGAACCGGGGATTGTTCCTACGAAATTCGCAGTGACCTTCGGAGCCGTTGCTTCACCTGTAATAACGAGGGATGCACCTTTTAGAGATCCGTATGCCTCTATTGTAGTGGTTGCCAGAACGGAGTTAGGGTTAATGTTCTTCCCGTTGACATCAACAGAAACGCCCGTTAGAGTACCAAGTACGTTAAGGTTGTTTACAGTTGTTGTGCCTGTCCCACCATTATTAAGGTTGGCGTTTCCAGTAACTGTAAGGTTGGTGCTTACCGTAACTGCTCCGGTAACTGCAAGCAGGCCCGTGATGGAGAGATTTCCTGCAACAGAGCTAGCACTACCGGCTGTAAATCCTCCAGTTAATGTGCTGTTTCCATCAACTGTTAATGAGCTTACTACACCCAGATCCTGAATGGTGGCACTCCCGAGAGTTGTTACACCGTTTACAGTTAGATCGGACCCTATCTCGGCTGTTGTCGTTGTGACAATAGAGTTGGGGAGAATGTCTAAGCCATCAACACCAACATTGACACCGGACAACGAACCAGTTACTCTTACGTTTTCAAGTTCTGTCGTTCCTGTTACCTTAAGTCTTGGTTCCGTAGAGGCCTTGGAAGAGTTCCCTCGGATATACACATAGTCGAAGGTGTTATTACCGACACCAGTTAATGACATTGTGGTGTTATCTGCACTGGCTGTCCCATTCACAATAACTGCGGAAGTCAGATTATTGGTTTGAACAGAGTTCGGAGATATGATAGTCTTCAGATAGTTAGAGGCAGCGGTATAATCAAAAGAAAGCGTGGCAGTTTGTCCAGATAACGAAATTTTCTGGAATTTACCAAGCACACCAGAGGCATCAATCGTCCCACCAAATTGTGATATCCCCGAAACAACCAATGTGTTAAGGGTTGAAGCACCAACTACCGTAAGAGCAGCATAACTTGGAGAAGACCCCGTAAGAGAGTTGATCGCTGCTGCGACAGCCAAGTTGACAAATGCAGTTGTCGCTATTGCACCACTATTACTTCCCTGAGCAGGGGTAGGCGCTGTCGGAGAACCGACAAATGCGGGGGTGTTAAGAGGTGCAAATTTTTCAGAAACTACAACGGAGTCATTGTAAACTTTCCAAGCGGTACTTGTAGACGGATCAGCAGGTAAGGTTACAGGTGTAGATGGTGACGCACCAGGAGCGTACCACCAGAATGTTCCCGCTGAAGACGTAAATGAATATAGTTGGTTAAAAACTGTTGTCTGTGTCCCCGCAGCCCAAGGTTGTGGTGGTGTTTTAAAATACACATTATCAAGAAGCGCTTTACGTAATGTTGGAATCGTGCTACCGTCTTCTACAATAACGGTGTCGATTGCCGATCCGTTGACCACTTTATGGAGACGCTCAGAATCCTCGATAACCTGATCCACAGCCTGTTCAAATTGTGTTGTATCAGCCATTTAAGGTCTCCTTATTTAATTTCTTGCTTATCTTCATCTTCCGCTGCCTTTATAGCTAAACCCCAGCGAAGTGAGATTAGCTTGCTTATAAGTTGTGGAGCTGCTACAGTGGGTGCATATACCCACATGTACCATTCTGTAAGGGTTCCTTTAAATCCCCAGTACAGGAAAACAGCCGTCATGGATGCTAGTCCTATATTGCTCCAAAACTTGGTATGTGAGGCCTTATCAGGGTCTATAGGGGACCTGACTAAGTCCTTTAGGAACTTCATTATTCGAGTTGGCATTTTACCTCGGGGATCAATGAGTGAAGAATGGTAATGCCCTGGCAAGCACCAACAGGCTTATGACAGTTGCAGTTTTTATCCATTCCTTTATCGTCGTGTCTTTAAAATTTGCACAAAGTATTATAATTTCCATCCAAGTTTGGTAGGAAGAATTTATTACAAAGTCAAAGAGTCCGGGGATTATTAACGGAAACTGCATGGATATTATCTGGCAGAAGAGAATTGGTACTGCTACAGAGAGTGTTAGCTTTTTCTTCCATCCCGATAATATACACGCAGCACCAAAGATAAAAGAGATATCCAGGAACCAACAAAGATTAAGATAAAGAGATAGATCGAAAAACTGGGTGTTTGAAGAAAACCACCATAGGAGGGTATTCTCAAGAAAGATATGGACCATGCCAAAAACAGACATGATCCTTATACCTTTGTCAGAATGAAACAACAAAATAATAAAGCACAGAAAATAGAATACTGAGCTTATCATTTTGTGGATCTCTCCATTAACATCTGGAATTGTTTGGTGAGATCTGTCCTTAAATCACCAACATCTCCCTTGATGTCCCTTCTAAGATCGGAAACATCATCCCTAATCGCTTTTAGCTTTTTATCTAAGATATCATCCAGCTTTTCTTTAGTGACCATTTCGGCCCTTATACGGATGATATCTTTATCAAGCTCATCAAGGCGCTCTTGAGTCTTTTTGTAATCCGAGTACGTTATTCTTAGGACTCCGATCAGGACAAAGGTAATAACCCCCCAGACCGCCTTCAGGATAGCAAACAGGTCAATAGACATAGTGCCCCCTTAGGCTGTCTGCGGAAGCTCTGGTTGAGGGTCTCCCTTGGTCCATCCTCTGAGATCGATGATATATTTCTTCATTGTCTCAACCTTATCTTCTTCACCCAGTGCAGCGTAAGTTGATAGCAGTATCGCGGCCCTTTGGAAAAGTCCTTGTTTCTTATTTTCAAATATTCTGTCTTCCATCCAATCAACTTTTTCGAACTCTTCACCGTTAAAGATATGAGTTCTATTAGAGAAATCACTTGGAAGAGAATCTACAAAACGAAAGTAACAATCTTCGGGGAAGAATTTAGTTGGGTCAGTATCTACCATATAGACCTGGCCGTTAGAATCGTATTGAATATATAGGCCTTTTTGTATTTCTTTCAGTTGAGATACGAAATCGTACCAATCTTGGCCTTTCTCATCTTTTAGATATAAGGCACCAGGAACTGCAACCTTTTCTGGAGAATATCTAACCCATTTCATATCAGTTATTTTCATTAAAGCCCCACTGTATACCAAATTCCATCAAGAGCTTTCTGTAAAAATCGGAATCTTATCTCATCGATATCGTGTAGATAAAGATCTCCACTGGCGTTTGCATCAATCAAGCCAGTCAATACAGAGCCGTCAGGTCCACGCGCAAAACGTCCGCTTGAACCATAATTTTCAAAGTCAACTTGAACTTTGTTTTGCTCCCCGCTCCAGCGAATGTCAGAAACACCAATACTGATAGAAACGTCACCATTGGCGTTTGCAGCGGTACTATTTACTGCACGAACAACGGATCTTCCACCAATTGTTGCGTTGTTGGAGTTTACTACGAGGTTTTGTAACGTAGCTGTACCACCAACACCAAGGCTGGTTGTCTGAATATTACCACCATTATTAATGGTTGTGGAAGAAACTGTACCTGTCGTGGTAGTCCCTGTTGCCGTAATATTCCCTTGTACCTTTAGCAGCGCAACGCCATTAGACGTTGCATTCAGTTCCATCATGTTGAATGGTGAAACTGTATCAGAGTTGTTTACAGGAACAAAGCGGAACCTCATGACATCTACACTTGGTTGCCCCGCTGTTCCTACATTATCACCAATAACGAAGTCTAAATAGACTTGATCCACACCTGTTGTGGTGGTGATATGAGCGGTATCGCTAGAATCAGAGGGGAATGTTATTCTGGGTACTGTCAGCGCCCCAGTCATTGTATCACCAGAAACATTTACATACCGGGTATCACTTTCCCCCTTGCTGTAAACATCCAGAGTGCTTCTTGCCGTTGGGATATCAGATACATCGCTAAGGTTTTGATCTTTTCTCAAATAATCATTAGAGAGTCCGGGGATCTGCTCTTCTGAGATGTACGTCATCCACCAGGTCATCATGTTAAGAACATAGTTAAGTTCTTCACAAGCGGGTTTCTCACCCAAATCCCAACCCTTATCCCAAAGATCAGCGATAGGGGAGATTTTATTTGCAGTATGAGCATTAGGTAACACGACGTCACTTTCAGCCCATATCTGAAGAGGAATAGTAGGAATTGCCATGATTCTCCCTTATAATAGTGTGTTCTCTTCTTCGGAGGTATAGATAAGACTGGATAGACCACCAGGTCCTGTTCGCGATGTGCTTACAGACCCAAAACCGATTGCATAGGAATCGTTTTTAAACCCAAAAGGTAGCCCTTCTGATTTTACCAGTCGAAGGTACGTAGGCATAGGGAGCATATCTTTTATTTCTTGTATAGCGGTTTCTATCTCGAAACAACTATTAAAGATATTGATATCAAAACGATAATTATCACCTTTGTAAGTGGTAAAATTCTCGGCACCGAAGAGTTGCTTCAGCGTCCCAATTACCTCAGGCCTTGTTCCATGTTTAGCCGTGCTTGAGAGAAGGATTGTGATAATGGCACGATAGTTCATGTCACTCAAGCCATTTCTGTCAATCCCCACCTGAGCACCAATCTCATCAAGGTTAACCCCTCCAGCATTCTGGAGGAGACGCCCTTCCGCAAGATTGACCATCATCTCATCTACAGCCTTCATTCGTTCCAAATACACGGATAAAAATTTTACAAGATTTTCCTTTTCCCGTAAAAAGTCGCCCGGCAGGTAATCAATACCGTCTGAAACGAAATTATCCAATGGATGGATGTGGTTGACATCTTTTACTGTATCTGCCATAATCCCCTCTTAGATTATCTGTAGGAATGTTATATTATCAGTATCGATAGAGAATACTTCATCCATCCCTGCAACAACATCAGAGGTTGTATAAGAAGTATCAGGATCTCCGACGTTCTTGACATCCACATAAAGTTGTGTAAATCTACCAGCAGAGATAGAAGAACCTACAGCAGATACAAGCTGGATGTTGTATAAAGTGTCAGCAATGTTAAGCGGGTCAATAACACCTTTGAGGGATGACTTTATAGAATCCTGTTCCGTGGTTGAGAGGACCTTTCCTTTATAACGGACACGGATAGCCAAATCCCTTGCCTGTGCTTTGCTGTGATAAATTCGTTCTGTCTGATTATCCTCAGTGGGGACATCATAAAAAACATTACCATAGGTAGCGTTAGACAAAGCAATTGAATTATAAAGTGCCTTACTGATGTCTTCAGTAGACCCACCATACACCACTGTCTCAAACTTGTACGGGGGTATCCCGTTCTGGTCTGTAACCCCAGTATTATTTGAGAAGATTTTAACCTTACTTACACCACTCACTCCAAGAACTGCACTTATCACCGCAGGTCTGGTCGCGGCAGCACTCGATGCTGTTGTGTTAGAAGCCCTGACCTTGTATTCGGTGTCAGTCTCAACATCTGTACCCTCCGTGAAGGCATTCATGTTGTTAAGGCTGATGAACCCACCAGGGGTTGGAGAGATCGAGGTTACGGTGTTTTTCTCTCGCGAGAGTTCACCTGCCTCAACAGCAACAACATCCATTGTGATTGTACGTTCACCAACAATTGGTGATGTCCTGAAATCAACACGGCTATTAAGGCCGATCATTTCAAGATTAGTATCATACCCAATGTACAATGCCCCGTTTTGAGAGTCAATGATGATTCTATCATTATTAAGCTCAGAGGTATTGTTGACAATAAAGCTCTTGACAGAGGCCATGAAAGTGTTAAGCTGAGAGCTATTAGGGGTTTTATTGGTCAATTGAAGAGTTGTTTGACTTGTTGTTCCGGTGTTTTGATTATTGATCTGGAAACTATAAGTACCTACAACCCAGTCCTTATTGAGAATTTTTTGTGCCAGTATGTTACCAGCAAGGGTAGTGTCGTCATTTAATACAAATGTACCACTATCAAGTGTATATGTGTTTTGGGCATATACCATGTTGTAAGGGACAGTGTTATTAACTGTCATCTCAACAGACCCTGAACTTTTTGTCTTTCCTCGACGATAAACACCTCTTCGGGAAAGAAGCTCATCAAGATAAATACCCTCAGCCCCCGCAAGGGTCTGAGCAGAATAGACGGACGCTGCCAGAAGGATAATCTGGTATTCCCTTTCGTTAAAAATGGTTGTCAACTTGTCAGCAATTGTGTTAGCTTGCGTGTTGAAATTTTCACCAAAAGTTCTAATGAGGGTCTGTTTTGTGTCTGCGATAAGGTCATCAAGAGAGGGGATAGTGAAACCGTAATCGCTCAATCCATATTGAGTTGCCAATTCGTCCTCCTTTCAGGACCATGATTCTTTTGTATATTTTACCATACGTGGCAGTGTTTTGCAAATAAAGGGGAAGGGGCTGTAAATGAAAAAACCACCCCGGAGGGTGGTTAGTTGCCGGACAAAGAATCTTCCAAGGCTGAAAGGCGCTTGTCAAGATCTTCCTGCACCGCTATTGTTGCTCTAAGTATCCAGAATAAAAGTTCTTCTTTTCTGAAAGCGTACTCTTCTCCTGCTGGGTTATCACCATCAGCCTCCCACTTATCATAGCAAAATGCTGAGTATTTCGTCCAATCAAGACCATACTTAAGCATAATCTTGATAGCATCTTGTACAGTAGGCCCCGAATGGAGTCTAGCTAAACCTTTTTCAGAAGAGTATTTTGCCAACCATTGCCAGACAGAGTCTAGTTTTCCAATCTCATAGAACGCTTTTATTTCTGCGGTTGAAATTTGGCGAAGGTTAGTTTTCTTTTTCTTATTTGACGTAGAGATCACACTGTTCACAGCATAAACTTGATTCCAACGAAGAGCTGTAGTACCGTTGGAAATAAAGTTATCCCGTTTAGGGGAAAATGCCGACAATGATGTGGATATCTGGACACCATAAGACCTTTGCACTGGGCTTATAGATATTGTATCTACATATGTCCCAACTTCGTTTCCAGAGGTGGCGAAATAATACCCATTGGATAGATTTTGCCACTTGTTTGAAAGACTGTCCAGAACTTGCTGGACAGTTGATCCTGAATGTGTCCCGACCAAAGAGGCCCCTGAGACATCCATGATATCACCTTTCTTTAAGATTCCAATATCAGAAATGAACTTACTAATAGTGGTTTTTTCTGTATCAACAGATGACTGGATAATTAGCTCATCAGTATCTGATACTAACACCTTATCAGAAAGATTTCTTATCTTAATGACTGGCAAATCACTTGACATATATTACCTCTGTGTCTCTGTTATAATGCCCAAGCAGCAAGTACAGGCCCCAACATGGCGTCTCCCCATTGTGCGCCACCGAGTTCTCCTGGATGAACATCATCAGAAAGCGCCACGGTTTGAACACCTGTATCACTGGTTGCTGTGATAGTTTCGTTCATTCCATACTTATAGCTCAATTGTGCCCAAGCGGGAGCAACGATAATTTTTTCACCAAGACGGTTATCAAATTTTCGCAGCTTCTGCGTGATCCATTTAGCAAAATCGGGCCAGTTCTGCGGGGCACTGACTCCTGACCATCCGAAAGCCTGGTGTGAAATCACAAAGCGAGAATCTGCTATCTTCTCACGGAATTTAGCGATCATGAATTCCTGCGCGTCGGCGGTCTGCTGCGGAGTGTAGTTATAGTACAAATCATTGTATCCAAGCTGAATAACAACCACCAGTTTGTCGCTCGCGCTCACTCCAGCCGCAGCCATCCATGCTGTCACGTCGAAAATATGATACGCGGACAGATTAGGGTTGTCTGCATAGCTCTGACCAGAGTACGCCTTATCGAAACAATACTGCGGATATGCAGCTAAGTCTGTGCTCGTCGCATCGCGCAGGAACGGTTGTGAAAAGTTTGTTTTCTGGGTCTTTCCAATATAGTCGAACGTCGTCCAACCACCACGCCCATCAAAAGGAATGCCAGCTGATGGTGTGTTTGGAAGAACATATCCACCATCGTCCGTCATACCCCTCGTGGTACGAGATCCTGCACCAACGTAAGTTGCCCCTGTTGAGTTGATAGCAAAGTATAACCAAGGTACACAACGCTCGCCCAAAGAATCCATAATAGTCGCAACTTTGACACTGCCACTCTGTGATGATGCTAATTTTGAAAAGGCTGCTTTTTTACGATAAATATTCCCAGAGTTGTCTGCACGAGCATTCACATTCAAGGTAGAACCATTTATTTCTGAAGGCATTATCATTGCATCTGGCACAACGTCTTTCAGCAATATAGGTTTTCCATCATACCCATGACTTGACAGAACAATATCTGCCCCATTTCTCCAAGGCCTATTTCCACTGACCATGTTTGATCCATAAAATCTCAGAGGTCTACCGTCTACAGCATAAAAATAAGATGGAAATATAACGGTTGTATCCTGTGGCTGTTGTCCTGACCCACTCTCTAAGGCAGATACCCTTGAATCCAATGATGAAGAGGACATCATTAACCCATAAAGTATGGCTGTCGCGGGTGTAAAAAACACGCCATCTGCTGAGATAGGTATCATTGTCACATCAGCAGAATAACCCCCCGCTTTAGGCTGAGAGTACACTCCCCAACCAGAGAAAACCTGCCCGGCTGCAATCGGCAGATCAATCTCATGATACTTTCCATCCGCAGTAAGGGGTTTTTCATTTGCTCCCCAAGCATTACCATTACGACTTTGTATTTTTAATGCTGCGGTTGATGAGGTTATCTTATACATCATCTTGATGGAGGATGCTCCAGAAACCGTAGCAACTGAATTTAATAACTGCTTATACGAAGTCCCGGAATCGGAAAGGGTATAGGTGTAAGGAGAACTCTTAACAAAACTATCAAAGGTCGATGCCTGAGACAAAATTGCCAAGATTGCGTTTGCAGATGCAATTGCGGTATACAGCGAATCTATTTGTTCTGTCAAAGCGTTCCTCTGCCCGTAATTTACCTCTGTGAAAATACTACCAGAGGACACCTCAGCCTTGGAGTAAATTTTAAGCTGCTTAGTAGCGGCAGTCGCCGTAAGCTTAACCTCTTGCCTTACTCCGCCAGAAGCTAATTGAACTTCATCACTTGTCCATGTGCTACCATTAGCCAATCTAGCAAATAATCTTCCCGAAGTTGTTGTCAAAGAATAGTTTAAAGATACACTTTGACCGGATGGAACATCTATATTACCATACATCTCAGAATATGTCCCACCGGGATTACCATAGGTAACCCTGTTATCGTTGTCTTGCGAGAAGGAAGAAAAAGGATATCCTTGGTTATTCACCCAAGTATTAACAGAGCCTATCTTTATTTTGTTGGTCAGCATCCCTTGTCCATCCATTGCAGAAAGAATGGATGATGTTATTGAGTTTTTATTACTTCCATAGGCAATTATTGAAATCTGGAGGTTTGTTGCCAAGGTTGTATTTACACTCACTGTTAGCAATGTTGCTGTTGATGCCGTGGCCGTTAGTTTAACCTCTTGCCAAATATCACTTGCTACCAGAACAGGCTGATTACTTACGAACGTACCATTAAGAGAGGTTTTTAACCCTACGGTGGGGGCGGCACCTGTCCCGGTGAATTTATACCTTACGGTGATGATATCCCCGGTGGCGACACCTGAAACCAAGGTGGCATATGCCTCTCTATAGGTTGTTGTAGAAACTTGAGGGGCCACTAAAGATATAGAATTTTCGTTGGTACTGGAAAAGGAAGAAAAAGGATAAAGGTTATTATTAGTCCAATTATCCACTGATCCTAGCAGCACTGAAGATTTACTGGGGGTTTTCTTTCCCGTAGATACCAATGTTCCAGAGTTATTAACATACTCTTCCGAAACAAGAGAGTTCAAGCTGCTGGTGATTCTTACCTTAGCGCCCGCTGAAATATTACCAGCGGAAACCTCCGCTTGAGCTGCGGATAACGTTGGGTATTCCCTTGTGGTATTCAGTATTGCCCCAATTCCGGGAACTGTAGCAACCTCTACAGCGGTCCCCGCTGTATTTTTATATACCTTATAAGCTACGGATGCTCCAGCCCCCTGCGGGACTTGAAAATATTGCCCATCTGTTGTTGCAGCAATACCTTCACTAGTAGAGGCATACAGATTTCCAAGCTCTGAAGCCTGTAAAGCATAAGATTGGGCTTCATCCCTTGCATCTTCCGCTTCATTTTTAAGAACAGTCATCTCATCAAGAAGGCTTAACCCACCAACAGTAACCCATGCAGATGTTGAAACGCCGCCTGTTGTGGACGGAGTTGAGTCAGCAGGCACAGTTTTAGGGAATGTACCTGCCCAAGTGTAGCATTGTGCTCCATCCATATGCCAAATGGCATCTGTTGTATAAGAAAGAACAGCACCTTCCTCAAAAGATCCATCCACAAGTGTAAAACCAAGATCGTGGAGCGCTCTTCTCCAAAGCTCTCTTGTGTTTGCGCGATCGGTATCAAGACTCTTCTGAACTCCCTGACCATCTTCTGTGCCAATAATGGCAGCTCCACCAGGTCCTGTCAAGGATGATTTATTTGCCAAGTCTAAGTCCGAGATAACCTGAGAGACAGTGGCCTTTTTGGTCTTATCTGGTTGTTCTACAACGAGGTAGTCGTCTTCAACTACTTGGGTTGCGGATGGTAACTCCGCAATTTTAATCTTTTCTAAGGCCATTTTTTATCCTCCAAGAAATTCGTTTGAGATGGTCAATGGTGACTGCCATATAATTGTTAAGGCTTTACAGGCGGAGGTGGGGCTATCATATCCGCCACAGGAGATTGTTATTCACTAACCGTTGCAGGCCGTAGTTAGTGTGAATTGTTGCGTATTCCATTAACTCGGCCTTCTATCGTTTCCCAAAACAATACAATAACAGTCGTTTCTGTTCGTTACTCGTTGTTCACAAAGCGCCAGTCACAGAATAGCCCATCTACACCAATAAGTGTTACCAGGCCTTCATTGGTAACGCTTTCTATTGTGTACTCTGTGCCAAGATTTAATAAATCTGCTGCATTTTCGTTGTTCGTACATATCACAACTTCATTGATATTTAACATTTAAGCTCTCCATAGTTTTATGCTTTCAATGTTGAAACTCGTCGTTGAGTTCAAATAAAACCCATTGAAAATTAAACGTAAGAAGGAGGCACCGGGTGGTATCTCTTTTATGGTCCTCATCCCGCCCGTTACCGATGAAGATCCCGTTGCCCAACTCGCAGTACCCTCCGTTAAAGCAGTTATCAACGTCTTACCGGAAGTAAGCAATTGTTTAGTCATCACCATCGGGCCGAGGGTGGAGGTATAAGATGCGGTCAACATGAACGAAATCTGAGACGCCCCATGTATAGGTATATCAACATATAAATATGAAGTAGTTCCAGCTCCCCCTACACCGGTATATCTTAACTGACCTCCTGATATAGAGGCAGTGGTAATCGCAGAATTTGATAGCGAGAAGTCAAAATATCCTGATGAATCAAGAAGCAACTCTGTGTCAGAAGAAAAATAGCCCATTAGTTTCGCGGCATCGCTCGGGAAATAAATATACCCCTTTCTGAATTTCTTGTTTGAAAATAGGCCGCTGGCTATATTGTTACCATCATGGATAACTGTTAGCTTATCTATCGATAATTGATAGTCTTGGAATTGGTTTACCAAGTACCACTTCGTTGAGGTATTGCCAACAATGGCCCACATACCCTCTAGCGACACGGATGCGTTAGATCCTGTTATGTTAATCAGGGATGATGTTCTTCCCGTAAATTCGTAATGCCCAGACATCGAGAAATGCCCAGAAACCACAGTTGCGATACTTGTGCAGTAATCAACCGACCCGGCTTCCCAATAAACCTTCCCATTCGGGTTGTTGATATATAGAGCCGTGCCGCCGGAACCCCATTGACAGCCAAAGAAACTGTGCCGCTCGTATGTATCAGCCTCACTGGTAAGATAGAGCCAGAATTGAGTATTTGTAGCAGTGCATGCCATCCATACCCATCCCCAGCCGCCAGCGCCGTGGGTAAAAAGTCTGTTAAACCCTCTGAAAACACAAGAGTTAATGTGATGTAAACACGCACCGTTATTAGAAGAAACAGCGTCCCCGCGTACTGCGTAGAAAAGATCAAGAGTGTTCCCGGTCGTAAGAAAAGCAATCCCACTGAAAAGAGGCTTCGCGTTGCCGATGAATGCGGCTAAATTGGCGTTATTTGTTACAACAATACCCCGATTATCTGTATATGTCCCCGCCGGGTCAAAATACAGGCAACCGCCAGCGTCGCTCTCGACTCTAACTTTCGACCCGTCAATCGTTAATGTTTTTGTTACTCTATACGTGCGATTAATCTTCACCGTTTGCGGGATAAAAATCCCAGACGGTGAAGCAATAGCAGCTGCCGCTGCTTTATTAAAAATGTTCTGCACATGGTCTGAATCGTCATTCACACCGTCGCCGATCGCTCCGTCTTGGTCAGGTGTGAAATACAGAACGGACTGCTGGAGATTTCCGCCTTGTGACAATCCAATTTTACTAGCGCCTGTTGGCTGTGCCAGCTCCACCAGCACTGACTGTTCAACGGTATCTTCAAGGTGGCTAAAAACTTGAAATAAAGTTGCCTTCTTTGTATCGTCTGGTTGATCAACTACGATCAGGTCATCTTCTGTGAGAGTGTCCGCACTTGGCAACTCTGAAATTTTAACACTCTGTAGCATCTTATATTTACCCCTCTTCTTAACATTAGTACATTTTACCACAAAGTTCAAAGATTTAAAAGAAGGGACCGTAAGGTCCCTTGCTAATTATGTTCCAAAGCCAACAATTCTATACTTCAAAGATGAATTATTGGTTGTGATGGAGACAACTATACCTCCATCGGTTGTCCCATCTACTGTGGACAAGGTAAAGAGTCTTGAACCCCCTGTCGCAGAACCAGTGCCTGGTGTCTGGTCATGATTGCCGATAACCGTATAAGTTACCACCCCTTCCCGGTTAGTAGCAATCAGTTCAACAGCCTGCGCCCAACTTGTTTGAGCAGAGGTCCAAACATCGATAAAAATTTTCTTGGTTGTCCGGTTCGGTATGGTGATAAGTTGAGTATCCCCAGCGGCATAAAGTCCTTTCGTCCTAGTGTGATATTCAATCCATTGTAGATTATATCCCGGACTGGATGTTGTCGGTTCTTGAGAGGTGTAGGACCATCTTGTTACCTCCCCGACTTGGCTAACATGCTCAATTTTTCTTGAAAACTTATCTCTCAGCACGAAACTATAAGACCTCACACCATTGCTTTGGAGGTCTACGTCAGCCTCTTTAGGGTTTGGGTAGCTTCCCGTACCACCTACTTCGAATAGGTCTTTTTTGCCAGCATCTGGTGCAATCCATCCATTTTTATCCATGTTGGCAAAGAATTCCTCGAATGCAAGCCAATATGATTCCTGATGCCCCAGAAGGTTAGGGTGAACAGTTTGCCCACTGTTAAACAATGCGCTAATACCATACTTGGCAAGGGCATCGAACCAATATTTTTCGACATCGATAAGAACACAACCCATTTCTACAGCAATCTGGCGAATAGCATCGTTTCCTCGCAAGAAACGATGGCCCACCGTAATGGTCACACCATTCCATACCAAATCTACATTTGACTCGGCAGCGGAAGGAATAATATTATCATCAGAAACGGGGGCCGGGGAAGGAGAAGGCCATACTTGGGCGACACCCGGAGGCATACTCCAAGAATAAATGGGGATATTAGGATGTGGGGTGGTAGTAAGAATAACGTCACCACCTGCATCCCTAACATTTCTGATTGCAGCTCTTAATCTTTGCTTAAACCCATTCTCGTTGAAAGTCTGACCTGCGTTGTAGTTTGCTGTGGGAAAATCATTCATCCCATACACGAATAAGGCAATATCTGGATATGTCCCGGTAGCAACAACAGCAGGCCATTGGTCAACCAAAAAATTATTGATCGTTGACCCGTTTACAGATCTATTTACAAAGGATAGTGGATATATCCCACCTTTATTAATGGTTTTGTTAAAGAATTCAAAGAATTTAGCCACAGGAGCTTGGGTGGCAGGATCTGGTAATGTTGCACCATTCCCCACAGAAGACCCAAATCCGTACAGTAGAAACTGCGTCTGCCCAGAGGCACCATGACGATAGGCGGTTAGTTTGTTAATAAGTTGGGGAAAGAGTGCCTGTGAATTCCCCGAAGCAGCCCTAATGGATTCCTCAACTGTTTTACCTGTGGCTGTCCCTATAAGGCTCGCACTATCATCATCAGCAAACATAGTTTCTCTGGATATATCCATATCAGAAACTAGTTGACTTAAGGTTGTCTTTTTCGTAGCATCTACTTGCTCCACAACAAGCAGGTCAGTCCCTGCAAGTGTAGAGGATGGAGGAAGTTCCGAGATCCTTGTAGTTGGTATTGACATTTTTTCTCCCGATTATTTAATAGTATTAATTGTGTTGTCTTCTGGCGTAACAATAGGCGTACTTTTACGAGTTAGTAATGATCCGGGGGTCACAGGATTTTCCATATCGCCGCCCCAAGTGTTCCACCAAGTTGCATCACCAGTCTTAGGTAACCTAAAGTTGATAAGGTAGTATAACTTATTTCCCCAAGGTATCCAACCCTCATCCCCGCAAAGGGTTGTTGTTTCAGGGTCTGGCGTCGGGTAGTAGTAATCATCACCGCCTACGAAGGCTATTCTTACAATCTCCTGCTCTTTTGTTAAGACTTCAAAGAAGGCAGAATAGCTTCTTGTTGTATGGTCCATTACAGACTGGAAATCTGCAATTTCTAAAACATCCGGTTCAAGACGGGTTATTTCCTTTATCTTATTATCAAGGACCGTCTTCATAACCTTTTTGCTTATGTAGGTTCTATAGGGAAATCCAAAGGTCTCATCAAAATACCAATCCCCTGCCCACACATTAAACCTTAGCCATAAGCGCTGTCGTAGACTTACTTGATTGGAGTCTATCAACTGAAGACCTGTAGAAACATCAAGGTCTCCTGTTACCGGGTCCATTAAGAAGTCAGAGTAAAGTGTCGCCATTGCTCCTCACCTTAAAGTTGGTCTGGGAATGCGTTATTCTCAGAAATGATATTAGAAATTCCATCTACAATTGCGGTAGACGCCCTTTTAACGCCTATTCCAAGACCATTTTTTACAGTTACCGATCCCGTTACTGTCCCCTTGGCATTATCCAGCCAAGCACAACCCGCCTGATTGGCAATGGTCCCGGCGGTATTACCAAGACGCATATTCCCATCCATTACAACAGGTCCGTACTCAGTATCTCCATGAATATCACATGTTCCTGACTCTATAACAACCATACCGCCAGACACATTATGGTTAAAAGTCCCACCATTGAGTATCATTGTGGTTGTTTCATGATTAGATGCCCCTTGAGCAGATTGTCCTGGAGCATCTCCATTATAGCTACCATCACAACCATTGAGTATCATGAGGCCAGCGCCTCCAGTTGGGGCATGTTGTCCAAAACCATCGTTACTTATACGATAAGCCTTTACATTGGTACATTCTATTCTTTCATTTCTTCCTGTACCACCAACGCCTCCATTAGCACAGTATTCAACCACAGAGTCATACACCGTTAGAAAACCTGTACCAGCAGGTTGAGTTGATAAGCCGCAGGATATCCCATTAATCATACAATATCTTGAGACTACATCCCTTACCGTAAGTAACCCAAAACCAACCGTACCGACACCGAAGTTTCTTCTTGAAACCTCTATTTGATGGGTATTGGGGTCTGAATCATCAGGAAGCCTGACGTATATTGTCGAACCACTATAGCCGTATTGTCCTAAACCTGGAGTTGTTGGAGTGGTAGTATTCTGGACAAGCTTAAGATAAAAATCATCTTTGTCGGCTATTGTCTCTGTCATCGTGGTAACAACCACTTGCATTACAGATGTGTAATTTATAACCTTAGAATAAATGTTTCCAGAGAGTACCCATCCTGAAGTATGCATTTCAGAACCATATATGTGCCAAGGTTCATTGTCAATACCCTCCAAGAAAACATTCATGGAAGTATCAAAAATAACCTCCTGGCGTAAAGGGTTTGTTTCTGGTGCAGCAATTTTTATGACATAGTCAGGAAGCCCGGCGCAGAGACCTAGTGCGAGGGACAAGGAGTTGACAGGATTGTTTAATGATCCTGTTCCTGCTGCGGAACCTCTCACAGTATCAACATAAAGAGGGTTTGGTGGGTATGTCCTAAGGACCCCCGGCGTGGGAACTCCTGTTCTCCAAGTTTGGGTAACACTCATCTTAGGCCACCTTTGTCAATCTTACTGCCAGAAGAACAATAGCTGTTGCAACGGTATCGTTAGCTGATGTACCATTTCTACCGACACGGACAGTGGTATGTCTTGTTGGGTCAACAGTTAGATCTTGCAATATCTGTGATTCAACCGCAATATACGGTGTTGCATTTGCCACGGGAATTACTGCTCCGCCTGCTGGCGCTTGGTTGAATGATTCCCCTGCTGACCAACTGTTGATCAAACCTGAAAAGCTTACTGAACCAGAATTGGATACCATATTTGACCAGATCAAGGAGATTCTCATCTTTGTCCAATGGGACGGGAGGTCTATCATCTTTGATACGGAAGCATCTACACCGTGATTAAACTGCCAGCCACCAAGACGTTGTGCGACAGCTCCGTAAGTTGCTGTTCCAATAACGAGATCGAAATCTTTCGCAGGAATGACTATGGAAGTTACAGCATTTTCAGGATCTGCGGTAATTGCGTCAACGGATGTTTGAAGTTCTGTAAATTGTTGTTTTGTTGGTAGCTGGCTAGCTGTCTGTTCTGCGCTATCTGCTGCTTGGACGGCTTCATCTTTGGCAGCAACCGCCTCATCCTTGATGTCAGTAATGTCTTGAATAATTCCAATATCATTCATGGCCTTATCAAATGTAGCTTTCTTAGTTCCACCTGCCTGCTCAAATATGATAAGGTCGTTACCAGAAACACTATCTGCATCAGGAAGCTCTGGAATACGGATTGTAAGACTCATTATATTTTCCTTTTATTGGTTTGGGGCATCAGTATTGTTCTGACCACCATCATCTGTCCAAGTATAGTGATGTGTATGGCGAATAAAATAATCATAAAAATCATTCATGTTGACACCACGCGCAGTAATAATATTGCCATCAGGGGTAACTTGAGCGCCATTCATCTTAATTGTACCACCAGATTCTGCTGTCAGGTTTGCCGCTCCATTATCGAATTTGAAATTCCCAGATTGGTCAACCACTAATTTACCTACTGGCGTCTCCAGTGTGAAATCACCCGCAGGCGTCATTGAGAAATGCACCTTGTCGTTCCAAAGTTCAACATTGTCTGGATCTATGGTCATAGCATTTCCATCGCTGTGAACACCAATTATTGCCCACCCTGGGAACATATTATGAGTTGTCTGGTCATTATTATCATTCTCATTTCTTTCTGAGAAGCTTAGACCCACAATATCTCCAGGCTTCACAGGAAGCGTTAGGCGGGCTTTTCCTCCATTACCTGAAGGCATTGATAGGGGAACATCAAAAACAGAACCATAGGCATCCACGGTGCCATCTGGGAAGTTTGTACTTGCAAGGGGTTGAACTGTTGCAGACGGGATGCTATAGTCTACATCAACTACCTTTGCCCTTAGCCCTGTGTGAATATCTCTGGCCTGTTTCGCAAACCATTGATTAAGGGCTGCATCCATACGAGTTATTGCTGCCATTATCCCTCCACAATTCCACCACGGGTTTCTGCAAGTCCTAACTCTGTGATCCAATCCCCACCTTCGAGCTGGCCTTTGTGAGTTAAGTATACAACCTTGTAAAAACCTGTATATTTCTGGCTCTTTAAAAATACCGTTGATTCTGGTATGATAGCACCATTCATTTCTGTTACTACCACCAACCCAGCGTCTTCTTTTATCTCTGCGGAAGTAGGTACGTGAGGCTTAGAGGATTTTCTCTTAGACTTAGCTTTTTTTTCCTGTCTCCTCTTTGCAGGCTCAGGGTTCTGCGGTGTTGGGGAATCATGCATACCGGATTCAGCGCTGATCTCAAAAACTGCCCTTTGAAATCTTTTCCCTTGCGTTGTCCAGTATACAGCCCCATCTTGAACACTGAAAGTAGACCCTGTATTCTTGGCTAATCTCTCCAGGTTATTTGCGGCGAGACCCGTAAAGGACATAGAGTGCTGAAGCGTCTGGTCTCCAAACTTGACGATTTTACCAACAGGGAGCTTCATATCAGAAGCGAGATCACTAATTACCGTATCTATTGGCGTACCTTTCTTATAAGAGCGGGAGGTCTTTGCCGTTTTAATGTTTACTGTCGCATCACCGAGGATCATCTTTGTCTGACGGGTATTGCCGTCCCACTTATCCTGAACAAACTCTACGGTCCCAGAAAAGATAGTCTGATTCTCACCATCAAACCCGGCCTCAAGAACGATAGCAATGGACTCTCGTTGGTTAGCATCGAGGTAGCTCACCGTCTCATCGGAGAGGTTGTAGATAGTAACATACCCTTTATTAGGCTCCTTCGAGTTGTCTTTTTTGACCTCGAACTCGATGTTTGCGGCACCAGTTTCATTACTGATATAATACGCATCTTTGGCATTCTGATTAGTGTAATCTGAGATATTGGTAGGCTTTTCACCAACATACACTGGTTTGCCTATCGTTAGCTTATAGGTTCTTGTTCTGTAAGCAGGCATTGTTTACTCCTCAGCGGTCGTTACCTCATCATCAGGAGACGAGTAAAGTAGTTGCAAGTCTGACAAAAATCCAATATTGTATCTCCCTACACGTTTAGTCGATTGAGTAAAAGAAAATACTCTCAACTGACCATCGGGAATATTGTCAAGATATTTGAAAGGTGCGAATATATCGAAAATTGTAGTCAATTTGAAAGATATTGTAGGCTCAGAACCCACATCCCCGAAATAGACAAGCCAAGACTCGTCTCTTTCGTTCCATTGAAAGCGCATTTCATAAGTTTGGCTGTCCAGAACCACACGCATAGTTTGGTCAGCAAACCCGTCTATATCCCAAGAGAATGTGATCGCTGCCATTAGTTACCTACCGCTTTATTATAATCAATGATATTACCATTTTGGTCCTTGAGCTTACCGTCCGGCGTCAACGTACCAACCACTTGGTCTTGCTTGGTATAATCCCCGATACCCATCTCATCTGCAACCTTTTGCCAACCATCTTGATTAGGTCCAGCAAACTTAGTTCTCCTTGCAGTGACTTCTACTTCGTCATCTGTAGCCGAAGACTGAACAGAACCTTTCTGCTTTGTTTTCCCACCAGATTTTTTAGGGTCGGTATATACCGTGGCTAAGGCTGTCTTTCCAAGCGTAAAAGTACGGAATTCTGTAAACTCAAGTTGGAACACCAAAGCCGCCCCATCAGAATTGCTACGACTTGCTTCCAAGGAAGTCAAGATATAGTTTTCAATGATACGATCTTCCGTTACAAGCGTAACGATTTGGCGATCAGTGATGAGCCTTTCTAAAACCTCTAAGGCCTTTTCAGGACGTCGTGATTCGACAGGATTGTTAGGGTCGGTATCTTTGTCGATATAGTTGTTTTCGATCATATATAGTGGTGAGCTGTTTATTCTCGCACTAAAAGAGAATTTACCATCCTCTATTACGCCGTGATCACTGTATTTGACCTTATTCTCTACTGCGTAGGAGGTTTTGTCAACAGTTCTTGTATACGTATGGTCTTCAACAACATCAAATAAGATCGCAATATTGTTCGTATAGTTTTTATTTTTTAACTCTACATTCCTTCCGCCATTGTTAAGGCCGCTAGCAAACAACGTATATTGAACTTCACTACTGGCATTCTGAGCCGTAGAGACCTTTTGCTCAACGTTTGCTGTAGCCTTACCTTGTTGCGGTTTGGACTGGTTGCTTGCTACAACTGCCATAAAACCTCCTCAATAAGCTTGTTATGATTTTATCATAAATCTTCAAATAAAACAACGAAAAAGGGGCCGAAGCCCCTTGTGTTAATCTGGGACACCAAGGATTAAATTGATGTTGCCCATATTCGATGCTTCGATCTGTTGGTCAATCATATCCTTCAGCTCTCCGGCATCCAGTTTGATAGTTATCTCACCAGAGACAGGTTCAGTAGGGATAACCATTGGAGGCGTTGACGCTGAAGTTGTTGTACCAGGCATGATGCTCTGATTTTGAAGATAATTTAATCTGTTGCTTTCTTTGGTACTCCATGCGTTTGAAAAGAAATCCCAGGTCCTTCCTAGCGCTGAATTTTTCTTCAAATTCCCGCCTGCTGTCGTGTCTGTCCCGTAACGCTTATCGCTGAATTCTTGTGCTTTGTCGAAGACATAGTCCCCACCTATCATGCTTTCTCCAGCAATAAGCCCATACAGTCCAGCCCATCTGGCAACTTTTCCTACCTTGCCTAGGCGAGGGCCTCTCTTCCCACCTTTACCCCCTTCAGAAGCATCTCCTGCACCAAAGACAGCCCCGATAGCCTTGATCGCCCCAGCAAGGCCCGCGATCTTAGCGAGGATGTTGAACACCCGGACCAAAGATGTAGCAAAGAATATAGCACCTATACCCCAACCCACCCAGTTCCATGTCTTAGAAATTTCTTCTCCATTCTTCCTGAATATGGGAATATATCTTTCTAAGATCGCATTAACCATCGTAAAGGCATTATACAGGGCATAAGGTATCTTCATAAACCCGTCTATGAATCCTGCCACAAACTGACCAACGGCGGCGGCGAGTGGACCATTAGAATCAAGAATCTTGGCAAGGTTATTAAATGTCTCTGTCATCTTATCACCGAAGCCAGATTCGAAGATCTTGTTCTGGAAGTTCATCCAAGTCTGGGTAAGGCGTTGCATAGCAACCCGGTTACCTTGTAAAGCTTTCTGTAGTGCGCCACCCTTGTTAGCAGCTTCTGCGTAGTATTTAGCAACAAACGGAAGCACTTTAGCAGCCTTCAGCTCCCCGTTCTTCATCATATCCATCAATTTGGTAACGTCGATGGTGGAGTCGTTGAATGCTTCTTGCGATGCCTTTATGAATACCTGTAATGATCCGGGGATACCTTCAGCAAGCTGTTGCTTAAGTTCTTCAGCCATGATCTGGCCTTTACCCATCATCTGTTGAATAGCTGTAATACCACGCTGGTATTTTACAGGGTCAACCTGAAGGGCAGTTGCATACTCAGAGAATGACTTGAAGAGTTGGTCGTTTTGTGATTTAGTAAGTACACCGTTTGCTGCGATGGACATCTGGGTATAACCCTGCGCAGCTACCTTAAGGTCGAGACCTAAACGATACGCCTGGTTTCTCACAAATTCAATACGCTTACCAGCCTCTGCGGAGTCATCGGATACCATCAGCATTGTTGCTTCCATACCCTGGAAGAACTGCCCAGTTTTCAGAACGCTTGCAGCGGCATTAAACGCCCCGTATGCTGCTGTAACGCTGATCAATGTGCTACGTAAAGTTCTCAAACCATCATTCAGGGAAAGAGTATTAGCGCTGGCCTTACGAAGTCCGGTTTCCATAGAGGCAAGTTCTGCGCGGAAATTTGATGCCTTCATGTTCCCGCTCTTCATGTAGCGGTTAACTAAGGAATCATAACCAGGCAGTTTCCTTGCATATTTATCACCATACTTGGCACGAAGACGAACATTGGCGTTAGAGATTGTGCTAATCTTTGCTTCACGTGCTCTTGCTCTTCTTCCAGCTTCCCGCTCTGCGTCGCGGGCCATTTTCTCTCTGGCTTTATTGTCAGCCTTATCCTGTTTTACTTGTTCTCGACGTATTCTCGCATGGTCACGTTCCATTGCCTTGCGTTGCTGTTCAGCAACTTTCGGGTCATAAGCCGTAGCATTTGCATTGAGAATCGGTGAACCACCGCTGCCAGCACCCTTATTTTTCAGACTTGCTTCATATGCTGCCATACGTGCAGCAGAAATGGAAGGATTAGTTCCATAAGCACCATTCTTAGCAGCAAGTTTTTCTTGTTGACGGAGCTGTGCCTTCAGGGCATTATAGTTTGCCTGCGACTCTGGAGATCGACCAGCAGTTAGTCTGGAGACCGCAGCCTTACGACGTGCCTTTTCAATCTTATCAATAGCTTCACGAGCACGAGCTTCTTTCTTTGCCATTGCGATATTGTGAGCTGTGGTCTTAGCCGCCTCTGCACGTTCAGTTTGATTGAGTCGTTTATTAACCATTCTCGCCTGCATGGCAGAACGTTTAAGAGCCGCAGCGGGATCGGCTTTAGCAGAAGAAAAAGCCTTCCCGGTCTTTTCCCATTCGGAGCGAATTTGCTTTACAGCTTTCAAGGCGCGTCCAAAGGACGTTTTGTCAACGTCCCATGTTACCTTGTTGACTGTAGAAGTCACTATAATATTTGCCATAATTTCCTCAATAAAAAAGCCAGGCTCCTGAAAAGGAACCTGGCTTGAGATTAACCTCTTCTGCCTTTGCTTCGGGGTTTAGCTGCTTCGGCGTCTGCTCTCGATTTCTCTTCTTTCTCATTAACATCGTTGATGAAATCTTCGACATCGAGATACTCGTTTAGCTTAAGCAAATATTCCATATCGGCAGACTCAAGGGAGATATAAGATTCTCCCTTAAAGTTCTTCAGAGCACGGCACCAGAGATAGTCGAACCACGTCAGGGAACTATTTTTTCTTGCATAATCAATAGCTCTTTGGACGACTTTAGAAATTTTGGACGGTGTTACTCCGCTGCCACTTCCGTCGGTTCCTGATCCACCGTCGCTACTTGGTGAACCATCCCGAAGTTGCCCAGAAGTCCCTGAAGGTCTGCGAAACCGTCTTTCGTGAAAAAACAGCCGTAGTTAATCTTCAGAACCTCCGCTACCAGTTTGATCAGATCCAACATCTTGTCCTGGAAGATTGTATCGATATCAATCTTGCCAGCCATTCCGTTCACAGACACATCTTCAAGGATGAGTTCGAATAATTTTTCGATATCATCTTGCTCCATCTGCTCAAATAGGTATAAAATTGCGGTAGGTAGTGCTTCAGAGAGGTTAGATCCTCCGGTAAACAATGCACCACTAATAGTAGCCATTGGAACTGCGATATAACGACCAATCTTAGGAAGGTTTTTCATAACCTTGGACGGAGACCAGTGTGTGATTACAAAGTTCTTACCAGCCAGATCGATTTCTGTGGTAGGTCTAAAATTCATCATGTGTACGCTCCTGCGTCTTTTAAAGTGTGGATATCCATGCGTGTTTGAAAAGGCCACATCCTTGTGGCACACGAAACGCTATTAGATGATACCTGCAAGGCCAGCCAGACCGAAGCCTGTAGCGTACAGAGTATCTGGGCTTAACCATGCGTCCAGGATTCCGATTTCCCAATCCATCTGGCCCACTTCAGTACCATAGGTCAGGTCAGGCTGTTTCTGAATCCAACCAACTGTGCTCAGACCCATACCTTGGGAGCCTTCAAGAAGGACAGGGAAGAAAATCAGACCAGTGATGGAAGCTTGTTTCTGCCAGTTAGCCAAGTACCCGTTCCATACCGAAGTGTTCTGTAGAGAGACAGTCAGGACACCAGATTGGTTACGAGACAGCGCTGCTGACAGTTCACCATCAACCCCCATGTGGGGGATGATGTTATCTTCGTTGCGAGCAACGACGATCTTGGTATCCGCTGCGAACCCAGTGACGCGCTGAGTCATCATATAGAGACGCGCTTTCTGTGGGTCGTAGGCATACGGGGTTAGAATTCTTGTATCCATTTATTACACTCCTGCTGTTACTTGTCCGCTGGAAGAAGTAGACCCGGTTTTGTCTAGCAGAACAGAGATGCGAATCTTGACGAAATGCAAGGAACTGTTGTAGACTAACTCTACCTTAACGTTGTTAAGGGTACGAGATGCCAGATCGTTAGACGGGATGCTTGCACGAAGCGGGATAGTGATCACCGGATCGTAGAACACCTTGTTGACGGAATCATATCCGGTCAGGATAGAACCGTTGGTGATACCGACATTCAGAGGACTGTTCATCAGGACTGCTTTCAGGTTCGGCATATCATCATCGCTCATCTTCATGGACAGGCCAAGATTAGAACGGCGAGACATGTAAGCGAAGATGCTTTCTTCACTTCTGAACTTCAGCCAGTGTCCAAAACGGACAACGTCAACATACTGACCGGAGGCACACTTACCTTCCCAGAATGCGCCGACACCATTAATCATGCGATAGAAGTTCAGGTTCTGGCCCCAAATTGTTGGGCGATCCGAAGAACTGAGTGTTGGAGCAACTACGCCAGGCATTGTCTTCAGGTGAATAGAATCACCATATGAAGGATCATTAGAAGCCATAGCCCCTATGATTCCTCCTTCGGAGAATGCACTATCCGCAAGAGGGTCGTACATACCAATGCTGGTATCGTATTGGAGAGCTTTTAGCTGATTCGCAATAGAATTACCATCGACAACCAAGGACAGTTGGTCAGCTGTTGAATATACATGCAGCTTGTAATTGGCAGATGCATAAGCGGCTGCACCAAGAACCGCAGATGCAATGTGTTGCTCTGTACTCAGGAAATACCAGTTGTTATTTGCAGTTTCAATCTCAGGGAGAATTCCGCTAACTGTTTCCGTAGAGGTATTTGTAAGTGTGCAATTACCATAATCAATGCCGATGCTGAATGGCTCGCCGATAACATCAGAAGATGTTGCCATGATGCCTTGGTCAGATTCGGTTGTAACCACCTCGTCATTGTTAGTAGCCAGCAGAGAGCCATCACCTTTCGGAGTGATTGTTACAACACCAGCGGTAGCTACTGCACCAACAATTACATTAAGCGTGGTATCAGAGTTGATTGCAGATGCTAGGGCTGTTGCAATACTATCTGGTGTAGATGCGGCAGTAACAGGAATAACGATGCTTTTAGTATACGCGCCTGCTGCAACGTTGAAGCTTACCGGGTTATTAGGATCTACGTTTGTCTGCCCCGTGAAATTGATAACTGTGGATTCCCATGCTTGTCTTCCGATCATAAGCGCTTGGGGGCGGAAAGTCCCAGCAAAGGCTTTTGTCGCAAAAGTATACGCAGGGGAACCTACAGCGAAACCATCAGCAGCGAGTTCATCCAGATCTGTATATGTACGTACTCGTTCTGGGAAGACGTTGTGAATTGCGATAAACAGAGGGGTTTCAAACCCTACGGTGTCGATTGGTTGTGTCCCGAGAACAACCGTTACGTCAACAACCTTATCATTATAAGCCATTGATTTCCTCTTCTTCTATTTCTTTCATAAAGTTATTGTTGATCATCTGGAGCCGGATAGTAATAAACCATCTCTGCATTCACCCTCTCGATATCCTCGAAAGCTCCTGTATCTGTCACTCCAACGCAGACGTTAAAAGTGATAAGTACAGTTGCACGGTTTTCGAAGGTTTGCATGTTCAACGGAACTCTCTGGCGCGATACCGTTGAGGAAGAAGAATATGCAAATGGGGAATTGGTTGGAAAATACTTGTCGCAGATGTAGGGGAGGCTCAAGGCCTGTAGAATCCGAGTTAATGCATTTGATGCTTTTCCTCGAAATGCTGTCAGGTTGTAAACCACCTCGTAGTTGTGAGTTATTACAGCGTTACCGCTCTCATCTACCCACTCGTTCGCAGCCCAGTCCATCTGGTCAGCGGTAACTTGGTTGAGCATGATGAACTCACCCTCTACCTTGGATATGACGTCTCCGTCCCCGTCAATTATTTTTCTCCCCGTGACTTCTTTGCAAAATCTGGCGAGCGTAACTGCGAGGGCGTCAAAAATATCATCGGAGTTTGTTACGAAGTCTGCCATCATAGGCCTCCTTCTGTCCCCGCAGGCGTAGAGATCACATACGCTCTGTAACGGCTCACCCCTGTCGTCTGATACGGATCAGACTTGATAACAGTAAACCATTCCATTTCCCCACGGGAATTCATGAGCTGGATTTGATCTGCTAGCAGGAAAGAACCTTCGACAGGACCTTTAAGAAGAGTTGACGAATATACAGTGAATGAATCATACTGTCTGCCGCCAGCCTCGGTCAACTGAGAAGTGTAGTCTCTTGCTGCCTTGCCTGTCAGAGGCTGAACAACGCATTCCAAGACATCAAACTCTTCATACTGAATAGCGATCTCTTGGTTTTCGAATGGATTGTCTGGGTCTGGCTGGGAAAAAGTACGATGTCTTCCGATGAAGGTCTTTCTCGGAATCAGCTTATTCCTGCCTATTAGTCTGTAGCCTGGTGTCATTTAGTCCCCTTCCCAGTGGAAATCTTATAGGTTGCAGATGACTTCAGGTCGCCGTAGTGGAACATGGCCTCTTTAAATCCTTTGACATCAGCCCATGCATCAGATACGATGTTATTAGGGAACAGACCACCTTCGATAACATATCGAATCTTGTCTGCACCTGCTTGACCGATTTGTTTCAGGACTGGAGTCGGGTCTTGCGCTCCCGCAGCCAATTGACCGAAAAGGTCGATCTGAAATTTTTTAAGTTCTTTCTGGAAAAGAACACCCGCGCTAGTCATGAAAGTACGAGCCGGGAGGTTATTCCAACCCTCTTCATGAATCGCTGCAAGAGTTGCAGTATTCAGGCCGGAATAGTGAGGATCGTCGAAAAAGCCGTAGCTTACCTGACGATAATCCAGCTTCTTAACCACATTAAAGAAGTTCATCAGCTGGCTAAGATCTTGTGTACTTTTGAAATTTGGTCTCATGACTGCATCCGTTTAGGTATTTTACCACATTATCTTAGCAAAATCAATGATAAAGGTTTGGATAATTAGTAAGGCCAACGGCGAGGGTATCGACGAGGAATTCCTGGCACTCCAGTCTGTGGAATTATGCCACCAACATCGAAAGGTCCACGGGAGTTTCTGTCGTATTTGACACGGTTGAACTCGTCTTCACGAACGCCACCAACAATGACGAGTCCTCTGACTGCGCTTAAGCAATCATTAACATAGTCAGGGTTTTCAAGCAGCCAGTCGAGGAAGTCTTTCCAGTTTTGATAAGGAGAACCACCTTTAATCTGGATAGTTTCATCACCAATCTTTTCAAGGCGATCCGTGATTGATGCCTCTCCTGTGTTCACTTCCTGAAGAATCAACCAACGTACCACGTCAACAAGGGTATTGTAAATAACGTAGTAAACGGTGCATGGCGTGTTATCATCACTGGGGTAATTAGCCTTTGATTTCTCTATTGCCAAAAAGGCAAGGATAATCTCGTCGGGTAAGACTTCCGGGGAAATGGACCCAAGGAGCAGGCGGATATAAGCAACAATTTCTTGGTCTGTCATTTTTGCTCCTTCAAGCTCTTCTATTTATCAATATCTTATCATAGAACGTCGATTTTGTCATCAAAAACACTTGACATCATGTGACAGGATGCTATTCTCAAAGAAAATTATTGAGGAGAATCCCATGAAAGCAGTAATAGCAGGTGTTATCACAGCCATAGTTGTCTCTGGCGGACTTATCTACTTTATGAAAACCAATCCCAATATGAACAAGTTTGACGATGTTTCTTCGAGCTGGTTGTCGGCTGAAGAAAAAACAGAGGCCATTCATCGTATCGCGGGGATGAAATGTGATACAGAATTCAGAAAGGCATTCATTCCCGGCACTCTGACGACGCAGACAGGTATGTTAGATGAGATGGAAGAACAAGAAGATAGTTTCCAAGTAATGAGAAATATGGGGATAGTGAACGGTACTGTTCTTGCAACAGGAACTTACATCTGTAAATATTATAAAGATGGCCGACAACCTTATCTTCAGGTATCTTTGAAACCAGAGGCGAGACCGCTACTAAAAAAATAAGGCCCCGGAGGGCCTTTATATTATGCCATAATGCCAGCAGCCTTCAGCTTGGAAAGAAGGGCATTAAAGTCGGTAACCAGTCCAGCTACGTCAGTCGCAACCGTATTGGCCTGTGTTGCTGCCATTTTAACACCACCCACCACAGAAGTGGTTGCAGCCACGGGAGCAAAAGTGGTAGGCTTGCCAGTAATGTCGGCCCATGCCACAGCTCCACCGCCGCCTGCGGCAGCGATTACATCAGCGAAGGAAATAACCCCGCCAGTTGCAAGGTCAATCAGTTTTGTACCGTAGACCAGTCCTGCTACACCAGATGTTGCCATATTTTACTTCTCCTTAGAAGTTAGACCATTGTGGTCGGGATTAATTGTTCAGCGATGATCAGTAAAGATGTTATTGTAAAGCTGGCACCATTAGAGACCAGTGTGATATCACTGCCGTTTGTTGCCAAGTTTCCATTCTTGTCCACACTGAAAAATGTTGGAAATGATAATATGTCAGATGTTACTTGAGCATCTCTGGTCTTTGTCAGTGAGTTACCGTTTGTTTGTGGGAAATCTATCGTCATACTTCTATTTACAGTAGAGCCTCCCCATGAACCAGTAATGTTCAACTTAAAATCACAGGTTGCATCTTCATTAAAAACATTCAGCTTATTGGTCGTCGTGTTAAAGAACGGAGATAGCGATCCTGTATGCGGTAAAGATTTTATTAGGCTGATAAGGTTACTAGGGGTTGTACCAACAACAAGGTTAAGTCCGGTAAAATAACACTCGGATTTTACTCTGTGTGTTGTAATACCGCTTTCCCCTTGGTCTCCCTTTGGTCCGGTAGGCCCCTGAGGCCCCTCTGGACCTGGTGGCCCTTGGATCCCATCACCACCAATGTCATCAAAATCAATTTTCTTGCCAGTCTTTTGACTTACAAGCGTTCTTCCATAAACAACACCCGCTACACCAGCCGAAGCTATTGACATACTCTACCTCCCAGGCTTAAGCTGTCAGCGCTGCCTCAAGATCAACTAACATGTTTTCGAAGGTCTTGGTCTTCGACAGAGTAACACCTTTGTTTGCTGCGAATTCAGCAAGTTTATCTTTGCTGCCTTTCTTATCAGCATCATCTCGTAAAGCAGAGGCTTCCGCAATAATTGCTTTCACATCTGGCTTTATTTGCTCATTTGCTTTTGCATTATCTTCTATACCCTGTGCAACCACGGTTTCTTCAACCTTTTGTTTAGCCACGGGCGACTTAACATCAGAAGGTGGTGTAATCTCACCATTAAAGAATACGATAAAGTTGCCCATTCTCAGAGTGGAGGCCTTAGTATCTACAGGAAGACCGGACAGGTCTGCAAGTTCCTGGAAGAACTCCATGAAAGAACGAAAAGCCTTCATTTGCTTACCAAGGGCGAAGCCATTTAGGGGTAAGCGGCTTGAAGCACTAATGTTCAATTCGGGAATGTATGCACCAAAGAACTTGAAAAGCTCTACCTTGTTCGGGAAAATGCGATAATTTTGATTTGCCATAGAATCTCCTTTGATCCTCATAAACCTCTTGACATATAAGATCACCATGCTAATCTTAAAATGAAAAAAGGGAGAGGTGATTAACACCTCCCCCTCTTAGAGGTAGCTTTAAGCTATATTATGCGAAAGTACCAGTCAGTTTAACAACCAGCTCTGGGCGGCAGTTAACTGTCAGGAAGGAAGTTTCAGACTCTACCTTCTCTTCACGCAGGTAAGCAGAAGATTTGTACCACAGGTACAGCTCTTGTGCCGGAGTATTCGCTTCACGAACATCATCTGCTGGCGCATAGTGGATCTGGAACATGTTGTCGATACCGCGTGGCAGCATGTAAGCTTCACCGTCCGGGATGTAGCCGGAGATATCTTCGATGTACAGAACGTTCTTGTGAACGAAGGAACGGTTGTTAGCGTTCTCTTGTCCGTCACCAAGACGACGACGCAGCGGCTCTTGAGTAGAGCTGTAGTATTGGTATGCGTTCATGATCAGCGGGTGACCTACGAAAGCAGAGAACCATTTACGAGAAGCCAGGACTACGATGTCATAGTTGTTTCCGTTGTCACCAGCGTTGTCGATGATGAATGCACGACCATCGTTTTCGATCAGGTCAGACGGGTCAACTGCAACGTCAGTGAAATCCACGTTAACAACTTCTTGGGTAACACCCCATTCGGTGAAGTAGTTATACTGTGCAGTCGGGTCCTGCGGTGCCCAAGATTTACCCATGATTGCCTGAAGCATTGCTTTTTCTTTAAGCTGTTCATGAGAAATACGGATACGACGAACAACACGTTCAACTACATCCTGTACAGATTTAGGAGCGTCCGCAGTGAAATATTTACGGAAGTTCTGCACGTCTGCCGGAGTGATCTGGCGATCCAGCGGGAAGAACGGAATGTTGAAGTTTTTCAGTTGGGCCTTTTCAGTACCAACGTAGTTACGTTCACCCTGACGACGACGGGCCGGGAAGTCAGTAACCATTTCATCAACACGCTCGATCTGAGCGATAGTGGAAACACCGTGATAAGCCTCGAAAAGGTTCATGTTGGTGATCATACGGTACTGACGAGGTACAATTTCCAGAGTTGCGCCTAGGTCGACGATCTGGAAATCATTAGTGCGTACTACTGCCATTATTTTCTCCTTGGTGTAGATTAGATAGACGTTACTGGGATCTCAACGGAGCCGTCGTAATATTTATCAGTGATCTTCAGACCTTTGGCCTCAAGAGCAGCGATAGCAGCAGCGTTGATAGCAGTAGTACCATCAGCAAAGAACAGTTTGGATTTGTTCAGGGTCAGACCACGAACAGCAACCACGAAATTGTATTTTTGACCAACTACGAAAGGACGTGGCATGGTGTAAGAAGAAGTCACCAGGTCGCGGTCGGTGATTACACCAAATGCGCTTGCAGCGTCGGCAGTTGCAGCCAGAGTACCATCAGACTTGACGATCATCCCAGCCTTCAGCCCTGCGGAATAGGTGATTTCCATTTCCAGGAAGCTGTAGCCCTGATCAGAAGAATCAACTTTACCCAGGACGATGTCAGAGTAGAACCCTTGAATCGGATTAGCCATTTATATTATCTCCTCGATATTAGGCAGTTTTGCGAGCGCGAGCAGCTTCTAGAGCTTTCTGCACGTTAGCTTTAAGAACATCTTCGGCGGACTTAGCTAGGTCTTCAGTAACAACCTCTTGGTTGATACCATTTTCCTGAGTACCGAACTCTTTCTTCACAGTTTCAACTTCTGTTTCCAGTTCGCTAATACGAGCTTGGGCTTTTTCCAGAAGAGCTACCACTGGGGCGTTAGCTTTTTCAATGATGAAGTCAGCAAGAGATTCATGGTCTTCTTCAGCGGCAAAAGTAAAACCTTTGGCTTTTGTAAGAGCATTTTTCTTTTCTGCTTCAACAGCAGCCTTGATAATCAGTTCTGCTTGGGCATTTTTTGCATTAGCTTCTTCAAGCTTTTTAACCAGGTCCAGGTACTCCTGGGATTTGGTTACATCAACAGTATCGGACACAGAGGTCTCCTTGTTTTCAATTGTATTTTGAACAGGTACGTCTGGTTTAGCAGCGTCCTTGATGACCTCAGTCTCCTGAGTGTCTTTGGCATCAAAAATGACACCGTGCTCTGCAACACCCTTCTCAAACATCTGTTGGAGTTTGATTAGTTCATATTGCTTCACAAGGTCCAGCTCTTCACCTGCATTTGCAGCTTTGGCGATAGAGATGGACTCCATCTTCGATTCTAACCATTCTTGGTTATCATCATTCCAACGTTGCAGCCATTCATCATCAGGATTTTCAGCAGCAGCGTTTTCCAGTTCTGTTTCGAAGCCCAAAAGTTTGGCAAGGAGTTCAGCATCACTACTCCACATATCGAAGAAGCGACGAAGGAATTCTTCAAAGCTCATATCGACAGTAACTTGGCGAAGTGCCTTAACCACGTCTTTGGTAATCTGTTCAGGTGCAAGGTCAGACTTCATCAGAAGACTAACCGGACGCATATTTGCAGAATAACCTTGACTCTCGTGGCAGAGTGCGATACCCTTATCCTTAATAGTTTTGGCCTTGACTACGAGTGCGCTCATTCGTTTTCCTCGGCAATCTCAATCCCGAAATCGAGTCCGGTGATTTCACCAGTCTCCTTGTCTGTGTAGCCAGAGCATTGAATGCTCAGTCCACCGACAGCGTTGGCCTTTTTCAAGAGCCACAGTTCAGGATCATTGTATTTAACCTTAGCTACCCAGGTGCCAGCTTTAATGATTTGCTCGCTACCGATAACCACGACATCAAACTCTTCTTGAATCCAAGTCTTCTCGATGGTAAAGGCATCAGTCTCGACAATGTGGAACAGGTTCTCTTTAACAAGACCAGCCGCTCGCGCAGCATCGAAACTTTCCTTACCTTTGACGATTGTCTCTGGAGACATCCATTCACCGTGGGCATCCCTAGTGTTTGGTTCATAAATGACTTCGTAAGAAATCATTTGTTCTCCAGTATCTTTGACAACAGATACAGGCTTGGCATTCTTTTGAATTGCTGTCTTCTTCAGCCCTACATGGAGTACATCTTTAGATGCCTTCTCAATAGCGGCTTCAGGAGATAGGCCTGAATCAATCAGGCCATTTGCGAGAACCAGCACCTTGCTCTTCTGAATGAGAGACAGATTCGATACTGATGCAGGAAGGTCAGCAATACTTGAGTATTTCATCATTTTCCCCGTTGATAGTTATTTTAACACCGTTTATTTTCTTTTGCAAGTTATTTCAGTGAGTTGCTTAGTTATCCAAGTTAGAGACAGAATTATCTCTTACTTTAGACGTCCCATTACCAGAAGTACCTTGCTTCATTCCATCACCGGAGCGACTGGTATCTTCCCCAAGGATCTTGAGTAGTTCCTCTTGAGATGTGTTTTCAGGAATCTCTTCATCAAACCCACCAACCTCAAGGATCTTGTTGATAACTGTAGGTGTCTTCGGCAGATAACCAACAGCACCAATTCTCTGAACAAATTTGGAGAAGCTTTCCATATCAACTTCCTGGATAGCTCCAGGCTTAAGTCTCGGCATGTCTTCATCAGACAAACGGATATTATTAAGAGCGAGTAGTTGAGGAATCAAGTTCTTGTTGAATGATTCACAAATAATATCGATATCTCGTTGAACAAAATGCCCGTGGATTGTTTGTTTTGATTCCGACAGGTTGTAAGACCCTTGACCATCATTACCTAAGTTGATGAATCCCGCACCAAATCTGTCCAAGATCGCCTTCTTACGCTCTTGTATTAGATCCTTGGTACTATACTGTTTACCAACCCCATCGATTCCCTTAAGGGTCATCTTATACTGCTCACCGCCCTTATCATTCATATCTGAAGGTAAGATGAAGTAAGATTGTTCACCTGAGTGTGCGTTTGCAGCGTCAGCCATCAGACCACGAACCATATCTGCTTCAGGTGATCTCGGGTCCATAGACGCCTTATTCAGAATTGAAGAAGGGATCTTTAATTCAATGATACCACCGAGGTCCTTAGATGCCCCTATAACTTCAAGGTTTTCGATCAGGATTTTTTCACGGAATGCACGGTAACAACCAACAAGAGGTGATACACCTGTAGGGTTTGATTCTGTCCCACCAAGAGACATTATCATCAACTTATTCACAGGGATGAATTTCTCATCCGCATTTCCTGACAGATTTGTGACGAGACTCATAGCCCCAGCAATCTGGTTCATCCCGTTCTGGAAATTAGCAAAAGCTAATGCGCTTTGATAAACACCTGTGATTGTCCTTCCATCATCGCTGAAGACAAAAGGTTTTGTACGAGAGAGGCTTGACTGAGGACGGAAAGCAATTTTGTCGATCGTCATATAGCCTGCGTACTTAGATGGCGCGGATTCTGTTCTGTAGACCTTTTCGAATACAGAGAAACCATACTCGTTAAATGTCGCAGCACTTCTCGCTACATCGCGAAGCGTCTGTTGGTTAGCAAGATTCTTCAGAGCATACTCGACGAAATCTGCCGCTTTTTTAGACTCTTCACTATCTCGGTTGAAAAGAATTTTAAAATCATTGAAAGCCTTGGTGACAAAAACATATTTCGTATCCAGCGCTGTGGCAACAGTATGGTCTTGCTTCATGGAATCCACTGTTGCGAGGAACATAGGCCAGCGGAGTTCTTCAACCTTCATAATCTCAGATTCAGCACGAATCTGAGACAATGCTCCACTACCAAGTTCTCCAGTACGGACACGACTCACAGCAAGGTTTTCATTCCCTGCTTTTGCCACCGCATTCTTTCTTTTTCTGTTTCTGCGATTTGACACGAGTCATCCCCTCTATTATAATCGTGTATACATAGTCGGAGCAACAATCCTTGGGATTACGACAGGTCTGATGATCTCCGTTTTCTCCAGGAAGTTAATACCTGAAGAGATGGCGTCAACCCAATCGTCCTTACGGGACACGGTGCTTCGCTCGCCATTAAATTTCTCAAGTTCATTCATGAGGGCTTCATATGTCTTTGCATCAAAACTACTACGTACAATACGGACAAAGCCTTGCTGTGCAAGCTGGGCAAATGGTGCAAAACGAGTAAGTTTCGACTTGTTGCCTGGCGTAGGGTCTTTCTCAACTACATAACCATCCGCGAGCAATGCTCTTGAGCTGGTGAGGAATTCGCTTATACCAGCTTGGCCTGGGTCAACTGAGAAAATAATCGTTACATCATCGCCATCATGTTCTGCTTGTTTTTTGATAATTGCATCACGTTCGCCAGCCTTCTTACAGAAGCGGCCCTGCGTCCCGGTAGAATAAGGACCATCATCAACAAAATCTGGGTGATAGTCACCAGAAAGATAATAGAATCCCTCGGTATCTTTACTTACCTTGACCGATGCAGTAAAGTCAGGGAACTTGTTGCCTGTTGAGCGTTCAGTTCCCGCCTTGTCATATGGTCTTACAGAAGTACAGCCTAAAGGTAGCGTCGCGACTTCTTTCAAGAAAGACCTTTGGAAATAGTTTGCACCTTCTGGGCGAACCTTCCAGTTACCATACAACAGCTGTGCTTTTTCAACTTCAGGAAGACCTTCAAGAAATGCAAGATAATCTGGGTTGTTTTCCAGCATTGGCGGATTATCGAAAATTGTTGCACTAATAAACGAGAAGGAGAGCGGCTTAGGCTTCTTGTGGATATCTTCACCATCCCAGTATCGTTCAATTAATTCTTCTGCGCTATCACCCCAAATGAAATCACCATCACGACGGATGAACCAACGGATAACACCATCACGTTCTGGGATAGGATAACCATCCTCGTCGAGATACCAATCTATCAGCTCTTTAATCTTATGATCAGGATCAGGGTTACAAGAGATGACCATACGGCTTGGGTATTTAGATTCGGAACGTAAACGAGACATCAGATATTCGATCTGCGTCCATTCAAACTGTGTTCCTTCGTCAAACCCTACAAAAGTATACTGAAGACCCTGATGAGAAAGCTTGTCTTTCTCATATTCCATGTGCGACCATTTAACTTTTGCACCCGAAGGGAAGATAGCCTTCAGGTCTTTTTCTCGGAAGCGCGGCTTCCACTCAGGCGATAATTCACTATAGATACCACGAGCTGTTTCATACAAACCGCCCGCACCGACAATCTGCGGTGTAAGTCTTCGGAACATGATACAGTTTGATCGAGGGTCATCTATTAAGGCTAAGGGCATAAGTTGCAACAGGTAAGATTTACCTGATCCCGCAGCGCCCCCAATGATCAGGATTTGCGCCTTGTTTTCCAGGATCATTTTCTGCTTGGGGCTGGCGGGTCCAAAAGTTGTACTCAAAGGACCTCCATTATTATATGCTATAGGAGGATTTTACCACGAAAGATCATAAAAATAAAGCCCTTATCACGAAATAAGGGCCTTGTCAATCACTTTTGAGGTGTAAATATGTTACGAATGTATGCCTGAAGGATAAGCAATTTGCTACGTGTATCTGCTGCTTCAAGATTATTTTTCTTAACAATAGCACTGTTTTTAGCGTTATCAGCACCATAGGGAAGTGGTGTTGGGTCAGAAGGGGGAATCATCGCGTGAGCAGGCGGCTTAGAAAGCACCTCAGAGGGATTAAACTTCTCAACCACTGGAACTACCTTCTGTGGAGACTCGCATCCAACAAGCATGATTACAGAGAGGAATATGGCAAGCAAACACTTTCTCATTTGACCCCCAAGCTTTCATTATAGATATCAACAAAGTCGTTATCCAGCCCAAACTTTTTACCCGCTTCAGATTTGTTATATGCCTGTTGTTTTTCATCGAGTCGGGATCTAAGTAAATCATTCTTAGCCTTCTCTTCTGCAAGCTGGCGACTCAGTTCATCAGAGAAGTCTTGCTGCCCATTTTTGAAATCTTGATTTGCATCTTTGTTGTTTCTCATTTGCAGAACCCATTTGTTATCCGTATCATTAACCCCACGGCTATAGGCCTGCTGTATTTGGTCATCATACCACCACTTAACTTCAAAAGCGCCCCACAGGAGCGCCAGAGAAAGGACAGCAATGATAACCAGTTTGGTGTGTCCCTTTATAAAGGTCCAAACCACACTGATAAAATTTATCATGAGATATCCCCATCACAATCTAATAATTCAACAATAGTCACCTTATTCCGAGGAGCCTTATCTTCTCGGTTTAAAGACACTCGCCCATCTCCTTCGTACTCAAGGATAAGCGGATCTTCCACGATAACCTTAAACAGACAAGCACCAGGTTCTATCTCCCCTACGTGCCAACTCCCCTGAACCCCATTCTTGCATAAGAGCTTGTACCTCTCTTGTGCAGCATCAAGATCAAAATAAATCCTGATCTTATCTAGCATCTCTGGATTGTCGATGCTATTGCTATTAAGGCCGAATACGTGTTTTTCGGTATGCGCCTGCATCATGTAAAAATGCACAGCACTAGATACAGCCCAGAATTCCTTGAAATACAGGCGATCGGTGTTTTTACGCAGGCGTTGGAAAACATTGAAGATATTTTTAGCTTCGAGATTAAAACGCCGTTGGCCTTTACGCTTGTCGGTGATAGTGGCAATCGTGCTGATAGCAATATCACCTGCATTATCCAGTTTATCAAATAATCCCTCAAATGAAAACGGCTCTTTTGTATCGAAGAGTTCTTCAACGTTTGTCCCATACATACCGCTAAGATGCTTTTTGGCATCTTCCCAGCTTTCCATTTTGAGACTTGCGACGGCAACACCCAACTTCATTGTTTCTCGACGGGAGATTGTATACCCACGGGCCTCGTACTTTGACGCTCGGAGCATACTGATGATCGGATAGTCTGTCGCTGGATTAAGAACCAACACTTTCTGTGCAGCATGTTTAAGGAAACGACTGTCAAACACCCATGTTTCATCACTAAATGAGAAGGCACCCATGTTGATGGTGTAGTCAAACTTATCAAAGATCTGACCAGCGTTGTCAAATACCGAGAATGCAATGCATTGCATCACCGGATTAGAACCATCTGAAAACATAATGCTTTTGTCTGTCATGCCGATATTACGAACATATGAGACTTTCTTCTTTCTACTTTCGAGCAGTTTTTCAATACCATCCCAAGTCGATTCAGAGATATCAGACAGATCAAAAGGGCAGTCACTGGCAAACTTATCTTCCATCTCCACGATCTCTTGCTTAGACACTTTCTGAGAAAGAACCTTGAATCTTGGCGCACGGGATTCCCATACCTCTTTCCCATTGTCTAAAATGAAGAAATCACGATAAACACGTTTCTCTTCATTATATCCCATCGTCTTAGGGGACAGGTCATGTTCACCTTTTCGTAGGTCTATGTCCATCATGTAAGTAATGAAGATCTCCAAGTCATCCCATGAACGGAAGTACAAGTCGAGGTCATTAACTTCCCGGTTTGTGAAAAGTGCAGTGATAGAGCCGCCTGCGATGATTACATCAAGACTGCGTAAAATGTGGTAAATATCATCAGAGAAAAAACTTTTCAGTAAACGGTATTCTCGAAGATGCTCATTCTTCTCGTAAGTGTGGATCATTCTGGTCTCCTTTAATAAGCTACTTTTAGAGTGTACCAGAAAAAGAAAAGCCCCGCAAGAGCGGGGCGAGGCAAAGGAGAGGAGATATAATAATTTATTGTTATTAGAATTTGGATGCGGGTAGCAGACTCGAACTGCTCTTCGTTCGGCTTATGAGACCGATGAACTCCCTGAGTTCTAACCCGCAATATTGGATTCCCTGCCGTTAACCACTTCACGCACACGACCTCTCCACCCGAAGGCTTTGCCGTCCTGACAGGAGTTGAACCTGCATCACAGAGAATTGTTTGGCGGGACGGGGTGGATTCGAACCACCGACACCCTGATCTTCAATCAGGTGCTCTACCAACTGAGCTACCGACCCGATGTGTGGTGGGCAAGGAGAGACTCGAACTCTCACGTCATAGGACGCCAGAACCTAAATCTGGTGCGTCTACCAATTTCGCCACTTGCCCTAATCGATCCTTCGGGAGAATGCCACCCTCGGACAAATACCATGACAAGCACTTATAGGCAATATACTCATCAATCCTTGCTCCGTGTAAAGCACATTTGTACCAGGGATGCCTTTAACGCCGAAGACTTGCCATGTCGTTGTACACCGAGTCCGGCTTCTTCATTTGGTGGAGCCACTGAGAATCGAACTCAGTTCTACAAGGTGCAAGCCTGTGATTTTATCCAAATAAACTACAGCCCCATGGTGGTGTGGATGGAAGGACTCGAACCTACATCAAACGGCTTCGTAGACCGTTGCCTGTCCGTCAGGACACCCACATTAATTTTTACCGTCGCATGGTTAACTAAGTTTCCATCGCCCCACGATAAACCTTATTTGGTCTCCCCTCCAGGATTCGAACCTGGGACCCGATGCATCCAAAGCACCCACGCTGACCAGACTGCGCTAAGGAGAGATAAGTGCAGAATTTTAATTATCCCAGACACTGCAACTGGTATCGCTGGCTAGCTAATATCATGCCCCGTTAGGGTACAATTGGTTTGATACGTCGAACTCATTTTGAGTGCCTTCCGGCAATTTACATCAACATATCAAATTGGCGGGAAATTCCTGAGTCGAACAGGAGACGCCCTCAGCACCAGAGGCCATTATATCACTTAACTAATTTCCCAAGATGGCGAGGATAACGGGATTCGAACCCGTGACTCCGGCGTGACAGGCCAGTATGTTTGCCGCTAATACCATATCCCCATAAATTTGGCGACGAGCGTAGGAATTGAACCTACATAGAGCTAATGCTCGCGGATTAACAGTCCGCCGTTCTACCAATGAACCAGCTCGTCATTTTAATACTTTACCAGTGAAAACAACCTTTTGCAAGAATTATTTTAACCGATTCAATTTGGTGGGAAGGGAGGGATTTGAACCCATCGTCTCTTCGCTTAAAAGGCGAATGCCTGACCGCTCGGCTACCTACCCGATAATCTTTCTTCTGCGTGGTGCTCCCTGTGACAATTCGCACAAAGAATCATACACTTCTTCAATTCTGCTGCCAGCTTCTCTTTTGCTGGCGTCCCAAGTAGCATCTTAGCGATATTGAAGTCTTTCGATTCTGCATCTACATGATGGAAGTCAAGAGCAGCAAAGCACTTGTCATATCCACAAGATGAGCAGCAGAGATTTTCTCCAAACACTTCCTTGATTATCTCAAGATTCCTTTCTTTTCTGCGTTTATTCTCACAACGTTTGCACAAAGGTTTATATTTCATTTTGTCTTTGTACTTACCTATCGTGTAGAACTCGCTTATTGGATACGTTGTTGCGCACCCATTGCAATATTTGGCGGAGGAAGGGAGAGTTGAACTCCCAAGGCACTCATCATGCTCGGCTGTTTTCAAAACAGTTTTCGTCGCCATTCGATTTGTTCCTCCTTGTTGTTTTGGCGGAAGATGCAAGACTTGAACTCGCACACCCCTTTCGGAGCTACTGTCTCTTTAGCAAAGAGATCCCTTACCTGATTAGGGTTAATCTTCCAATTGTTCTTTAATTTCTTTACGAAGATCTGCTTTTTCTTTCGCACGAGTAATAGGGACTGATTGAATTTCTTCTGCAACACCACAGTTACTACCGTGGAGCCTACAGCGTCCAAACACTTTCTTGCAACGCAAAAGTTTCTGCATAAACCCTCCATAAAGTGGCGGTGGAAGTAGGATTCGAACCTACGGACCCCTTTTGGGGGCCTACACCTTTCCAAGGTGCTGTCTTAAACCTCTCGACCATTCCACCAAATTCGCGGCAGATATCGTACAAACGAAAATCTCGACTAGAACACATGACGTGGGAAGATAGAGATAATCACGTATCTGCAAATTGGGGTGACCTGTGGGTATCGCTCCCACTTCCTCAACGTCACAGGTTGAACATCATCTGATAAATGCTTAGGCCACGCATGAGTATTCTCAAAAGAAAACACTCAAACTTGGCAGGGAGATCAGGACTTGAACCTGAACTACGGATTTCAAAGACCCGTGTGCTAACCAATTACACCATCTCCCTACAATCGGTGAGGGCGCCTGAAACCGAGCCAGGCTAAGTATCGGACTGCAATCCTCAGCTTATTTTGTTGCCGCCATGCTTACTTATGACCGACAAGATTTCCCGTTGCAGCGGTAGATCATAGTCATTTTCAACATCCGGTCGCCCCCATTATCTGGCATGAAGGTGAGGAGTCGAACCCCTTACGACTGGCTTTGGAGACCAGCTTGCTCCCGGAGCAATTAAGTTACCCGCACATTGTTTGGTGGGCATCAGTCCGACTCAAACGAACCTCAGCAAGTATGCCAGTGAGCTACAAGGTGCGCACCCACTTCACCGGGCGTTTTCCAATTCGCCTTAGATACCCATTATTTGGTACTCCCACCGAGGATCGAACTCGGATTTCCAGATTGAAAGTCTGACGGCCTGTCCATTTAGCCGATAGGAGCATTTGTTTGTTGCCCCTGGGTATCTGAACTATTGAGTGGGTGTTTCCAGCCGCGCAGACGTTCATCAGTTTAGGGGCGTATTTGGAGCGTTATATCGGATTCGAACCGATGCTTCCGACTTGGAAGGACGGAGTGCTGGACCGCTAACACTAATAACGCTTTAAATCGATCCCGTCATAGTATCTTACTAGTTCCCAGTACCTTGATTATGCAATCCGAAACGTCAGGATGCGGTACTATGACGGAGAGTGGTGGGAGTAGCAGGCTTTGCTCCTGCGACCTCTCGATTATCGGTCGAGCGCTCTACTGACTGAGCTATACTCCCATTAATTGGTGGCCCACCCTGGACTCGAACCAGGAACCCCGAAGGGCACGGATTTACAATCCGCTGCAATAGCCATTCTGCCAACGAGCCAATTAACCTTGTTTGAACTGAACAATATCTGTTGTGAACGGCCTACTCATAGGAGTAGACTTATTGTCATCAACATTAGTTGTTTCAGCTTCTTCATTCTCTTCATCGAAGTAATCAGAAAGCATTTGTTCGCCTTTCTCAATTACAAATCGAGCAATATTTTCCCTGATATTGTCCTTTGTTGTGGCACTTGTCATAAGATCTTTCAATACCTTATGAGCATCAGGAATCATAGCAATCATATTGGTCTTAAGGTCAAGGATATTCTTCTCAAGCTGAATAGCATTAGACTCTTCTTTAAGGGGTCTACCTTTTCCTCTACGACGCTTTGTAAGTTGTTGTTTTACTGCCATAATAACCCCACTTATTAATGTTATCAGATTTAAATTTATCTGTCAAGGGCCATTTTATCATTTTTTATAAAAATATTCAACAACTTGGAGCACGGTAGGTGAATCGAACACCTGACATTTCTTTTGCAGAGAAAGCTGTTGCCACTCCAGCAACCGTGCTTTTGGGGGACCCGATTATTTCAATTCGCTCCCACACATTCGGGTCAAGACGTGTCCTATAGTCTTTCGACGCTTCCACAGCTCGGAGTAAACCCGTCCCGGCTGTCCTGTGAATTTGGCGAAGGCGGCAGGATTCGAACCCGCATACTCCAATTACTCGATTAACGACGGGTTAGAAGCCCGTTGAGATACGCCCTCTTAAACTGGTGCGGGATGAGGGATTCGAACCCTCAAGGCCCAGAGGCCTACGAAGTCTTAAGCCTCGTGTGTACTGCCAATACCACCAATCCCGCAGAAATCTATTTTGTGAAGTCCCGATGTCCTGACAACCGCCGTTGCCTCTCCGAAGCGCCTCTACTTGCGAAGAAGAGCCTACGCCATCCCTTTCATCAACTTGATATCAAAGCCGACACAGAGATCACACCCCACTAGATGCAGGAGATTTTAAGTGTTTCAGAACCTAGCAGAATAGATTTGGAGCAGGGCGGTGGAATCTAACCACCTATGTATTTAGCCGTACTGTTAGTTCTGGCATATTTTTCAGGTCTGGATGGACCTCGCGGTTGACAAACCGCCTACCCTGCATTGGCTTCTCGAACAGGAATCGAACCTGTACCGTCCCTATCGTGGGACCGCTCTAACCAAAGTAAGCTATCGAGAAATTGTTTGGTGCTCGCAGTAGGACTTGAACCCACGACCTTCTCCTTACAAGGGAGTTGCTCTACCAACTGAGCTATACGAGCAAGAAATGCTGTTTCCGATTAACAGCCTGGAGGAGTCAGTTAGCCATATCTTGTGAGCTAAGATCCTATACCCAGGATTTAAGTAATCAAAGAAATTTTAGCTTTACGGTTTAGAAGCTTCAAGTTTAAACATTAAGCTTTGAACGATAATCTTTGAATGCTGAATGTTGAAGTCTTTCGAATTCGCGATTCGACAATTTCGATCAAACCGCATCATTGTGCGGACTGACGGAAACATACGTTTAAGTATCATCCTATATGATTATGTTCGGAGCAGTTTAACCTCCGGCCCCGGTAGAGGCAAGATGTTTCTGACTTCGCTAACCAAAAACAGCATTTAAAAACTTTACCAGCTATTCACAGGAATTACAAGATGTTAATCAAGAATTCCTGCAAATATTTTAGATTGATCCTTCAATCTCTACTTCAGTCCGTGCATTTGACTCGGAAAGAACAAAGTCAACGTTAGACTTGAAGTCTTCAATCTCTGCTTCCAGAGAACGAATGCGATCTGCCAGACCCAGTGGGTCGACAATGGAAGGAGTTCCCATGCTACGAACTGGCGCTTCTACTACAGCCAACTGTGCAGCGTCTGGCGCTTTATCACGTTGGACATATGGAGCACGAGCAGCTTCAAGCTTCGCTTCGAATTCCTGTGTATCACGGTTCAGGCGAACCTGAGCATGATTATACTGAGACTTCAGTTTGCCAAGCAGAAGCTCTTTGAAAACGATGGTGCGTTTACGTTCAATCGCCTGAGCTACGGTCATAGACTCGCCAGCGATCTCAACTTTTGTTACAGCGTTTGACTGAACAACTTTCGCCTTCAGGTCGTCGCGAACAGCCAGAAGATCCTGAACACCCTGGAAGTCTGCCTGAGCAGATTTCTCGAAGTCCTCAACGCTCTGGATAGAGCCTGGGATCTGACGGTTTGCGTCAGTGCCTTTCGCGATGTGAATCGTGTTCAGCGCTTCGATACGCTTCTGAATCTTTTCCTCAACCTTGGTCAGGGTAGCCAGAGCGCGGGTTACAGACATCTTAGTAGACATAGAATTCTCCTCTCATGAAATTTAAAATTTAAGTTACTTCAAATATTTGCCGACATCCGTGTCGACACTACGCATTAGTTTTTGCCAGTGTTGACAACAACGCCCTGGCGGTTAGCATCAGCTTTTGCGATTTCCAGACGGGTTTCGCGTTCAGCCTTCAGATCACCACGCGCTGCTTCAAGCTGTTCTGTCAGCATTGCAATACGGTCATCCTTAGCCTTGCTATTCGCAGTAAGTTCTGCAATTGCAACCTTGTGAGCAGATTCCAGATTTGCCTTAACCGCATTCAGTTCGATTGCAGCGCTACGTTTAACGTCGGCAACTGCGCTTTCTACAGCTTCAGCATTGTTCTGCTGAGAGATCGCCAGCTCTGCACGAAGGTCTTCAACAACACCCGGTTCTACAGCTACAAGGCCGCGAGCTTTCAGGATAGAGTTCAGAACGGAATCTTCATTTTCCAGAACTTTGATCTTCAGCTTGGATTTTTCTTCTGCCAGTTTTTCGTTGAACTGAACTTCAATTTGTCCCAGTTCCTGCTGCTTAAACTGAATTTCCTGACTGATCTTTTCAGACCCTTCTGCCAGAGATTGCAGTTCAGCGACTACTTTAGTCAGACCAGTAGCGGCAGTGGTTACTGCTTTAGTGGCACGTTCAGTTACGGAAATTACAGTTTTAGAATCAGTCATTAAGTTCTCCTTTGCGTTAAATTAGGTTTTAAATACTACACTTACAGATTGTGTTTGTCAAGCGAATCTTTGATTATTTCTTCGGTGGTAGGGTTGTTTTCAAACCATGACCAATAATACCAAAGAACAAGCAGGAAAGAGATCACTGACATGATGATAAAGATAACACCGCCACTCATCGTACAATGTCCTTAATGGAGTCACAAACTTCACCAACGACGTCTGCGGTAGGTGATACGATAATCTCATCAGCGGCGTCAAGAACTTCTGCGGCTACATCTACAAAAGGTTCTGCAACAGTTGCCGTGACAACAACAGCAGTACCAACAATATCGCCAGCCATACGTAACAGGGATCCGAACATTTCGTTCTCCTTTTGGTTTAGATTTGAAACGAGAGCACTTTCGTCCATTTAAGCTATCGCCCTGTGCCACTACGCGAGCCGGGCCAGCAAGAACGGGAGTCGAACCCGTATCTCTCTCATTTCAAACTTGGTGGGGCATGAAGGATTCGAACCTTCGACCTTCGGCTTAAGAGGCCGCTACACTAACCGCTGTGTTAATACCCCCGAAAACATGCCCGTGTTTTTAAAGACGTTTCACGGAATCGTCATTCCCCATGCCGGAGAAATTACTTTTTCTTCTTACTCTTCGGAGCTACGGTTTCAACAACCTTAGTTTCCTTTACCTTACCAGCACGTTCACGCTTGGTCTTTCCTGTGCGGATGCGGTAAGAAGCAGAGATAATCTGACCACCTTCAATCCGGGTTTCGGATTTATACTCGCCTTTACGGCGATCGAAAACTGATACGGTTTTCTCTACACCACCGAGACGCACATCGTGCGGTGCAGAATGAGTCTGAGTAGACTTCGACTCAAACTGGAAAGGCTGTTTGATAGCGTCGATGGCGGATACTTTCTTAGCAGTATTTTTCTTAGTCATAATTTTCTCCTTTGCATTTTATTTGGGAATTTGTCCCGTTTATGTTCATGAGGATACTAACTCAATCAGATATCCTCGCCAACATTTTTAATTGGTGACCCCCGGAGGATTCGAACCTGCCTACCTCTCGATTATGAGTCGATTGCTCATACCTAATGAGCTTGAGGGCCTTATCGTTCAGAGCGGAATTGAACCACTGACCTTGTCCGTATGAAGAACCTGCTCTACCAACTGAGCTACTGAACGTTTGATGTGGTAGATATTATAGATTACCTGTTTCATTGTCAACGTCTTTTTTACTATTCCCGCAAATAAAACAGAAAATTTCTCTTTTAGGACCTATGTACTCCTTCCCGCAGTTAGTACAGGCTGAATGATAATACATACCACGCAGACTTTCACTAGGCCAGTCTCTTTCCGAGAATGCGATACAGTGATTAGAGGTCAGGTCGTTCATCAGAAGAAATCCCCTCTCCGAAACCAACGAAAAAATCTACGTCTTCAGCCTGACGAATTCCTTCGCCGTAACCAATAAACCCGTCAAATTCATCTTTCATCGTTTTGCTCCTTTTCGTTTTGAACGACTGATCGCCGCTTCAGCACGGCGTTGTTTGCGATTCTTAAATTGTTCGGAAGATTCGGAGAGCGTATTTGATTGTGAGGTCTTCATCATTGGGGTAGAAATAGTATAATCCACCTTCTTCACCGAAGGAGGCAACGTATTTCCAGGCTTCAATTCCAAAACCAGTTGTAGAAAAAGCGATCTCATCCGCTTCATCAGTGGCTTCATCCAGTTCCCTATGATTCGATTCGTGTTCAATATACTCTCCGTTATCAGTTTTGTAAACGAGTTTTAGTTTAAACATAGTGTCCTACCGTGTAAGTTGTTAAGAGTCAAGTTATTTTGATAACTCAATCTTACCAGCGGACACCTTTTTTGTCAATCCATGATACCTGAGTCGTTGACGCCACGACGGTATTCTGCTATGGAGAGTGCTCTGATACGTTCTATGAACTCATCATCGGTCTCCCATTCACAGTCATCATCGTAATATTCATCAAGACCTTCCTCAACCTCAGGAACCCAAGACTTCTTTTGGTCTTCATGAACAGATGCCCTGTTAAAATCATGTTTCGCGACTAAATTACGCACTGAAATCAGACCCCTTAATCTGTTTTGCGGTTTCAACGAGATCTACATTTCCCGTTTTCGTGTTTACCCAGCTGGTTTCGGTCTTTGTTGCGTGCATTGTATGTCCACAACCAAAGGAAATGATGCAAACACCTGGTCCATGAGCCTCAAGATCGGCTTCAAACTCCTGTTTACAGACTTTACATTCCATCATTACGGGTCCAAACATTTTAGGCTCCTTAATATAATACGGGTTTGTCGGTGTATTATTACATGTCAGGCAATCATGTACCGGGACTTCATGCCACTTGCATGGATTTTCCATAGTGTACCTATCAGAAAAGCCCCCGAAGGGGCTTATTGATTACAGTTGATCGGCTGCGCGTTCACGAATCGTTGTCAGATCTTCATCGACAATCAGTTTGCCGTTGTAGAACACACGACGCAGTTCATTATCTTCAGACTGTACCTCTTCAAGCTGACAATTGTCAACCAGTTTCAGTTCGCCATTCTCATCACGAACAACCTTCAGGAAACCTTTTGCAGATTTCTTACCGAGGTCAGTCTTCGGTTCTTTGACAACCATGATCTGCTGACCATCAATCACAGCGCCAGTTGCTTTCACAGCCATACCAAGTGAATCACGGGTTGTATACTGGGTGGTAAAGGAACCAACACCGTACACGATATTGCTGGATGCAAAGCCTTTATCTTTCAGACGTTCAAAGATGTCTTTTGCACGAGCAACAGTGATGGAATCACCATAGATCAGACCTACATGACTGTCCAGAACTTTGTAACCCTTGGAGTTAACTTCACCACCAAAGATTTCCCACAGACACTGAATTGCACCCTTAACTTCATGCTCTTCAAGACCTGAAGGTTGGAAGTCGAAGTAGGCATTATCTTCATCGTCAACAAGAATCCGGTAGTATTTACCTTCAATCTTGGCAACTTCTGAATTTGAATCTTCCTGTAGTGCTGGCAGCGCATCAGACCAGTCATCAAACTCACCGAGGCTACGATAGCCTGCAATGATATGTTCAGGAATGCCGGAGTCAGGACGGAAAACAACACGACCATCACGTGCCATGATGTCCTGTTTCAGGATCGCTGCTGCTTTGGTGATAATCGCCCAGAAGTCATAACTGTCTGCCACGTAGGAAACAAAACCTTTAGGGAAAATTTCCGTGATGTAGAAACGCAGGAATTCAACCTCAGCCAGGAAACGTGCTTCGTCCAGAGTTAGTTCCGGGTGTTCACCTTGTAGGCGACCGACGATAAAGCCGATGTTCGTGGTTGCAACAGAGTGTTCAGATGCAGGAATAGAACCAGCAACGAACTTGCCTTTCATGTTGTAATAACGACGAGCATACAGAATCGCTGGGATAGTGTCTGTACCCATAGAGTTGATCAGTTGACCAAATTCGCTCTGTGCTGCGTCGTGAGTACCAGCTTCACCGCGATATGCGAAGCAGTGGTTCTGGAATGCAACATGGTCGTTGTTATCACAGGTCTCAGCAGCCCATTTTTCAGACAGCTTGCGATACTGCCAGAACGTCGTTGCAGTTGTGATAGTTTTCCAAGTTTCTGCGGAGATCACACTTTCCAAGAAGTTAGGCAACCAGTAAAAATCCGGGTGCGTATTCTGGATTGTAAACATTGGGACCTGAACCGGAGAAAGCGTCCCTTCTGGAAGAGCACGGATTTCCAGAGGAAGATAACCGAGATCATGAAGAGCCTCAAAGCCCCATGTTTCTACCATGCCAATGCCGATGCTGGAGTCGCAAACCTCACGATAATCAGCAACCGCTTCTTCTTTCGGGAGGTTGAAGAAGTTATTGTTGAACATGTCGATAAGGAACCACTTAATAAATCCCTGAAGGCCAGCAAACATGACACGCTGGTCGTTATCAGCGAAGTGGATGAAGTGCTTCGCATTACGAGGGGTCATGTTATCCTGAACAATTTCAGAACGTTTATCATACATGGAGATATGTGAAGGTTTGTAAAAGTCAGCGAACAGGATAGGACTTTCTTGATTAAGCATGTTTTGTTTCTCCTTTGTTTGTTTAATAGGGCGATTGTACGCCCACTTATTCATTTGTCAATTAAAAGTTTTCGGTCCAGTCGTGGTACGCGTAGATTTCATCAACGCCGCCTTCGTAGATAACTTCTTTACCGAAGGAAAAGATACCGTGAGTTACGTAAAGAATAACACGTTTTGCACCTTTTGCCTTCAATGCTTGTGCCAGGGCAATGAATGTTCGACCACCATCGCAGATATCATCGACAATAACACACTCGCGGCCTTCAACATCACCGAAAACAGCAGTCCCGGTAATTTCATTTGTCTTCAGGTCACGCACTTTTCCAGCTTCTACCAGAGGGAGGCGGAGACGATCGGAAACTTTCTGAGCTTTTTTACGTGCTCCGGCGTCAGGGGCAACGATAACAACATCTTTTCCGGCAAGACCTTCATGGAATTCCGCAATAAGAGCATCCTGACCACGAATTTTAACGTTGTTAAGCAGTGCTGCGGAGACATCGCTATGCGGATCATCGACAATGACCTTGTCAAACCCAAGAGAGTTGACGATATTTGCGAAAACTTTGATGGATAACGCTTCACCAGGTTGCATTACGCGGTCCTGACGTGCATATGGGATATACGGCAAGTGCAAAGTAAATTGTGCAGTATGATGGAGACCTTCAAGGCGAGAACATGCATCCACCAACATGGCAAGTGCCATAACATCAGTAGAATTTTTAATTTTCGCAGTGATGTCTACGAAACCAATACCACCTTTCGGAGTATGCGCCATATCGATTCTAACCTGTTCTTCACCACCTTTGAACGTAAAGTGATCGACAGGAACTACCAGTTTGTTCAGACGAAGTTCTAAACTCATTTCATTTCTCCTCTTTCCAAGAATGTACTTCATAAATTGTTTGGTTGTGACCCATCTTGGTACGCGTCGTATGTTTTGTCAACCATTTTAATTTCTCAAGGTTGCTTACACACCTTGTTGTGGTCGCCCGTGATAGGCCAACTGCATCAGCTATGCTATCCAGCGATTCGTGGTACTCCTTCCGCATCGATTTGAAGTAATGGAACTGATGCCGCATATATAGGTACACTATCTTATCATTGGAAGAGGCACAGGTCACCGACAGCAGCTTCAGTTCGAAGTTGCCGTAGATGTGCTTACCTGTTGCAATGTACCCCATGTCACTCCTCCATAGCCTGTGCTCATTTTGATACTAAGCCTATGCTCAATTTGAGCACGTAAATAAATACTATATAAAATAAATAAAACAATACTCTTTTAAAAAACAATAAAACATAAGATCTAAAACAAGATCTTTTACTACAGAGTATAAATATTCTATATCATAGAGTCGGTGACTCGATGAGTTGGATTATCGTATGAAGAAAAGATGATGTCAAGTGTTGACATGAACTTTTTAACGTGTAGAATCTAGGGAATGTTAAAGGAGATTGTTATGTTTTCAAGTAAAGAAACAAAAATTATCGGTGAAATGGTCTGTGGTAAGCCACGACGGAAACCGGAGCAGACCGATGAAGAGAAGACCAAGCTGATGATGATACGTGAAGTGTATCATGAATGTGGTGAAGACCACAATGTGTGCGTGGTATTACCAGATGGTATACCAGTTGACAAGGTCTTCGATAACTTCTATGCTTCGGTAAAGTCGAGACTAGCTCGACGTAATGTGTGTGTAACATATGCAAAGGACTTGACTGTGGAACACATCGAGAACAACAATGTTGTGGTGGATCTAAGTGAAATCCATGTAACGCTCTAGAACGTGTTCTAAGGCGTTTTAATGGTGTGGTAGTACACTTGGGTTACCAACCCATATTAAATTAAATACAGGGCCTCCCAGAGGCTCTGAGAGGTATTGTGGAGGATTATTTTGGATATGAAGAGCATTACCCGTGATGACTCCATCTATAAAGATGCTTATCTAGCTCTGAGAGACATCATGAAGTCTATGGAGAAAAAGTATGGTGTGAAACTGTACTTAGATAGCCGGGTAGACTGGGGAAAGACATGGATGGATGCTTCAGTTTACATTCATGGTGATAGGCATATCGTTAACTTGGTGTGCATGAAACTTATTGTGTGGCAGCATTACCAGAAAATAAGGGATGGGCTTCTGTTCGCCTACCCAGCTGAGGATATGAAATGAAGAAAGATATCAGGAAACCTGTCAAGGAAAAGTTTGATACCTCTGCATTTGTGTTCACAACCGATGTGGGTGTGATTAAAGATGCTCTACAGAGACTGAATGAACAGGAGGCAGATCCTGAAGCGGAACCACTGACAAAGGATCAGATCTATTGGATGGGTTGGTGGGAGCTTAACATGCCGGAGGTTGATCGTCGCGGATTAACACGTGTATTGACATGTGCTCAGGAAAATGCTGCACTGGGTCTGTATAAGAAAACTACGAAGAGGAAGAAAAAATGAGCAGACTTGCGAAACTAAACAGAAGAAAGAAAATGTTGAAAGAAAAGCAGAAAAACATCACGGCTACTTTCCAAGTATGCCGAGAGGCTATGAAGGCAAATCTGATAACACCTTCGCAGAGACAGTTGATCCGTGATATTCTTCGTCCTGTGCTCCACGACCTTGAAGGTGAAGTTCGTGATGTTACACTTCATATTCAAGAGGAACTTGTAAAAAGATATCAGGAGGATACATGATCGACCACGTAACGTCAGACACGCACTGGTGGCACACCAATATTCTGGGTTTTCCCTCGTGTGATAAATTCCGGAAGAAACTGTACGGCCCAAAAGAAGACCGTGAAAGTCTGTATGCCATGAATGCAGGAATGATTGAAATCTGGAATAAGCACGTTAAACCAGATGATGTCGTAGCGCACCTTGGTGACTTCGTGATTGCTTACGGACGTTACATGGAGCCTCGCGTTCGTGACATCCTTGAAAAGATCAACGGAAAGATCATTCTGGTTGGTGGTAACCATGACAACCGAGATACGAAACGTATCTTCCGTGAATTCGGTCATGAAGTCGTTGATTATAAAGAGATTAACTTCAGCACTGGAAAAGAGAAGGTGCATGTGTGTATGTCTCACTATCCGTTCGCATCGTGGAACAAAGCACACCACGGGTCAGTTATGTTGCACGGGCATAGCCACGGCTCCTATACAGCCCCCGGTGGACGTATTCTCGATGTAGGTTGGGATGTTCATGGTCGTCCTCTGACGATGCGTGAGGCAGTCCTGATGTGCCTCAAAAAACCAATCTACACTGCTGACCACGGAGAATAAGATGCATAACAAAGAACGAAATTTCATAGCACGTAACACGGCGAAGTCTTTCTTCGCTACTATTCACATTGCCGGGGATTATGCTCAGGCCGAGAATTTGTGTCGCCAGTGGGTTATGCAAGGTGCTTGTGTGCAGATTGCTCCATGCACCTATGTTTACACAGGTGGTGTCGAAGATGGTATGACTGTGCGGTTGATGCAGTATCCACGTTTCCAGCGTCAGGAGCATGAGATATTATCAATGGCTGTCGAACTTGGAAAATATCTTGCTCAGGAGATGTGCCAGATAAGCTTCAGTATCGAAACTCCTTATAATACAACATATTATCAGGCGGAAGGTTATGAAAAAAGATCTTGACCTTATCCATAACGTGGCCTTTTTGATTAGCGAGCTTGAAGAATATGTTGACGAACTAGACCTGAGCATCTATGATGACTACAGTGAAATGAAATCAGCACAAAAAGAAGTGCTCAAACTATTGAAAAATCTCAGACGAAGGAGAGAACATGAAATTCAACGTAGACGATTTGGTTGCTAAAAAACTGGTAACCAAAAAGACTTACACCGAAGGCCCGTTCGCGGGTCTTTCTGTGCTGAAGTATAAGAACAATGTGTTCTGGGATAACCTGTGGCATACTGACCCACGACTGCTTGAGTGCCGTGGCATGGTTGTTGATTCAGAAGACAACGTGATTATCTGGCCTTTCACTAAGATTTTCAACCGCTTCGAGAATGGAACTGACCTTCCTCTTGACAAACCGGTTGTTTGTTCCCGCAAGGTCAATGGTTTTATGGCTACAGCGGCAATACACAAAGACAAGCTGCTCGTTTCAACAACAGGGACATTGGATTCTGAGTTTTCAGAATTGGCTCGTAAGTACCTCGAAAAAATGAATTTTGATCTGATTTCTTTCCGTGAAGATTACACTTTCATTTTCGAAATATGCGATAGCAGCGACCCACATATTGTGGAAGAGAAAGAAGGTGCTTATCTGATTGGTGTCCGTGATCTCGCTTTAAACGGTGTTATGGTTGAAGAGCACAAACTTGATCGCATCGCTGAAGTGATCGGTGCAAAACGTCCTCAATGGGATGTCCGTGCATTTGGCGATGTCGTTGCAGCCAGTCATGCTGTTAGCCACGAAGGTTTTGTTGTCCGAAATATCGGGACAGATGACGAAAATAGCGAACTACTTTTGAAAATCAAGTCCCCACATTATCTGGCGAAGAAATTCCTGATGCGTGGAGGTGATAACAAGTGGGATATGATCTGGGATAACCCGAAAGATGCCAAGAAGCGTATTGACGAAGAGTATTACGAGTTGCTAGACCATATTCGTGAGTATTACTCTAAAGACGACTGGGCTGGGATGGACTCTCAAAAACGTCGTCAGGTTGTTGAAGATTATTTTGCGATTGAAGACCTCTTTGATCGCGATAGTCGTTTTTACGTTGGAGTTCAAAAATGATTGTCTGGCTTGACGATTTAAGAGACCCTAAAGACTACGGTTATCCTGATGCATTGTGGTTCAAGACCTCTCAGAAATTTATGGATTTTCTTGATAATCGGTCAAAGTTCTATCGTTATGTCACAGAGTGGCATTTCGACAATGACCTCGGTGAAGATTCAGAAATGGAGGGCTATGACTGCCTGTTAGCCTTGGAAGAGAAGCTTGTGTATGGGAAACTTCCTGTGCATGATGCTAAACTCTATGTCCACACGTCTAACCCTTCTGCTGCACAAAAGTTCATGCTTGCAAAAGAGAGCTTCTCGAAGTATCGTATTACGATCTTGAGAAACAATTACTGAGGAGAAGAGATGGAAAAGACTCTGATTATCCTGCGCGGTGTGTCTGGTGCTGGTAAATCTACAGTTGCAGATATGCTAGCAGAAGGTTTGTGGCCTATCTGTGAAGCAGATAAATTTCACTACACGGAAGATGGTGTTTACGACTGGAAACCTGAAAATATCCAGGCAGCGCATAAATGGTGCCAAGATCAAGTAAAGGAAATGATGGAATGGAAATTTCGTAAAATCATCTTGTCTAATACTTCTACCAGTGAAAAAGAACTGAAACCTTATCTTGATCTCGCTGCGGAGAATGGGTATCGTGTTATCAGCCTAGTGGTCGAGAACCGCCACGGGAATGATTCTATTCACAGTGTTCCGCAGGAAACTCGTGATGCTCAAGAGCGTCGTCTGCGTAACTCATTGAAATTACAGTAAGGAAAGATAATGTATAAAGGAAATAACCTACGGGAATCGTTCGAAAATTGGTGGAACTCTCTTAGCGATCCTTGGTCAACACCAGAAGCAAAATCTGCTGCATGGGAAGCCTGGAAGTTTTCAAATTTACGAGTTCTTAATAAAATTCGTTATATGAAAGGTATTACCGAGCGGTGTAATGGTTATAATGAGGCTATGAATGAGATAAATAATGTTATAGGGGAAAATCCATGAGACGTCTTATCGTTATAAGTGGTGCTGGCTTCTCTGCGGAGAGTGGTGTACGTACATTCCGCACAGATACTGAATCTGGTAAAGCCCTGTGGGATGAATACGACCTTGAGGAGGTTTGTAACATACACGCCTTCCGTGGTAATTTCTACCATAAAACGCACATGTTTTATAACAAGCGTCGTGCAGAGTTACCAACGGTACACCCGAATGCTGCACATCTTCGTGTTGCTGAATGGTACAAACGTTATCCTGGACAAGTTATCAACATGACGACTAACGTCGATGATTTGTTGGAACGTGCAGGTGTACCGAAAGAAGATACTCTGTACATACATGGTTATCTGAAAGAGATCCTTGTTAAAGATGCTTTCACTCAGAAGATAGAGATTGTCGATATTGGTTACGACCAAATTGATCCTGATGATTATGATTGGTGTAAACCAAACGTAATTTTCTTTGGTGAAAATGCTCCAGCCTATGGCCCTATGTATGATACCTTAGAGTCCTTGACAAGCCAAGACCTTGTAATTGTTGTTGGATGTTCAAACACGGTAATCAACTTCAACTGGGAATTGTTCCCTGCGGTTATGCGGGGTACTAAAGTTGTAGTTGTCAATCCTGCTGTTAGATATGACGAGCAGTTGATGTACGAAGATGCGGGTGTTGTAGTTTATCGTACCGGAGCTGTTGATGCCTTTAGTAATCCCGGCCTGGTTAAAATGGTTGAGGATCACCTTGAAGGTAAAACTGTTTTACAGACAAAGGAGAAATAATGCAACAAGTTAATTCAACACTTTTCGCACTGAATAAAGATGGATCTTTCCAGTGTTGGAAGGTTTTTATTGTTGGTAATCAGGTAGTTGTAGAGTTTGGTAAGGTTGGTGGCAAGAAGCAACAAAAGGTTACCACCTGTGAACCAAAGAACGTTGGACGTTCTAACGAAACCACCGCAGAACAGCAAGCATGGGCTGAGGCCGTTTCCAAATGGGAGAAACAGGTTCGCCTTGGATATCGTGACGATACAAGCAAGCTTGAACAGGAAGAGAACTTCTCCCCAATGCTGGCACATGATGCAATTAAACGTTATAAATCAATAATTTATCCAGCATACGTACAGCCAAAGCTCGATGGTGTACGTGCTCTGGTTACTCTTGATGCAGATGGCTTCCCACAATTCAATAGCCGTGGTAACAAACTATATCCTGTACCGCTTGATTCTGAGTTGTCTAAACAGGTTAAATCCCTTTCTGAGCATTCAGGGTTTGACAAATTCGATGGGGAGCTGTACATTCATGGTCTGAGTCTGCAAAAGATTGTCGCTCTCGCTAAGAAGTGGCGTACACCAGAGCAGATTGAAGAAGAGATTGAAAAGGATTACCAGTCTGACCTGAAGCGTCATCAGAAAGCTGTTGACAACGGGGAAGAGAGCTGGAAAGATTTTGATGGCGATGTTTACTCTATCGCGATCGAACCAGTTAAAGATGTTGATCGTTATGGCGGCTATTCAAGCCTTGACCTAGAGTACCATATCTTCGACATTCCTGTGAATGCAGGAAGTCCTTGGTATTCAACGGATCATGATAAGACACGTCACCAAGACCTCTTATCCGTTGCTGAAGCTGTAGAGTGTGAACTTGAAGTACCTCTTATTAACATTGTTCATGGTATTGTTGTCTCTTGTGAGAGAGAGGTTAAATGGTCCATCGGTAAATATATGGAGAGGGGGTTTGAAGGTTCTATTGTCCGAAACTTCAAAGGCTTGTATGAATTTGGACAGCGTTCATCAGACCTTCTAAAATGGAAATTGTTCCAAGATGGCGAGGCTAAAGTCCTTGATTCTGTGGAAGATAAGAACGGTGAGGGTGTATTACTCTGCGAAGAGAAAGATGGTACACGTTTCAACTGTAAAATGAAGGGAACCCACGCAGAGAGATCTCAGGAACGAATGCTCCTGCTGGTGGGTAAGTTTATTAACTTCACGTTCCAAGCTAGAACTGATGATGGTGTTCCTCAGTTCCCTGTGGGCCAAAGCGTTCGTGAACTAGATACATTAACATGGGAGCCTGTATACTAATGGGATTTTATCGTAAAAAACCTGTAGAGGTTGAAGCACATAAGTTTGACGGGTCGTCAACCAGCGCAGGGCAGATCCATAATTGGATGGAAACTGGTGTGTGGAAGGATTCCGAAATCCACACTCGTGATTGTGGTCGTACTGTAGAGATAAAAACCCCAGAGGGGGTGGTTGTAGCCTCTGCTGGGGATTATGTAATTAAAGGGGTGGCTGGAGAATTCTATCCTTGCAAATCAGAAATTTTCCATGCAACATATGACCCGCTGGAAGACACTGATCGGGAACCTGGGAACTACCCAGCTAAAGCAATCCGTAAGGGTGATGAGATCATGTTTTGCGGAAAGGTTTATACCGTAACGAATACTGGTGCGATGGGGGAGGATGTTATCCTGACTCTCGGCGATGGTTCCCAAATCCCTGTGCGCCCTGATACTCAAATTATCGTAACAAAGGCACAGTAAAATGATCTGGTATTGGCTGGCGCTACTAGGCGCATCATTTGTAACAGGAGGCGGCATTTATGCCGCTTACAGATTCCGAAAAGATAAGCTGGATGATTTCTTTGACTGGGTTGCTGGAAAGGTTAAACGTCTGCTGATCATCTGGGTATTTGTTATGGGCCTTGTTACGCTGGCCCTTACTGTCCCATTATGGCATACTATGACTTGTCAGTTCGACGGCTGGGCCGCGAATACAGAGACCAGTTATTCATGGTACAAATCAACCTGCCTGTATAAAAGCAAGACAGGGGCATGGCTACCTTTAGGTATCAGTCGTGATCAACCGCAAGGAGATGGTGATGCATCAAATTAAAGAAAATACTGTAGATTTTGAAGCGCATATCTACGATTCTGCGATGAACGACAACTACAGATGGTCAATTCGTCCAGATCCTGATCTGCCAGGTTCAGTTAACCTTTCTTACAATGAGTTAGCTCATTATGACAACCGTTCTCGCCAAGGTTATGAACAGCGGGGTATGGTAGGTTTCGATAAAGAAACTTGGGAAAAAATTAAATACGCCATCGATGGTGTTTTTGAAAAAACAATTTAGGAGATTTAATGAAAGAAGCTTATGATACTCTGAATGCTATGCTGCGCCCAACCTCTCTTGTTAAGTATGCGAAACATGTTGTAGATTGGAATTCTGTCGCAGCATCTGCAAAGGGTGAATTTACCCCATTGGGAAAGCAGTGGGAGTTTGTAGGAGAGGAGTTACAAGAAACCGTTACAGCATTAATCGAAAATGACCGTAAGGAAGTTGTTGATGGAGCGTGTGACTTGTTTGTTGTGGCGTCGTATGCTTATTGGTTGAGTAATAACTATTCGCTATCCTCAGATAAATATTTAACTTATAATCCGGACCTTAAGTTTTCTCCTGGTAAAGCTTTGGATGCTTTTGCGAATGATGACTATGAGGGGATGCTTAAATTGAGCACAGCTTTGTTGTTTGGTCTTGATATGCAATTGCATAAGAACATGCATAGCGTTCTGGAATCTAATGATTCTAAATATCCAACACTTAGTGAAATTCAGTCTTTGCATAAAGACCTTGACTTGGCAAAAGCCCTTGAGGCAGAATGCACCTGTATCGAACAGCGTAATGGTGGACGCTATGAAGGTGTTCATTTCTCCATTGTTGATGAGAATATGAAAGAAGAGCCACGTGTCGTATTCTTCGACAAAGGCGGTAAAATCATGAAGCCAGGGACTTTCAAAAAACCAAACATTATTGTTTGACAATCGTATCTGGGTCTGTATAATGACCCATCAAGACAAAAGGAGAACGAAGTGGAAGAAAATATTGATTATTCTGAAATTGTTGCCTTGGCTAAACGCCTTAAAATGACCATCATTAATCGCGGGGCATCTTCCCGTCATGTTATCCGCTTCACGATGAAGCGTCGTTGGGGTGGCGTAAAGAAATACGCTTATGAATGCACACTCGGCACACTGGTATCTCATGTCAACCAGATCGAGAGAATGGGCGGAAAAATTGTCGGCATTGACAATTGAAGCTTGACAAATAAAACTGAACGGTTATACTGACCACACTAAACCAAACAAAGGAGCAATATATGCCACGTATGCCAAAAATCAAAATCGAACTGATCACCTCTCTGCCGTCTGACCCGGTTCAGCGTAAACGCCTGAAAGATAGCGTAACTGAAGTGGTTGATCTCCAGCGTCAAATCGCTGATCTGAAAGACCAGATCAAAGATATTCGCTCTGTGGAGAAAGAAACGCATAATATCTCTCCAAAATTCTTCAATAGTCTGGTGAAGCGCGAGTATGATGTTCGCTTCGAAGCAGAAAAGAAAACTGCTGCATTAGAGGCCGAAAAAGAAGTCTTCACCGAGGCAGATATTCTGTTTGGTCGTGGAACACCTAATGTTGCACAGACTGAAGCCGATGATGGTGCTGAGGACACTGAATAATGAAATACTACCTTAATGGTGTTGGCCTATTTGTCTTCATCTGCGTCGTATTCGGGTTTGGTGTCCCAACTCTGGTTTCTGCCAAAGATACAATCAGTGTTATTGGCGGGTTTGCCTTAGTCTTCACTGCCCCGGTTGTCGTGTGGTACTGGTTGCGTAAGGTCTTCATTCCGAAGACAAGCGCTGAAGGAGATCGATAATGTTGCTAAATCTGAAGGCGGCAACTTGGGAAAAGTTGCAGCACTTGGCAAAGTCCAAAGGTAAGTCTGCGGCATCTTATGTTGCAAAAATCGTAGATGACCACGTTGATGAAAACGTAAAGACTGAGTATAAAATCAAAGAGGAGAAACAAACTAATGCTTAAGAATATCAAACGCGTAGTATTTGCTGGCCTGATCGCCCTGGGTGCAATTGGTCTGACTGGTTGTGAACGTGCAACTGTTCCGGCGGGTTATGTGGGTGTTAAGGTTGACCTGTATGGTGATGAGAAAGGCGTTCAGCAGCAAGAAGTGGGCGTTGGTAAGTATTGGTTAACCTGGAACGAAGAGATCTATCAGTTCCCGACGTTCAACCAGTTGAACAACTACGAACAACCGTTTAACTTCCAGACCAAAGATTCTATGACGGTTACTGCGAAGATCGGTGTTGAGTATTACGTTGACCGCTCTAAGGTTACCAAGATCTTCCAGACCTACCGTAAAGGCGTCCAGGAGATTACCGATGTCAACATTCGTCAGAATATCTCTGATGCGTTGATCAAGGAAGCGGGTACAATGGACATTGGTACACTGGCTGGTGATGGTAAATCTCAGCTTCTGGACCGAGTGACCAAGACCCTGAAGCAGAAACTTGACCCGGTAGGTATCGTTATTGTGAAACTGTCTTACACTGATGACCTTGGTTATCCTCCTCAGGTAACTGCGTCCATCAACGCTAAGATCGAAGCGACTCAGAAAGCGCTGCTGCGTGAAAACGAAATCCAGCAGACTAAAGCTGAAGCTCAGAAACAAATTGAAGCAGCTCGCGGTGAAGCTGAATCTAAGCGACTGCAAGCTCAGGGTGAAGCAGATGCTAAAGTAGCACTGGCAAAAGGCGAAGCAGAATCTATCCAACTGCGTGGTGATTCTCTCCGAAAAAACCCAGAAATCATGCAACTGGAAGCGATCAACAAGTGGAACGGTGTGACCCCAGTCTACATGACCAGTGGTTCTCAGACCCCATTCGTTACCTTACCAGCAGGTAAGTAAGAGTTGACAAAAGGCCCGGTGATAGACTATCATCGGGTCTCTACTTACAAAAGGAGATACACAATGATCCGCACAAAAATTCTTATCGCAGCATTGCTGCTCTCTTCTCCGGTATTCGCAACTGTAAACACTCTCGATTTGGTTGATGAATATACCAACGGCAGCTCTAAGGTCTGCGTTTACAGCGACGGTCATCGAACAGAGATTGTAACAAAAGATGGCGCTGGTTCTTGTCCAAGTAAGAAAACATTTCATTGAGGCAATAATGCGAGTAACTGATAAATACGTCTTTTTCTTCACTTACCGGGATATGTTCAGTAATCACTACCGCCAAGTTATTCCTATTCGTTGTGGTGGTTACGAGTTTTTCACTGTAGAACATTACATGATGTTCCAGAAGGCAATGCTCTTCGATGACAAAGAAATTGCTTCCCGTATCGCTACGGTTGATAACCCTAATGAGGCCAAAGCTCTTGGTCGTCAGGTAAAAGGTTTCGACAACAGCGTCTGGGAAGAGAATAGAATGGATATTGTGACTTCAGGCCTTGTATTGAAAATGAAGGCCAACAGGTCTGTTCTAGAAGCGGCGCTTGGGCATCGGGATGCTGGTCGTAAGTTTGTGGAAGCCTCCCCTTATGATGCCATCTGGGGTGTTAAATTAAACGAATATGACACACGTATCGATGACCCAACCAACTGGCGTGGTTTGAATCTTCTCGGTGAGTGCTGGGAACGAGCTATTGATATTGTTGTTGCTGCAACGTGGAGGTGATTTGAAATTAGAGATTGAACTAGTTCCAAAGACCGCGTGGTTTACTAATCTCCGATCTCGTCTCCCCAAAGCCCAGTGGGATGTTGTCAGAAAGAAGTGTTATGCGAAGGCCAATTATCGATGTGAAATCTGCGGGGGTAAAGGAACAAAACACCCTGTTGAATGCCATGAGAAGTGGAATTTCGGAGACGGTAAGATAACTCTGATAGGTTTAATCGCGCTATGTCCTTCCTGTCATGAAGTCAAGCATATTGGTTTGGCAGGGATCCGTGGGCGTGGTGAAATTGCCCTTCGTCACTTTATGAGAGTGAATGAAGTTAGTCGCCCTGTGGCAGAGAAATATGTTAAGGAAGCGTTTGATTTGTATCATGAGCGAAGCAAGCGCGAAAAGTGGGAATTGGATGTCCGGTATTTGGACGAGTATTTGAGTAAAGATTGAGAGGGCTAGTGGGATATCCGTATGATAAAGATTGGAAAAATAAAGTCACAAAAGACTGCGTATTAGCTTTGGATCTCGACCAGACATGCTTTGTATCAGCTGCTGGTGCTGAAAAGCGTACAATTGAGGTCACTCACATTGAGTCTGGAAGAACAAAGATTTTCAAAAACAGGACTGAGTTTTGGGGATCGACAAAGAAAGTTGTCGGTGGATGGATCAAAGACCAAAACATGAACATGGAGGCGAAGGCAAAGGCCGAAGGCCGAGTGTTTGTACCGTGGGGTAGGGATGACTTCACGATTAAAGACATTCAGGAACCGGAACCTGTAGAAAACTGCCTTCATATCCTGAAGACAAAGATCAATGCTATCTTTGAACACCTTGAGATGGAAAGCAATACAGGGATGGGTGTACTTGGTGGTGAGGGTAACTTCCGCCTTATGCTCCCAGCTCCAGAGCGTTACAAGGGTAATCGTGAGGATACATTACGCCCACTCCTTCTTCAGGAAACAAGGGATTATGTTACCCGGAAGTATAACGCCAAGGTGATCAATGGTGTTGAAGCAGATGATTATTTGTCTGTTCTTGCCTACATGGGGTGGGAGAATTACCAGAAGACCGGGAAGTTCAACTACATCGTGGCATCATTTGATAAAGACCAGAAAGGAAATCCTGGACTTATCTTCGATACTATGCGCGATTCAGAAGAGAAGACATGGAAGCACCCGATCCCTATGTTAATCGATGATTCTATGGGTGAGATCTGGATGGAAGGTAGCAAGGTCAAGGGATGGGGACGTAAGTTCTTCGGTTACCAGATGCTTTGCGGTGATAGCTCAGATAACATCAAGCCTTACCAGTGTTTCGATATCGCTGGACGTTTCGGTGATACGGCTGCATTCAACCTGATCGGACACCTTCAGGATGAGAAATCCATGTGGCAAGCGATCATTAACCAGTATAAAACCTGGTTCCCGAACGGTGTTGAGTTCACTTCGTGGGACGGCACACAACGGAAAATGAGTGCAGGTCAGTGGGCATCTATCATTTTCCAGATGGTCTACATGAAACGTTCTGCAAATGATAAGACAACCCTTTCAAGCGAGTTACGTCGTGTGGGGGTTATATGATTGATAACTTAATCATGCAGGCAGTTATGAGGGATGCTGAGGCGCTGGCTGTTCCCAGCGTCAAGGGTAAATTCTTAGTCGCCACAGGATTGTGGCGCATGGTTGAGTCTGGTGATGATTGCTATGTGATTTTCACTGATGACTATACTGATCCGAATGTTGCATTCACCGTATTGCTTCTGGATGATTGCGAGCTGGTAGAAGGTGAGAGGCTGTTGATGTTAACAAGCGTTTTGCTAGACACTCAAGAATTCTCGCTTGTTGTCTTCAAGGACCAAAATGACTCGGAGGTAACCGATGAAGCTGATGTCGGTTGATCAGAGTCTTAGCCATTGTGCTGTTGTCATATTCGATGATGGAGTGCCTGTTTACCGGGAAATGATCAGAACAGGCTCAAACAATAGCAAGAGCAAGAAAAACAAGGATGTTATTTATTTTGACAATGTTCATGAACAGATTAGGTTCATTGTTGGCAGAATCCTTACTTTGGCTGAAGAACATCGGATTGACAAATATGTTATGGAAGCCCTTAGCCTTAGTTCTATCGGCAGCGCCACTCGGGATTTGGCTGGTCTGTTCTACTGTATTGTGTACGGGTTGTATCAGTCAGCAATTTTGGGGTATCAAGCGATCCATACTGTAGCCCCTACCTCTGTGAAGGCTTATGCCAGAGCACTTTTGCCTGAATCAGAACGCACAGTTGTTAAAGAAAAGGTTGACAAAAAGACCGGGAAAAAGGTATACTCCACAGGTCAGGTTAAAATGGAAAAATCGCACATGGTGAGAGCCGTAGATTGTGATTTCCCAGGTTGGCTTGACGGAATGACTCTTGCCGCCGGAAAGGCTGACTACGCAGATGCATATTTGATAGGGAAGAAGTTCTTGGAGGATATATCCGTAGGAAAAGAATAAAGAGTCGAGCATCCAAACCAAAAGCAAGGAAGAAGCCAGTAGTTGTGCCATTAACACCGGAACTTTGGGTGAAAGATGCAAAGCAGATTGCTGCTTTCAGAAACAAATTGATTCTGGAGCAGCAAGGGTTAGATCCTATACTCGGCGAGCCACTTCGTAAGCCGTGCTTGGATCATGACCATTTCGAAGGTAAATGCAGAGGTGTCCTTAGTCAGTGCGTGAATACTTTTGAGGGATATGTCCTGAAGGCTTGGATGAAGTACGTTTCAGAGAATACTCAGACGTCGTTATCCACCGCTCTTAGAAATTTGGCAGATTACTTAGAGCAAGACTTCAGTGGCTATCCGCTTCACGGCGGGTTTAAGAACGATATGTTGAAGTTTTTGAGAAGATGCACCAACGAGAAGATAATTGAAAGAGCTAAGGCGGACCTTGGCATAATTATCCCCGAAGGTACTCAGAAACAAGACAGCCTCTTGCTATACCTTACAGAGTTCGTCAAGCAGACGGAGGAAAAACATGCCAAAGAAACCACTTAAATTCTTTTACAGAAATTGGCGAGGTAAGTGCGGATATCGTACTGTAGAAGAACCCGTCATGTGGTATGGGTCTACCCAGTATCACAAGAACTCTCAATGGTTTATTAGAGGTTATGACCTCGATAAACAAGACTTTAGAGATTTCGCTGTGAATGATATCATTGAATTCGTCCGAGAGGTGTAATGCTACCTGTAGATAAAAAGATTATAGAACTTCATGAAAGCGGAATGAGTAACCGTGAAATTGCTCGCACATTCCTTGGAAAAGAGTCGAGAGAGTCATACATCCGTTTGGTTCTTAAGCGTCATAGCGCAGAGTCTACGCCTTTGACAAAGTCCTTAGTATCTGATTATAAGAAAGCTAAAATCCTGTTCTTAGACATCGAGACCGCGCCGCTGAAGGGACATCTCTGGAGTCTTTGGCAGAACGGGATTGGATTGAACCAGCTGGTTTCTGACTGGTACATGCTATCTTTCGTAGCCAAATGGGCTGACCAGGACGAGGTCATTTATCGCGATATCCGTGATAACTACGATAAGGAAAGTGATGCATCTATTCTTCAAGACCTGTGGGACTTGCTTGATGAAGCGGATTTTGTTGTTGGGCATAATGTCCGTAAGTTCGACATTAAGAAGGTCAATGCTCGTTTCCTATTGAATGGAATGGATAAGCCATCAACCTTCCGTATTATCGATACCATGCTTATCGCCAAAGCCCTGTTTGGATTCACCTCCAACAAGCTGGAATATCTGACCGATCGCCTGTGTACGAAATACAAGAAGTCTAAGCACACCAAGTTCCCAGGACACCTGCTGTGGGATGAGTGCTTGAAAGGTAACCCCGAGGCTTGGGATGAAATGGAAGAG